>JACCDQ011367176.1_pt1 | contig 21671 bp, 18 predicted proteins | sample 7446031 | NCBI WGS metagenome assembly JACCDQ01 (sample SAMN15323442, study PRJNA562643) | freshwater metagenome | isolation source: river surface water | place: USA:Blue River Watershed | collected 2017-08-17
AAAATTAATTCACAATGAGCAAAAGTTTTTTTGAATCGAAAAAGTGGAAGAAAACCATGAACTTTATCTATGGTTTCGGTGCAGCAATCGTAATTGTTGGAGCTCTTTTCAAAATTTTGCACTTACCAGGTGCGAACGCAATGTTGTCTGTGGGACTATTGACTGAGGCGGGAATTTTCGCGATTTCAGCGTTTGAACCAGTACATTCTGAGCCAGATTGGACACTAGTTTATCCAGAATTGGCTGGAGGTGAACCAACTCAAAGAAAATCATCAAATTCAAACGGTAACAGCGTATCCCAGCAATTGGATTCTATGTTATCTCAAGCTAAAATCGGTCCAGAATTGATCGAAAGTCTTGGAACAGGTTTGACATCTTTATCTACAAACGTTAAAGAAATGGCTAATCTTTCTAATGCTGTAGTTGCTACAAACGAATATGCTGAAAGCGCAACTAAAGCTGCTCACAACATGAATAGCATTGCTGAAAGCAGCACTGTAGTTTCTGATTCATTGGGTTCTTTCTCTAGCAGTTTGAGCGGAGTATTGACAAACATCACTTCTACTGAGCAAGCAACAGCGCAGTTTAAAGATGAAATCAATTCTTTGAACAAGAACTTGGCTAACTTGAATAGCATTTATGGCAATATGCTAAGTGCTATGGGAGGTAACCGTTAATTTTTTTAATTATAATCTTATTCTAATAGTTAATATAAGAAGAAATGGCAGGAGGTAAAGTAAGTCCACGTCAGAAGATGATCAACATGATGTATCTCGTGTTGACAGCGCTTTTGGCGTTGAACGTAACCAAAGAAATTCTGCTTGCGTTTACAGTAATTGACAACTCTTTGAAGAAGTCAACTGCTAATATTGATGCGAAGACTATCAAAATGGTAGCTTCTCTTCAAAAAACTGCAGGTGAGAATGCAGCGGCAAAAGCTGCTTTAGGATTATCGAACGAAGCTCAGAAAATCACTACGGATTTCGTTAATAATATTCACACAATCAAAACGCACTTGTTGCGTTATTCTCAAGGTGCAACTAATCCAGACGATGCTAATATTAAGCCTGAAGCTGGTTTTAATGTTCCTGAAGAAAAGAAAGCGGATTTTGTATTTTCAAATGGTTATCCTTGGGTTTTAACTAAAAATGGTGAAATGCCAGAATTAGTTGCCGGTGATAATCTAGATGATCATGTTCGTTATTTCAATGAGGAATTGCAAGGTAAAAGAGGTAAAGATCTTGAATTTGCAATTAATAATACACGTGTTCAATTGTTGGGCATGTTGAAAAAAGCTCAAAAAGATCCAATGTTGGGCAAGAGCCCTGAGACTGTGAGCTTCATTCAAAGTAAAATGAATGAGATTGCTGCAAAAACATCTTTGACTGCTGGGGATGTAAAAGATCCTTTTGCTAATGTATCTGGAAAAATCAAAGATCACGAAGGTAAAGAATTGAACTGGGCTGAAGTTTACATGCACAGTACACCTTTAGCTGCGGTATTTGCAATCCTTTCTAAAATTGAAAATGATGCTAAATTATTGGAATCAGAAATTTGCCAAGTATTAGGAGAAGCAGTAAGTGCTGCTGACTTCAAATTTGACGCTATTATCCCAGTTGTATCTGCTAAAACCGGTGCGGTTGTTACAGGACAAACTTACGAAGCGGACATCCTTTTGGCTGCTTACAACTCAAAAGCTGAGATGAAAGTATTTGTTAATGGATCTTCTGTGCCAGTTGAAGCGGGTGTAGGTAAATTTAAAGTTACTCCACAATCTCCAGGAACGAGCAATTTGAAAGTTCGTATTTCTGTACCAAAACCAGGTGGAGGAGAAGAAGTTAAGGAAGCTGATGCAGAATATACTGCATTTGCACCTTCTGCAGCTATCTCTGCCGATGCTCTTTCAGTATTGTATGTTGGTTTGGAAAATCCAATTTCAATTTCTGTGGGTGGTATCGACCCCGCAAATTATTTGGTTCGTATCGTGGGTGAATCAGGCGGAGCTACCAACGCTGTTATCAGAGGAAGCAAAGGTCGTTACACTGTAAGTGTTCCAAAACGTCAAGATCGTGTAGTTAAAATTCAAGTGGCGGCTAAATTACCTGATGGTAAAATCAAGCCAATGGGTGAGAAGGTTTTCAAAGTTAAAACGGTTCCAGATCCACGTTTCATCTGTGGTGGTATCGAATTTAAAGGTGCAGTTTCTGTTGAGTCTTTGAGAATGCAAACTTCAGCTGCTGCAATTTTGGATAACTTCGTATACGAAGGTGTTAAGTTTAAAATTGTTGGTTACAAGTTTATGGCTGTTGGTCGTAAGACAAATGGACCAAGATTTGCACAAAGTACATCAGCTAGCTTAGATCCAATTAAAGGAGTTTTAGGTCAGTTGGGTTCAGGCGATATCATGTCATTCTCAGATATTCGTGCTGTAGGTCCAGATGGTGCTACTCGTGTATTGGACAACGTAAGTGCTATTGTTAAATAATAAAAATTATGAATCGTATATCTTTATTCACACTTTTCCTTTTCAGCGCGGCATCTGTTAGTGCCCAGGGCTGGGGAGGTGGCTGGGGCGATGATAATTCCTCCGGTAGTGTATCTGTGTCTTCTAAAAGTAAGAAAGGCAAAGGCAAAGTTGTTGAAGAGCCAGTTGCAGAAGAGCCAGCGGCTCCTACTGCTGCTACTGCACCAGATTTGCAAATTGCTACAGTTGGAACGCATTACGACGACTCAGCTAAGGCGCATTATGAGCCAGAGTATGTGAATCAAGATACCAACTTGAGTCTTGTACAAGGCGAATTCATTCCGAGACCTTACTTAAGACAAGCTGATGTTAAGTTTCAAAAGCGTATTTGGAGAGTGATTGATTTGCGTCAAAAGCTTAACAAAAACTGGACTTGGCCTCGTAGTCCAATTACCCAAGTATTTTGGGAAATGGGAACAAAAGGTTTAGTTCGTGCATATGCGAATGATTCTTTCCGCAGAATTATTACTCCTGAAGAAATCCTAAAGAATACATCTGACTTGCAAAAGAGTCGTGTAATCAACCAAGGTATCGATCCAGCGGAGGCAGATCCAATGGATGATTACCATGATACATTCTTCTGGGTAACTTTTAAATGGGAAAAAATTCTTCAGTTTGAAATTATGGAAGATTGGGTGTTTGATTACAAACACGGTGAGTTGAAACCAATTATCATTGGAATCGCTCCAATTCGCCCTATCGAAACAACTGTAACTGGTCCTGATGGACAGCCGCAAACCATCACTACTTTCGATAAACCTTTCTGGTTAAGAATGGACGACTGTCGCCCAACTCTTGCCAAATCTCAAGTGTTTAATCGTTACAATGATGCAATGCGTTTGAATTGGGATCAACAAATCAATGGACATCGTTTATTCGATAGTTACATTGTAAAGAAAACAGATTGGGATGATCAGTACATCAATGCAAAGCCAGAATTCAAAGAAGATGGTGTTGCTGCATTGTTGCAAGCTGAAAGTATCAAGAACGATTTATTTATTTTCGAACACGATTTGTGGGAGTATTAATCCACATTGAAAATATGAGAAGGGGGAGCTAAAAGCTCCCCCTTTTTTTTGAATTTTATTCAAGATTTATGTAAATTTTATGTATCTTTGCGCTTCGTTTACTGAAAATGAAATTCGGGATAGAAACATTCACCATCGAACACGTAAAACTGAAAATTGGTGAACACGAGTTTCAGTATGAGATAAACAAATCGTTCTTTGAGCATTTTGGATATGTTGACCTAATCGATGCTTATTTCAAAGCAACAGTTAAATTAAACAAGTCAGAAAATATGATGATTTGTGATATTCAATCTGTTGGGTGGATGAGTTTTGATTGTGATCGCTGTTTAGTACCAGTAAAATATCCTTTAGATTCATTTATAAAAGTTATTTATTATTTGAATTCTGAAGAAGCTGGTAATGGTGAGTCAGATCAACTGGATTTGGATTTGGTTTATTTGAGACCTTCCGAATTCAGCATAAATGTGGCTCAATATATTTATGAGTCGTTTTTAACTGCAATTCCCATGATAAGGAATTGTGATGAATTAGACGAAAAACCCTGTGATTTTGAAATGTTGAACAAAATTGAAGGTGTAAATGTAAAAGAACAGAATGAAGGTGGGGAGCAAATAATGGATCCTCGCTGGCAAAAATTAAAAGAATTGTTAAACAATAAAGAAGATTAATTTAAAATGGCACATCCTAAACGAAAAATCTCTAAAACACGTCGTGACAAACGTCGTACACATGACAAATTGGTAATTAGACCAATGATTGCTGATCCAGTAACTGGAGACGTTTCTCTTTACCATCGTGTTAACCTTGAAACCGGAATGTATCGCGGTGTAAAGGTTATGAAAGGTCGTAACGAGGCTTAATAATGAGAATTGGGGTTGACGCTATGGGAGGCGATTTCGCCCCCCTAGAGGCTATTAAGGGTTCGGTACTTGCTAAAAGTGCTTTCCCTGATGTAGAAATTGTTTTATACGGTGATAAACAAGTAATTGACACCGTTGCTCAAGATGAGTCTTTGGATTTATCGGGTATAGAAATTGCTCATTGTTCTGAAGTAATTGAGATGAGTGAACATCCTGTTAAAGCAATCGCTTCAAAGCGTGATTCTTCCATTTTTAAAGGTTTTTTGGATCTAGCATCTAAAAAAACCGACGCTTTTACCAGTGCTGGTAACACAGGTGCCATGTTGGTTGGTTCCATTCAAATTTTGAAACCCATTCCAGGGGTGGAACGTCCTTGCCTAATTGCTGGTGTACCTAAGCCCTCTGGAAATCATGGTGTAATTCTGGATGTTGGTGCAAACTCTGACACAAAAGCCGAGCATTTGCAGCAATTCGCGATTTTGGGTTCCGTTTATGCTAAAAGCATTCTTAAAATGGATACCCCTAAAGTTGGATTACTCAATATTGGTGAGGAAGAGGAGAAGGGTTCTATTTTAACCAAAGCAGCGCATCAGTTATTGAAATCTACCGAAAATATTAATTTCGTGGGTAATGTTGAAGGTCGTAAGGTTTTCGACGATGAAGCAGACGTTTTAGTTTGTGATGGTTTTACCGGAAATGTAGTATTGAAAGTAATTGAGGGTTTCTATTATCATTTGGCTGTTAGAGGTGTAAATGATGACTTTATGAATTTATTGAACTTCAAACACCATGGTGGTGGCCTAGTTTTAGGCGTGAATGCACCAGTGGTTGTAGGACATGGAATATCAAAAGCATCAACGATTGTTAAAATGATTGAATTGTGTATCAATTCAGTTAAATCTAAATACTGTGACCATGTGGCGGATGCTTTTCGTCATGTAACTGCACAAATCAACGAATCATGAAACTAACCGCTGCCATTACTGCCGTTGGAGGATATGTTCCAGAAACGGTTCTTACCAATGCAGATTTGGAAAAAATGGTGGATACCACCGACGAATGGATTCGCTCAAGAACGGGCATCTTAGAACGCCGTATTTTGAGAGAAGAAGGTAAAGCTACTTCAGATCTGGCAGTAAGAGCCATTCTTCCAATGTTGGAGAAAAAAGGTATAGATCCAATGGAGATTGAAGTTATCATCGTTGGTACCGTTACAGGTGATTATGTTTTTCCTTCTACAGCAAACGTCGTAGCCGATAAAATTGGTGCCAAAAATGCCTGGAGTTTTGATGTAAGCGCTGCTTGTTCAGGATTCTTGTATGCATTGGAAACCGGGTCTAAATTCATAGAATCTGGTAAATATAAAAAAGTACTAGTTGTTGGCGCTGATAAAATGAGCGCCATTATTGATTACACGGATCGTAATACATGCATCATTTTTGGAGATGGTGCTGGTTGTGTATTGTTAGAACCCAACACTGAAGGTTACGGAGTTTTGGATTCTAAGCTACATAGCGATGGTTCGGGTCGCGAGTTCTTAGTACAAAAAGCAGGTGGTTCTCTGTTACCACCATCCCACGAAACTATAGATCAACGCTTACATTACGTTTATCAAGAAGGCAAAACCGTTTTCAAATTTGCTGTTACGAATATGGCGGATGTGTCGTATGAAGTTATGCAACGAAACAACTTAACTTCAGATGATGTTAATTGGTTAGTTCCTCATCAAGCAAATTTGAGAATTATCGATGCAACTGCTGATCGTATGGGTCTTGATAAATCCAAAGTGTTGATTAACATACAACGTTACGGAAATACTACAGCAGGTACATTGCCATTGTGTTTGTTTGATTTTGAAAGTCAATTCAAAAAGGGTGATAATCTTATCCTAAGCACATTTGGTGGTGGTTTTACTTGGGGTGCCATTTACGTGAAATGGGCTTATTAATAGACATATTTAGTTTATATAATAGCTAGATTTTACCATTGCAGCTGGATTTTAGCCCTGCAGCTTCATTTTACCAGTGTAGCTTCGTCTTTGTTGAGCTAGTAAGATTTTATTTACTGTTGTAACAATAACTACATTATACAGGCCAGATTTTATTAAACGGGTTTAATCTCGAATAATGCTCCGAAAATGTAATCTGCATTTTCTTCGTTTCCACCGAAATACGTTTGAAATAAGCAACAGGTATTGGGGTAATTCAACAGAATTTTATCTATGTTCTCTTCGTTTTCTTGCGTGAATACCGAACACGTTAAATAGTAAATGAAATACCTTTTTGTTGATTCTTTTTTCAGCCTTATAATATTCTCTATAATTTGATATTGACGTTGAGAATAAATTTCAATATCCGAGAATCGCAAACGTTCTTCTGGAGTTCTTCTCCATGTTCCACTGCCACTACAGGGCAAATCAGCAATAATTAGTTGTGCGTTTGTTAAATTTCCAAATGCACTCGTATCAATAGCGGTACTTTCAAGTTTTGATTTGCCTAAATCCAAGGTGAATGTGGTGGGATCTTTTATTCCCAACTGTAAGAATCGTTTTTGAAGGTTATCTAATATTTGCGGACGTACATCAGAGCATATCCAATTATAATTTAATTTTGTTGTTGATACAGCGAAGTTTTTTGAGAGTAGAATATGCCAAGCTATGCTTTTTCCTCCCGCTCCCGAACAGCAATCCCAGCCAAGAAATGGTTCTGATTGTTCATTTACTGAAAAAACAAGGTTATCCTGTTGCTGTTGTTGCTCACTTGTTAAAATGGAGTTTTCTGTTAACCAATTTACTAAATATTGAATGCTCAGGGTAGAAGAGCGGTCTTGAATGATTCCTTCACCACGTTCAACTCTTTCATTTATTGGGTAATTGGGCTCAAATTCAATGGATTCTGCAGTTGATTTATCCAGAAAGAATACCGAAGCTTCTTTTTTGAACCATTGATCAATAAAATTAATATCAATTTTAGGGGATAATGTCGCCGTTTTTTGAGAATCAATTTTAGTCCTTAATTTGGGATGATTTGAAATCTGAAAAAAGGAATTATTCGAATCCAAATCCTGAATCTGATATTCCGCATAGGCATTCCAGGTAATTCTTCCAGCTTGTAATTCTTTGAACCATTCACATATAATTAATTTGATTCGGTTATATTCTTCGGTTTCGGATTTTGGTTTAAATGCATTTGATTTTTCAGATAGAGAGTTATTGGAATTTTCGGTTTGAAAATCACTGGAATTACTATATTCAGTAACGTGTGCATTTTCTGATTTAGATGTGACAAAATGAATAAAATTCTTGAAATCAATAAGAAAATCAGGGAAGTTTTGTTGACTCGAATTCGAAAGACTAGGAACTGAGCTAATGATAAACTCTTTAAACGCACCAAATTCCTTTAGAATTAAATAGCAATTGTTTTTGTAATTGCGACGGTCTTTCGATCCCCAATTTTTATTTTTTCTAAATACTTCTTTTAAGTAAAGATGAAAGGGCTTGTCAAATGAATAATCCGCAACGATTTCTAGGGAAGTCCAAATTTGTTTATTCAAGTAAGGATTTTCCACAGGGATCAATGCTTTAAAAAGTAAAATATTCTTAAATAAATTAGCAACCTATCGCAAATTAGCGATAGAGTGTTTTTTCGTTATCTTTTATTTGAATCAAACGAATACCCGTATTAAACCAGCGATTCTCAGAAATCATTAAAGGTTTAATGGTGTTGATTAATCCTGTGTTTTCAGCGTACGGCATCATCTTCAAGAATTTAGGTCCAAACACCATTAAATTACTTCCAATAAACTTCATATGATCATATCCCTGAAATCCAAAGCGACTGGATTCCCCCGAAAAACTATCAATGAAGCGCTTTGAAAATTGCACTGTAGATGAATCTTGGTTGGAGATAAAGTTTATGGCAGGGTATAGGAATTTGATTTCTTTGACTTCTTCGGCTTTGGTGTAATTCTCATACCATGCAAAATGACCGATTGCAAAACAGGCAGGTTTGTTTTCAATGGCTTTAAATTCAGCAATTTTAGAACTTTGTGATTCCATTGCATTAATAAAAATAAAGCTGTCGGATTTTGCCAAGGCTGGTGTGAAAGTACCCGCAGCAAACTTATATAGGCTAACAGAATTCTTCCGTTTTTTACCTAATTGAGCTTGCAATGTTTTAGCTTCCTTTAAAGAACCTTTACTGCCGTCATGAACAATGAAATATTTGTGTCTAGGGAATCGAATAGCTATACTTTCTCCCAAGCCCCTTGTGCGTAATGTATCCGGTGAAAAAAAGTTCAAGGAACTGATTTTCTTCGGCATGCTTAACGATCTTAAAGGAGAAACCCAAAGCAAATTGGAATTGCTAATATTTTTGGATAATATATTGACGTCTTTTTGATTGATTGGGCCAATCAATACATCCAACGAACTAAAATCCGGGTTTTTTGCAAGCTTAATTAAGTCAAGACTGTCCTTAGATTGAATATCCCAAACGTAAACCGTCGATTTTAATCCGTCACGTTCCAAATCTTCCAAGGCAAGTTTAACACCGCTGTAATAATCTAAAATTGCTTCTGCATTTTTGTTTTGTGCATCACTTCCATCCGATGAAAAAGGAAGAAGTATACCTATTTTGTAGGTATTTTGAAATTGAGCAATTGAACTGCTGCTGAAACACGCAATAGCAGTTAAAAATACAGTTGAAACAAGTTTAGAAAAATTCATATTATTCCCATTCAATGGTTGCAGGCGGTTTGGAGCTAATGTCGTAAACAACGCGATTAATTCCTTTAACTTGGTTGATGATGGAATTTGATATATCAGCCAAAATCTCATAGGGCAAATGAACCCAGTCAGCTGTCATACCGTCTGTGCTTCCTACAGCGCGGAGCGCAACAACTTGTTCGTACGTTCTTTCATCCCCCATAACTCCAACACTATAAATTGGGAGTAAGATGGTTCCAGCTTGCCAGATTTTATCATACCAGCCATATTCGCGTAGTTTTGCGATGTAAATTGCATCGGCATTTTGCAATAAACGTACTTTTTCTGGAGTAATATCCCCCAAAATTCGAATCCCTAAACCCGGACCCGGAAAAGGATGTCTTCCCAATAAAGAATCAGATAATCCAATGGCTTTACCTACACGACGAACTTCATCTTTGAATAAACTTCTTAATGGCTCAACCACTTTCAAGTGCATTTTCTCAGGCAAACCTCCTACATTGTGGTGACTCTTAATGGTAACCGAGGGGCCTTTAACACTTACACTTTCAATAACATCGGGGTAAATAGTTCCTTGAGCCAACCATTTTGCATCATCGAATTTTGAAGCTTCGCGTTGGAATACTTCAATGAAAACACGTCCAATGGTTTTTCTTTTCGTTTCTGGATCTGAAATTCCTTTCAAAGCAGAGTAAAAATCCTCAGAAGCGTCAATTCCGATTACATTTAAATTCAAATGTTTATATGATTCTTGAACCTCAATGAATTCATTTTTTCGAAGAAGACCATTATCTATAAATATACAAATCAAACGATGCCCAATTGCCTTATTCAATAAAGCTGCGGCAACGGTCGAATCCACACCGCCTGAAAGCCCCAAAATTACTTTATCTGTTTCACCGATTGTATCTTTCAGTTTTGCAACAGTTTCATCGATAAAATGGCCAGGAGTCCAATCGCCAGTACATTGGCAAATTGTATAAACAAAGTTTTTTAACAAGTCCAATCCTTCAGTGGAATGATAAACTTCAGGATGGAATTGTATTCCATAAACTTCATTTTCGTACCCCAATAATTCAAAACCTGCAACAGGTATAGAGTTGGTAATGGCAATGATATTGGCGTTTTCTGGAAGGGCGGAAATGGTGTCACCATGGCTCATCCAAACTTGACTTTCATGACTCAAACCATCCAATAATTTATTGAATTCGCCTGTTTGGATCATGGTAGCGCGACCGTATTCTCTGTGTTCAGATTTTCCGACGTTTCCACCCAAGTTTTTTGCCATTAATTGGGCGCCATAACAAACCCCTAAAACGGGAGCTTGTTTAAATAAATGCTTCAAATCAATTTGTGGTGCCCCTTCTTCGTTAACAGAACAGGGACTTCCGCTAAGAATGATTCCTTTTACATTCGTAAAATCTTGCTCGGAATTATACGGGTGAATTTCACAATACACATTCAATTCTCTCAATCTGCGCGCAATTAACTGCGTGTATTGAGATCCAAAATCATAAATTAGGATTTTTTCAGTCATTGGTAGCGCAAAAATAGTTGAAAATAGGCGGATTATTGGGAAAAACCGATTTAAATCATCCCTTTTTCTATCAATTTTAGTTTTAGAAAATGAAATGCGCAATTGGTAGCCCGTTCCATAAACTGAATTCTGTTTCCTCTAACATGAAATTTTTTCACCCAAGTTTGTCCATTGATGTGAATTCCAACATAAACCAATCCGACAGGTTTGCTATCAGTTCCGCCCAATGGACCCGCGATGCCCGTTGTTGAAATTCCTACATTTAATTTTAGTTTTTGGCACAAACCTTCAACCATGGAAGCCGCAACTTCTTCGCTTACAGCACCATGTTTTTCTATTTGTTCTTGGGGGACGTTTAACTCGTGGATTTTAATATCGTTATGATAGCTGAGAACACTTCCCCAGAAAACTTCAGAAGCACCTGAAACTTGAACGATTTGATTGGCTACAAAACCACCAGTACAACTTTCAGCCGTGCCAATTTTTAAGTTATTGGATTTCAATTTCTCAACGAGGAATTGAGCGGGACTCATATCTCCAACGGCAAATACTTTATCGCCTAATTCATTAATTAATTGATTCCAATACTGTTCGAATTCTTCATCTGATAATATAGGGTCGATTTGATTAAGTCGCAATTTTACGGAGTTCTGGTGTGGCAGATAGGCGAGTGTACATTTATTGTTTATGGACAGTTCAAATTCTTCAAGCTGTTTACTCAAGCTACTTTCAGGTTCTAATAAGGTGATTAAAATTCGTCGTTTTAGGGGAGGGATTTGGAACTCAGATTGAATTAATGGTAATAACGCATTTTCCAATATGTTTTCAACTTCAGATGGAACACCTGGCATGGATGCAATCCATTTCCCATTATGTTTAAAAAGCATGCCTGGTGCTGTACCTACCTCATTAAATAGCGTGATACAATTTTCGGGTAATTCAGCTTGTAATTTGTTGATTTCCAAAAGTTCGCGTCCTCGATTTTTAAAAATTGTTTCCAAGTGATCCAATACGGATTGATCTATTCTCCATCCGCTTTTAAAGTAGTCAGCCAGTGTTTTTTTTGTTATATCATCCTTGGTTGGCCCCAATCCTCCAGTTATAATAATTAAATCACTTCGATTAAGCGCCTCGTTCAATTCCTGGATGATCGCATTTTTATTATCGGAAATGGCCGATTTATGAATGGTTTCAATTCCTAAATTCGATAATTGTCTGGAAATATAAACAGAATTGGTATCAACGGTTTGACCTATCAATAGTTCATCTCCAATAGTAATAATTTCAGCTCTCATCGTGTTGCAAAATTCAATAATATTTGTCAATATATTTCTAAATGAACAAGGAACTTTCTATTAAGTTTGCAGTGCATGTCAACAGCAGATAATAGCATTGTGATTTACACCGATGGTGCAGCTCTAGGGAATCCGGGTCCAGGTGGATATGGTGTAGTGATGATGTATAGATCTCACAGGAAGGAGCTTTCAGAAGGGTTTCGAAACACAACAAATAATCGAATGGAACTATTAGCCGTAATTGTTGCATTGCGTCAGATTAACAATAAAGAGATTCCCGTTCACATTTATACTGATAGTCAATATGTTTGCAATGCCATAGAAAAAGGGTGGTTGAATAATTGGGTAAAAAAAAACTTTGCCAAAGTTAAAAACCCTGATCTTTGGAAAATGTACATAGAAGCACAACGCGGTTTCAATGTCAAGTTTCACTGGGTAAAAGGACACGCAGGAATTAAAGAAAACGAGCGATGTGATTTTTTAGCAACCACTGCTGCAAAAAACAATCCAGTACAAATCGATTCCTTTTTTGAAAGTTTACCGAAAGAATAAATTCAATCAATAACCCAACAATTCTTTTGCTGTTGTGCGCGCCGATTCCGTAATGGTATCACTAGAAAGCATACTGGCAATATTCTCAATTCTATCGTTTTCAGACAAGTAATCTACTGCTGTCATGGTTTTTCCATCAGCTATGCTTTTTCTAACAAATAATTGTTGCTTTCCTTGGCTGGCAACCTGTGGTAAATGGGTAATACAAATAACTTGATGTGAGTTACCTAGCTCTTTGAAAATTCTACCCATTTTGCCGGCAACTTCTCCGCTTATACCCGTATCAGCTTCATCGTAAATAAGCGTTGGCAAATTCTTCTTTTTTGCTACAATGCTTCGAATTGCAAAATTCAATCGGGAAATCTCTCCACCGGAAGCAACTTGACCAACAGGCATGAGAGGTGATCCTAAATTCGCTGAAAATTTTAGCTGAACCTCATCACAACCAGAGTCAGATAAACGTTTGTAATCGGGTAGGACTTCAAATTCAAGTTGTGCGTGGGGTAATCCCAAATTATTTAATATGGAAATGGCACTTTTTTGAATTATTTCAGCACTTTGTTTTCGAAGTTGAGTAAGTTCTTCTGCCATTTTTACACAACGAGAATTTAACGAAGCGCATTGATTTTTTATTGCATCAATCTCAGATTCCAATTGAGTTATATCCATAAGCTCATGAGATAATTTGGATTCAATTTCCATTAAACCTTCAATAGATTCTACTTGGTGTTTCTTCAATAAACTTTGGATTTTCGATTGACGAAGATTTAATTCCTCCAAACGAGCTGGATTTTCTTCAATCTTTTCTGAATAATCCCAAAGTTCATTGTTTAATTCTTTTAATTCAATGGAAACCGATTCAAATCGTTCAAAATAAGCCGCAATTTCAGGATTGATTTCCTTGATGTTTTTTAAATTGGTTTTGATTGAATTCAGACCATTTAGAATGCCCAGTTGCTCATTTTCAAGTATTTGTATGGATGAACCAAAAGCTGATTTGATTTTTTCAACTTGGGACAGCAATTCGATTTCTTGTCCCAAATTGGCGTCTTTTTCAATATTCAAATTCAATGCACTTAACTCGTTTAATAGAAATTCATTGTAATCCTTGTTTTTGAGGATTTCCAAGCGTTCTTGCTCTTTTTGAGTTAACAACTGTTTACTTTGGGTTAGCTCGTTAAACGCAGTTTTGTAATCCGTTAAGTTTGATTTGTCAGCAAAATGATAATCCAAAATTTTACGTTGTTCAATGGTTTGGGTAACCATTAAATTGGCATGTTGTGTTTGAATTTCAACAAGTAACGTTCCTATTAATTTTAAATCTGTGAGGTTAACGGGTGTGTCATTAATAAAAGCCCTTGATTTTCCTGTATTATGAATTTCTCGGCGAAGAATGCAAAGCGGTTCATAGTCTATTCCGATCGACTCAAAAACGGATTGAATTCCTAACGCTTCAATTTCAAAGCTAGCTTCAATTATGCATTTTGATTCACCGGATGTTATTTCGGAACTATCAGCGCGCTGTCCCAAGATTAATCCAATTGCACCAAGTAAAATACTTTTTCCCGCGCCTGTTTCACCTGTTACAGTTGTTAATCCTTCTGAAAAATTCAAATCTAAAGATTTGATTAAAGCGTAATTCTTGATTTGAAGGTGTTTTAACATGGGTTTTTATATTTTAATTGAAATGAGTTTATAGTTTTAAATAAAGGAATTGAGATATAGCTTTATGAGTTAAAAATGGGTTACAAAAAAAGGTTAAAAGTGAGATTATGAAATAAATTCTAAATTACGATTATTTGTTAACGAGTCAAAATATCATTCATGATCCACAGCTTCTGATTGATATCTTTCTTATCAAAAATGGCTTGTTTAAAAGGAGTAAATACGACTTCATTGTTGATTACGCCGACAGCAACGCCCTTTATACCCTCAGTTAATGCTTTAACCGCATGCGCTCCTAGTCGGGATGCAAGAATTCTATCGTTCGCTGTAGGTTTACCACCTCTTTGAATATGGCCCAATACAGTTACGCGGCTATCGCAATCAGGAAATCGTTCTTGAAACTTTTTGGCAATATCAAAAGCTCTACCTTCTTGTTCACCTTCCGCAACCACAAAAATGGAAAACTGTTTGGTTCTCGATTTTTGTTCGTAGAAACGCATAATTTCTTCAAATTCATTTTCTTTTTCGGGGATGAAAATTCCTTCAGCACCTCCTGCTATTCCTGCATTCAATGCAATATGTCCCGAATGCCTTCCCATGACTTCAATGAAAAATACACGATTGTGTGCATCTGCCGTATCGCGTATTTTGTCGATCGCATCCATTGCGGTGTTGATTGCCGTGTCATATCCAATGGTATAATCGGTTCCCGCGAGATCGTTGTCAATGGTACCGGGACATCCAATTGCTGGTATTCCATATTCTTCATAGAATGTCATAGCCCCAGTGTAGGTTCCGTTTCCACCAATACAAACCAAACCTTCTATGCCATGTGATTTCAAATTATCAAACGCTTGTTTCCGACCTTCTGGTGTCATGAAATCTTTTGATCGGGCTGTTTTTAATATCGTTCCTCCATATTGGATAATATTTGCAACACTAGACGAAGACATAGGGTGGATGTCATTTTCAATCATCCCTTGATATCCCCCATGAATTCCAAAGACTTCTAAGTTAAAATGTACACTTGCTCGTACCACCGCTCTAATACAAGCATTCATTCCTGGAGCATCGCCACCGGAAGTAAAAACAGCTATTCGTTTCACAGGTTCAAAGTAAATAAAAAACCCCCGAATTAATCGGGGGTTTTGGATATTTTACAAATATTTTAACGATAAAATAAATGATTTCTAGAATTCTTCAAATTTAAAACTGCCCACCGAATGAAAATGGATTCATTCGAAGCAATGTTTAAAATAGAACCCCAATCAGTTATTTAATAACACCACGGAAATCAAATTGTGCATAGTCATTGTTGTTTCCAACAGCTGGTAAATCAACAACGTTAGTAATTTTAACAATGAACAAATTGAAGTCCAACGCTTGACCAGAACGAACCAAAATTACGTCATCTTTAGCCAAAGCCACAGTTTCCGTCATTTTTGTTTTATTAGCTTTCCAAAGGTTAAATAGATAAGTGGTTGAATTGGCGTTGTTCCAATCGTTAGCAGTAACTTTAACAAATGTAGAACCATTTGCGCTTTTCCAAGTTTTTGACCATTGTTGAGCAGAAGATAATGTAGCGTCTAGAATGTCTTTGTTTGTTAAAGCTCCGCCTGGTAACAATGCTTGTGCTGTAGCTAAATCGAAGGCAGTAAACATACCCGCAGAAGCCGCATTATACACTTGGAATCCACTTTGACCGTCTAATGAACCCTGAATAGGCAATACACTCAAAGTAACTGAGGTAGATGCAGACTCTCCGTTAGCATCGTTTGCTGTAAATGTGTATTTTACATCATCTCCAGGAGATCCTAATGCTTTCAAGTTACGCACGAATGCAATATCTTTTGAAGTTAAAGCTGTATCTACAATGGTTTGAGTTTTTCCTGCAAAAGTAGCAGTGATTACAATGTTCTTCATTGCTGTAGAACCTGCAGTAGCCTTAACGCTAAACTTAATAGCAGTACCTACCGTAATGTCTTGATTTGCAGTAATTCCATCAGATTGCAAACTGATTGTTGGCTTTGGAGCTTCTTCTGTTCCACAAGATCCCAAAAAAGCCAAAATGGGAAGTGCTAATGCCAATGTAATGATTCTTAATTTCATATTTTTTCTATTGTGTGATTCGCAAATTTAATCAATTCGATAAAATAACAAATAGTTCTTTTTGTATTGTTGGAAATGGATATGTCAATTTGTCGTTATTTTATGAACAAGACTGCCAATATGGTCGACTTTTTGATGTTTTCAAACGATATGTAGTTGTAATTGCCGAATCCGTTTGCGAGATTTGTGAATTATCAAATTTGGCATAGGTATTGAAGAACAAGAAAACAATGTTTACGAAAAATACACAGATTTTAGGATTTAATAACGACGAGGACAGTGTGGATGAGTCTCCCGAATTCTTGCCATTGTTTTCGAAGCAAGATGAGGATGAGAGCAATAAAATGGATGTTCCAGAAGAACTTCCATTACTCGCCATAAAAAATACAGTGTTGTTTCCAGGTGTTATTTTCCCCATTACGGTAGGTCGAGATAAGTCCATTAAACTTGTAAAAGATGCCAATAAAGGTGATAAAACCATTGCTGTAATTTCCCAAAAGAACGCTGAAGTTGAAGATCCCAAAGTGGATGATATTTATTCGGTAGGGGTATTGGCTAAAATTATTAAGGTAATGCGTCTTCCTGATGGATCCACCACGGTTATTATTCAAGGAAAACGCAGAATTAAAGTGGGTGAAGTTACCGCAGAGGAACCTTATTTGAGAGCCAAAGTATTTTCTCAACCGGATGTAAAGTTTAAAGAGGACAAGGAATATAAAGCCATCATTTCTTCAATTCGTGATATTTCAAACTCGATTATCAATTTGTCTCCGAATATTCCTTCAGAGGCGAATATTGCATTGAAGAATATTGATTCCAGTGTGTTTTTGATTCATTTTGTTGCATCGAATTTGAATATTTCCGTAGCTGAGAAGCAAGAAATATTGGAAGAATTGGATCCCAAGAAAAGAGGCGAAAAAATTCTTCAGTATGTAACCAACGAGTTGCAAATGCTTGAGTTGAAAGACCAAATCCAAAATCGTGTTAGAACCGATATGGATCGTCAGCAACGGGAGTATTTCCTGCATCAGCAAATTCGTGCAATTCAAGAGGAATTGGGTGCAGATTCTCCCGATAGAGAAATACAAAATCTAAAGGAAAAAGGCACAGAGAAAAAATGGAATAAAGAAATCCATGACCATTTTAATAAAGAACTCGAACGCTTAAGTCGTATCAATCCGGCATCTCCCGATTATTCTGTAGGTCTGAATTATGTGCAGTTATTATTGGAATTGCCATGGAATGAATATACTTCCGACAATTTTGATTTGGAAAATGCAACTTCTGTGTTGGATGAAGATCATTTCGGATTAGATAAAGTAAAAAAACGAATTTTAGAATATCTCGCAGTCCTTAAATTAAAAGGGAATATGAAGAGTCCTATAATTTGTTTGTATGGACCTCCTGGTGTGGGTAAAACCTCATTAGGGAAAAGCATTGCACGAGCTTTGGGTCGCAAATATATTAGAATGAGTCTCGGGGGATTGCATGACGAATCTGAAATCAGAGGGCACAGAAAAACCTATATAGGTGCGATGCCCGGACGAATTGTTCAATCGATTAAAAAAGTGGGAACATCGAATCCCGTATTTGTTTTAGATGAAATTGATAAATTAGGTCGTGACTTTAGGGGAGATCCGAGTTCCGCTTTACTGGAAGTGTTGGATCCAGAACAAAATACCACCTTCTATGATAATTACCTAGAGCTAGATTATGATTTGAGCAAGGTATTGTTTATTGCCACTGCAAACTCGTTAGATACGATTCAGCCAGCGTTGTTGGATCGAATGGAAATTATTGATGTAAGCGGCTATTCTATGGAAGAGAAAATGGAAATAGCTAAGAAGTATTTAATTCCCAAACAACGAGAGGCACATGGATTAAAATCCAATCAGTTGAAATTAAATGAGGATGCTTTGTGGGAAATTATAGAGCAATATACTCGAGAGAGCGGTGTTAGAGGGCTTGAAAAAAAGATTGCTGCCATTGCACGTGCTGTTGCGAATAAAGTTGCGAGAGGAGATAGCGGTAGAAAAAACATCACAAAAAAAGAAATTGAAGAAATTTTAGGTTCGGAAAAAATGGAACCTGAAATGTATGAAAATAATAAATATGCTGGAGTGGTAACAGGTTTGGCTTGGAGTCCGCTTGGTGGTTCAGTTTTATTTGTTGAAAGTACCTTGTTTCCAGGAAAAGGGGAAATGAAAGTAACAGGTCAGTTGGGTGATGTTATGAAAGAGAGTGTGAGTCTCGCTCAGACTTTCTTGAAAGCACATGCCGATTACTTGGAATTGAATCCAGATGTATTTAATTATTGGAATGCACACGTTCATTTTCCTGCAGGCGCAATTCCAAAGGATGGTCCATCAGCAGGTATAACCATTTTAACCTCATTAGCATCATTATTTACCCAAAGGAAGGTAAAGTCGCATTTAGCCATGTCAGGAGAGATTACGTTAAGAGGTAAAGTGTTGCCAGTTGGAGGAATCAAAGAAAAAATACTTGCGGCAAAAAGAGCTGGTATTAAAGAAGCTATATTGTGCAAACAAAATGAAAAAGACGTAAATGATATCAATCCAAGTTACATTGAAGGTTTGAAGTTTCATTATGTTCAAAACATGTTTGAGGTTTTAGACATTGCATTAACTCAGGAAAAAGTTAAAAATCCACTAGATGTGAATGGTGTTTTAAAACAAAACGCATCCAAATAATGTACATTTGACTATGATATTCAAGAAAATATGGAATTATTTGACTTTTAAGAAAGACAAAGATTCCAAATCCAATTTTAACTTGAGAATGATGCATGGAATCAACAAGATTTCATTGTTCATGTTCTTAATCGCCATTATTGTGATGTTATTTCGTTTTTGTAAATAACAACTCATTTAATGTGGTTTTTGATTTAATTGGATGATAAAGGTCGAATCACATTTTCATTTAAGAATGCATATTTTTAAGTATAACTATTTGTTGTTGCTGGCTACGAGTCTATTTCCTGTTATTGGTTTTTCACAGAATGCAAAGAACAATTCAAAAAAAGCATTAACAACTGTGGTGCCTTTGAATAATACAGCTACAGATGATGAAAACAGTCGTTCCATGGGAATGCTATTGCTATTTAAATTGAATGGAAATGTGGTTCAAAGGTCATTGGATCAAGTTAGTGGAGACCCATTCGATTTGAAATTGGACACAGTCGATTATAAAACCGTTCAGTCGCAGTTGAGCAATAATAATGAAGCTAAACACAAAGATATTGTTGGACTCAAGCCTTGTAAATTCATTCGAATTGGTTTACCCCAAAAATCAACGGAAATTAATTCAAACGAGATTAAAAACTCAAGGTATTATTATGGTTATCTCTTTAATGAACATAGAATTAACACCATTGAACCCTTGAATACTTTAATTTTAATTGAAACGGGGTATACCAATAATCGACCAACAAAAATTTGGATTGATTATAACAATAACTTTGATTTTTCGGACGAGGAATTTTACAATTGGAAATACCCAGCACAAAATTTCAGAATACCTTTTCCCGAAAAGAAATCCAAATCGGGAATAAAAGTGGGCAAATTTCCCTATTACAAATTCAGACAGTTTTCTTCAATGCAAGATACAGCAGTTCAAATGCTTAGTAATGGTAGAGAATTTGTAGGAAGTAGGGAGTGTCTTAAAATTGTGCGCGAGAATATTATCTGCGGAGAATTCGTATCTCAAAAAGACACTGTTTTGGTTGGTATACAGGATGTGAATTTAAATGGAAATTTTCAAGATTTAGAAATCGACAGAATTGTGGTTGGTTCCTCTCAAGAGGATGAGTTTTCTGCATCTTTGTCTCAAGTTATTTCTAAACAAATTCAATTGGTATGGATGGGAAACCTTTACGATGTTGAAATTATTCTTGCAGGAAGCACGTCAAATTCTTCTCTAATGGAATTAAAATTGACTCCAAGTAATTCCAAAAAGAATGAATTATCATTGCTTATTGATGAACGAATTCCAAGATTCAGATTTGAGTATTTAGAAAAGAAAAAAACAAGTAAAAACGATAAAAAAACAGAACATCGAAATAAACGTAAATCCATTCGTAGAATTAAAGCAGAATCCAAGTTGATTTATGTTTGGAGTGCTGAAAATGATTGGTTTATAAAAGATAGCGCACAATTGCACAATTGGACCAGATTGCATCCGAATACGCAATTGGTTATGTTGAATTTTGGTGGAAGTTCTAAATATTTAACTTCTTATAATAATAGGTATTCCATTCATGCAATTCAAGGAATACTGACGTCGAAAATGGTAAAAAAACTTAAATTACAGTCGATGCCTCAGTATTTTTTATTGGATAAAAAAAATCGAATTAAATTCATGGGACATTCGATTTCCCAATTGAATGAATTGAATCTAAATTAAACAATGCGCCTTATTTCTCGGATTGTTGAACTAAAATTCTTATTATTGCAAGATTAATTATTCACATGAAAAGAACAGGAATTATTGTAGTGTTGATTATTCTGTTGATTTTATCAGCTGGAACAAACACGTATTTGTACATGAATAGTAATGACGCTGTCGCAAAAAAACAGTTGGAGTTAGTTGCTGTTCGTGATTCTTTACAAAAGGAATTATTGAGAATTGAAGATTCATTGAATGCTGTTGTAATGAGCTTTCAAATGGAAAATGATTCTTTAGTTAACAAAATTTCTGAGTTAGAAAGTGATAAAAATCCTAGAATATTGGCTGCATATCGCGAAATCAACAGACTTAGACGTCAATTGATCAACGGTACTACATCTTCTTCAGAATCAGATGCAACAGCTTCTGCTGGAGGAAAAAATGTTGATCTTACTGCATTAAGAAAACAATTGTCTGAAGCTAAAAACAGAATTAAGGAGTTAGTTGCTCAAGTAGATTCTTTAACCACTCAGAAAAATCAATTGGTTGCTGATGTAGAGGTTGCGCGCAATGAAAAAGAAGCGGTTACTGCTGAAAACGTTGAACTTAAAGATCGTTTAGAAAAAGGAGCAATGCCTCAATTCGGTACGTTGATTACTTCTTCTTTCGATGATGCTAAGAAATTAACCAACAAAGCTAAGTCGATCGATCGATTCAATATCACCTTCGATGTATTGGAAAACCCAATGGTTACCAATGTTGTAGAGGAAGAAGTTACCATTCGCCTTATCGATCCAGATGGAGGTGTGCTTTCTGTAACGAATAAAACGTTGCAAGATAAATCTAAGGTGTACTCATTGAAAAATTCAATCACTTTTGATGGTGCGCTGCAAAAGGTAAAATGGTCTTTTCCTCCTAAAGGAACTCTTAAGGGAAAGCTTAAGAAAGGTAAATACATCACTGAATTG
>JACCDQ010969402.1_pt1 | contig 21663 bp, 18 predicted proteins | sample 7446031 | NCBI WGS metagenome assembly JACCDQ01 (sample SAMN15323442, study PRJNA562643) | freshwater metagenome | isolation source: river surface water | place: USA:Blue River Watershed | collected 2017-08-17
CCCGGGGCCGGCGTGGGACGGCACGGCTTGGCCCGGAGCGGGCGTGCGGCGGGCCGCCGGGGGAGTCGGCCGGAGCGGCCGCAACCGGCGGAGCGGGGCGGAAAACGAACTCTGGTTTTTCGGGCGAGCTGTGTCTTGCTCGGCGCGTATGAAAATCGTGATCACGGGCGTGACCCGCGGCCTCGGCCGCGCGTTGACGGAAGAGTTCATCAAAGCGGGCCACACGGTGTGCGGCTGCGGGCGGAGCGGGGACGCGATCTTCGACCTGCGCATGACGCACCTGGCGCCGCATGATTTTTCGGTGGTCGATGTCGGGCAGGACACCAAGGTGTCGATCTGGGCGGCGAAAATCCTGGAGAACGACAGTCCGCCGGACCTGCTGATCAACAACGCCGCGGTGATGAACCGGCTGGCGAAGACCTGGGAAATCGACGACCGCGAGTTCACGAAGCTCGTCGATGCGAACATTCGCGGCGTGCAGAACGTGATCCGCCACTTTGTGCCGGCGATGGTGGCGAAGAAAAAAGGGGTGATCGTGAACCTGAGCTCGGGCTGGGGCCGCAGTGTTTCGCCCGACGTGGGGCCCTACTGCATGTCGAAGTGGGCGATCGAAGGGATGACCAAGGCGCTCGCCGAGGAGTTGCCCCGCGGCATGGCGGCGGTGCCGTTGAATCCCGGCGTGATCGACACGGACATGCTGCGCTCGTGCTGGGCGGACGGTGCGGCGAGCTACCCGAAAGCCGAACAATGGGCGAAGGTCGCGGCGCCGTTTATTCTGAAGCTCGGCGCGAAGGACAACGGGCGCTCGCTGAGCGTCGGCGGTTACGAGGATTGAGGGGCCCCAGGAACTCCGGCGGCGGGGAACCAGGAATCGGCTCGCTTATCGGGTCGGCCCGGAAGCCGAGGGCCGGCCGGCAAAAAAACAGCGCGACCTGCATGGGTCGCGCTGTGACGAAAGGAGATTGTCCAAGGGTGCTCAGCGCGACGCGCCGAGCGGGGCGGCTTCCGAGGAGGCGCGGAGATCTTCCCGGGCGAACGGGAAGCGGAAGCCCGACTCGACTTCGCCCGGCCACGAGCGGCGCTCGAACTTTTCGAGGAACTCGAGCATGCGCTGGCGCCGGCGCTCCCGGCTGAAGAAGGTGGCGAAGCTGTAGGTGTCGGAAATGGGGGGCTGCATAATAGCCGACAGGGTTGCATAGCTCGTGCCATGCGTCATTTTGTGGTTTTAACAGATGATGAACAGCGGATTAAGTAAAAATGGAGTGTTTCTCCACTTTCCGCAGGGTGGGGAAATCCACCCACATGCAGGTGAAACCCTGCGCGAGTCTACCCATCGCGGCCAGGTGCGAATGGCCGGAGGCGCGGCCGTCAGGAAAGCGACGTCGGACGGGGCGGGAGCGGCGCCAACGTGGCGGCGTCCAGTTCGCGGATGGACTGTGCGACGGTGCCGACCGTCCAACCCGGGGCGATGCCGGCGGCGGTCACCGGTGCGGGCGGGGCGTTCGTTTTGCCCGCGATGAAGGCCTGCACGTCGGCGAGGGTGCGGAGGTGGGTGAGTTCGTCGTTGTTCACGCTGATCCCGAGCACTTCCTCGGCGAGCATCACCACCTCCATCATCGTCAGGGAGTCGAGGCCGAGATCTTCGCGCAGGCGGACCGATTCGGCCGGGGCGGTCAACTTGGCGCGGTGATCACGCCCGGTGAAGCGCTCGATCACGCCGTGCACCACGATGGCCAGGTCGGCGGGGTCGGCGAAGGCGCGAAATTTACATGCGGCGTAATAGGTCGCCGGCGAGCAGCGCTTCAGGGCTTCGCGCAGAACCGGGTCGTCAGCAGGCGTCGGCGTGGAGTCGGGACTTTTTGAGGGGCTCACGAAGCGGGATGGTTTGGCGGGGATGACAAGGTGCGGGGGCCGATCCGCCAGCGGGTCGCGGAAAAAACGTCCGAAACGCGGGTGACGTGCCGGGGGAAAACGGGGCAGTGGGCGGCTGGGTAATTTTCCGCAGCGACGCGGGCTGGAGCGCCGAACTGCGAGGGTGATGGACCGATCGATGCGACCTATTAGCAGGAACGGGGCCGCAAACGTGTCGGAGGCGGCGCCGGAAGGACGGGAACGTGGCGCCCGAGAGTAAACGTGGCGCGCATGACAAATCGGTCAGGAGTCGGTCGGGTGATGCAAGTCGCGTCGCGGGATCGGCGAGGCGCGGGGTCGCACGGCGGGCCTGCGAGCGGCGCGGAAACGGCGGGTCGGGCGTCGTCCGGGGACTGCGGTTCCGGAATGCGCTCCGGAGTCCGGCCTCGCGGGGCAGGCAAGGCAGGGAGGCTGTCCCCCGACCGCGGCCGCGCACCTCGGCTCAGGGTCAAAACGACGTCGTGAGCGAGAGCGAATAGACCCGACGCCGCCAGTCGCCGTAGGCCTGCACGCCGGCCCCGGACGGATCGTTGACGTATTTCGGGAAATCGAAGCCGAAGAGGTTGTTGACCCGCAGCTGGGCGCGGAGGGCGTTGGGGGCCCACGTGAACCACCGCGCGAGGTCGCATTGGGCGAACGCGTCGAATTGCCAGAACGGACGGATGTGGTCGGACCCCTGGGCGAAGCGTTCGTAGAGAGGGAGCGTGCGGGCGTGGAAGTAATGGCCGTCGAAGCCGAAGCCGTAGTCGCGGGTGGACCAGCCGCCGCCGAACTTGGCGCGGAATTTGAGCAGGCCCGGGGCCACGCCGTCGGGTGCACGGAGTTCGTCGACGACGGGGGAATTGGGAAAGACCTGGCGCCGGTATCGCTCGAAGAACAGACCGCGGGCGTAGAAGTCGAGCGTGCCGCCGAAGCACTCGGTCCAAGCATAGTCGACGGAGGTGCTCCAGTTCTGGGAGCGCCGCCACGAGAGGTTCGTCGTGCCCGTGGTGACGGCGAGCACGCGGCCGACGGTGTCGTCGCCGCGCGAAGGCGCCCGGAGGACGCGGTCCGGCAGGACATCCTCGAGGTTGAGCACGGTCTGGAGCTCGAGCGTGATGAGTTCGTTGACCTTGCGGGTGTCGACGAAGTCGAGGGCGGCGCGGAAGCGATGGGTCCGGCCGGTCTGGAAAACGACGCCGGCGGTCTGGGTGACGGCGCCCTCGGCGCGGAGATTGGGGTCGATGATTTCGTTTTCGACCGCGCGGTAATATTCGTTGCGCTTCGGATCGTAGAGGCTGCGGGTGTCGAGACCGGCGACGCCGCCGGTGCCGAGGCCGGCGGGCGGCGTGATCGCGATGCGATTCATGCTCGGCGTGGGGAAACGGCTGGAGGTGGTCAGGCTCCCGCGCAGGGTGAAGCCGCCGACAAAGTCGATCTTGGCGGCGAACGTCGGGGCGACGCTGGCCTCGCTGGCGTTGTCGGAGGCGATGTAGCGGACGGCGACATCGGCATCCACCGCGCGGATCGGAGCGGGCAGCCAACGGGCGGGCAGGAGGGGGGCCTGGAGTTCGCCGAAAACGCTGTAGCGTTGGAGCAGGCGCCCGGCCCAATGGATCGACGGGGCGGCGAGGGAACCGTCGGCGTAGGTGCGGACGTCGCGGTAGCGGAAGAGCTGGTTGCGCCGGTAATCTCCGCCGAAATTGAGGACGGCGCGGCCGGTGGGCAGGGCCAGACGGTGGTTCGTGACCCGGACGGCCGCGTCGATCGCCTCGTAGTCGCCGAGCGTGACAAAGCGGCCGGGGCCGCCGCGGTAGACGAGCACCCGGTCGTAGAACTCGGGTGGCGGGGCGAAGACCCGGGTGTCGCGGAGGGGATTGTAGCCGCCCTGGTCGACGAGCGTTTGCCAACGTGCGATGTCGGCGCCGGCGAGGCCGCGGTATTTGGCGATGTTGCGGCCGTATTGGCCGTCGAGGAGGACGCGCCACTCGCCGGGCAACGAAATCAAGGCGCTCCCGACCGCGGAGCCGAATTCGAGGCGGGCCTCGCTGTAGTTCTCGCCGAGCAGGGGGGCGGTTTCATTGAGGGCCACCATCACGTCCTGGCCGAAGGGATTCAGGGCGTGGGTGGCGCCGAGCCGCAGGTCGGCGGCGAGCACGTCGTAGCCCCGGTGCAGCGTGGTGCGGGTGTAGGTGCCGTCGAAACCGAGCTGGAGCCAGCGGGTGACGTCGAGGACCGCGGAGCCGAAGTAGGCGGTGCGGACCTGCGCTCGGCCATACGGGTAGTCGCCGCTGTCGAGGGACGCGGCGAGGCCGCCGGGGGCGTCGAAGAACGCGAGGTTGCGCACGCCTTCGCGGCCGGCAAAGGCGGCGCGCCCGCCGTGTCCGTCGGCTCCGGGTGCGACCGAGGTGACGGGGGAGGAGTTGGGGCCGAAGAGCGGGGCGAGTTTCCAGCCGCTTACGAGGCGGGTGCCGGGCGTGTAGACGAGGTCGACGGCGGCGTTGCGGATGTTGGGCGTGGCGCGGTGGACGGCGGCGTGGAGGGCGGGCGGAGCGGCGGCGGCGCGGCCCTGGAGGAAGCCGAGCTCGGTCTCCGTCGGCGGGGTGGCGCGGGTGACGCTGGCGTTGAACCGGACGCGCAGGGCGCCGCCGAGGAGACTGCGTCCGTGGAGCAGGGATACGGAGGACTGGGGTGCGTCGTAGTCGGCGAGGGCGTTGGTGTAGGTGGCGGCGACCTCGGTCGCCTCGGCGTCGACGCCGGGACGAAGGACGATGTTGATCACGCCGCCGACGGCGTTGCCGGTGTAGAGCGAGGCGGCGGAGATGGGCAGGACCTCGACCTGCTGGACGAGGCTCAGGGGGATGAAGTTGACGTCGGGCGGGAGGGTGCCGGAGCCGGAGGTGAGGACCTCGGGGAGGCGGCGACCGTTGACGAGCACGATGGTCTGGTCGGCGCCGTAGCCGCGGAGGTTGAGATTGGTGGAGCCGGCTTCAAAGGTGGGTTTGGTGCCGTTCTGCTCGGGCGGGCGGGTGCCGGCGTCCGCGTCGAGCAGCTCGCGCTGGAGGAATTCGTTGAGGTTCACGACGCCGCTGCGGGCGATCTGGTCGCGGTTGTAGACCGTGAACGGGAGGGCGTCGCTTTCGGTGCGGGCGAGGTCGAGGTTGCCGCCGGCGGTGCGCGGAGCGAGGTGGGCGTCGGAGCGGTCGAGGGAGTTCTTTTTGCCGGCCTGGTCGAGGACGACAAAGGGCGCGAGCTGGGTGGGGTCGTCGACCGGATGCAGGACCTGGGGTTCGATGGTCGTGACGGTGTCGGACGCGACCTGCACACCGAGGATCGGGTGGGTCTGGAAACGATCGGAGGTCGCGGCGAGGCGGTAAGCACCGGGGGGGACGGCGGGGAGCGCGAAGCGGCCGTCGAAATCGGAGTAGGCGGCGTGGCGGGTGCCGGGGATGGCGACGCGGACGCCGGCGGCGGGCAGGCCGTCGGGGGCGACGAGACGGCCGGTGATGGCGCCGGCGGTGCGGGTCTCGGGCGAGACGACGAACTTGGCGGTGCCGTTGCGCCGGGCGACGTAGCCGGTGCCCCGGAGGAGGCGGTCCAGGGCGGACTGGGGAAGATAGCGGCCGCGGAGCTCGGCGGAGCGAACGGAGCGAAGCGCCGAAAAGGAGAAGAGGACCTCGATGTCGGCCTGTTTGGCGAACGCGAGCAGGGCCGGGGCGGCGGGCTGGGCGGGAATGTCGAAGGCGATCTCCCGATCGCCCGGCATCGTAGGCGTTTCGATGCCGGGCGACGGTCCACGGGTCGGTGCGGTATCCGCGCTCCGGGAGGAGGCGCAGGCCGCGGCCAGCGCGAGAAAGGTGACAATCCGGACGTGTCGCACCGGGGAGCGGGGCTCAGCGCCGGCCGAGAAAAACGGCGCCGCTGGGATCGATCGTCAGATCGAGACCGAGCGCCTTGGACACGCCGTCGAGGAAGCCGCTCAGATCGTCGAGGCTGTAGCGGCCGCCGACGGGCTCGGCGGCGACGGTCTCGGCCACCGCGATGCCGCGGCCGTGGTAGCGCGCGAAGCGCGCGGCGGCGAGGCGCAGCGGGACGTCGTCGAACACGATGTAGCCCCGGCGCCACGCGAGGGCGTCCTCCAGGGCGCCGGGCGGTAGCGCGCGCTTGGCGACGCCGGCGGCGGTGGCGGTCAGCTGGTCGCCGGCGGCGAGGGTCACGACCTCGGCGGGGCGATCGCTGCCGAGCGGCGCGGGCCGGACCTGGACGGACCCTTCGACCACGGTGACCTCGAGGGGCATGTCGCCGGCGGGTTCGGTGCGGACGTTGAAGGTGGTGCCGGTGACGCGGACGGATCCCGCGGGCGTTTCGACGATGAACGGGCGCGCGGGGTCCTTGGCGACGGCGAAGTGGGCTTCGCCGGAAGCGAGGCGGACGCGGCGCTCGGCGGGGCTGTTTTCGAAGCGCAGGGAGGTATGGGCGTTGATCTCGATGCGGGAGCCGTCGGAGAGCGTGACCGGCCCGGAACGCTGGGAGACGGCGGTGGAGAAGTTTTCCACCGCGGCCGCCGGCGGGCGGAGCATGACCGTGGCGACGACCGCAATGAGCGCGGCGGCGACGCCGAGCGAGGCGAAGGCGGGGAGGCCGAGGAAGCGGCGGGGCCGGCCGCTCACGCGAGCCGGCGCGGCGACCCGGCCGGCGGCGACGAGAGCGGGCACGGTTTCCTCGAGGTCGGCGGAGAACTGGCAGTAGCGCGAGAGCAACGCGCGGTGCACGGGCGAGGCGGCGAGCCAGGCGTCGAGTTCGGCGCGCTGGGCGCGATCGAGGGTGTCGCCGTCGAGGCGGGCGGCCCAGAGGGCGGCCTGTTCCTCGAGAGCGGGATCGGAGGGCGAAAGGGACGGGGTCATGACGTGGCCTGATGGGAGGAGGGCGACGCGGCGGCGTGGGAATGGGCGACGGTTTCGCTCGGGAGGGCGGCGCGGAGAAGGCGGAGCGCGCGGGCGTGCTGCTTTTCGACGGTGCTGATGGCGATGCCGAGGCGCTCGGCGATCTCGCGATGGGAGAGGAGTTCGACCTTGCGGAGGAGAAGGACGTTGCGGCAACCCTCGGGGAGGTCGGCGATCGCGGCTTCGAGCAGACGAAGTTCCTGGCGGGCCATGACCTCGCTGGTCACGCCGGGAGAGGTGGTGGCGGCGGATTCGGGCGGGGCCGCGGTCGCGTCGATCGGGGAGATGGTGCGGCGTTTGAGGCGATTGATGGCGAGGCGGCGGGCGGTCGTGTAGAGGACCGCCTCGGGCTGGTTGTAACGCGACGCGTCGGCGGTCGCGGTCGGGTAGAGACGGAGGTAGGCGTCGTGGGCGACGTCCTGGGCCTCGGCGGTGTTGCCGAGCAGACGGGTGAGGTAGCGGCGCAGCGGGGCGATCGTGGCGCGGTAGAGCGACGCAAAGTCCCGGCCACGGGCCGCGGGCGACGGCCCGGCGGCGGCGGGAGCGGGGGGCGGGGGCGGGTCGTCAGGCACGGAGGCGAGGCGTGGCGATGAGGCGAGCGGCGGAGTCACGATTGACCATGACGACAGGGGAGACGGCCGGACCCGCCAGCCGGAGACGCGATTTTTTCGGCCGGGGCGCGCAGGGCGGGCCGAACGAGGCGCGTCGCGTCAGTCGCGGAGGGAGCGGGCGATGAAGTCCATGATGCGAGTCTGCTGGCGGAGGCGGACGAGGGGATCGCTGACCATGTGGGTGCCGAGCATGGGCAGGAGTTCGTAGGGTTTGCCGGCCATGAAGAGGGCATCGGCCAGCTGCAGGGTGTGCTGGAAGTAGACGTTGTCGTCGGTCAGGCCGTGGATGAGGAGGAGGGGGCGGGAGGCTTGGGCGGCGTAGGTGGTGACGTTGCTGACTTTGTAGGCGTCGGGGGCGGACTGCGGCAGGCCGAGGTAGCGCTCGGTGTAGTGGGTGTCGTAGTTTTCCCAGGTGATCACGGGAGCGCCGACGACGCCGGCCCGGAAAACGTCGGGCCGGCGGATGGCGGCCATGGCGGCGAAGTAACCGCCGAAGGACCAACCGCTGACGGCGACGCGGGTGAGGTCGAGCTGCGGCTCGGCGGCGGCGAGGGCGCGGAGGCCGTCGACTTGGTCCGCGAGGGCGACGTCGATGAAGTTGCCCTTGATCGCGCGTTCCCAGGCGCGGCCGCGCCAAGGGGTGCCGCGACCGTCGAGGCGGACGACGAAGTAACCGTGATCCGCCATCCACTGGTCCGAGAGGTAGCCGCGGATCTCGGTGGAGACGCGCTTGCTGGTCGGGCCGGCGTAGACGGAGAGGATGACCGGGTATTTTTTCCCGGCCTCGACTAGGCGCGGGCGCGTGAGCGCGAAGTCGAAACCCTCGGCGCCCGCGGTGCGGCCGAGCCGGGTGGACGGCAGCTGCGGGACGGCGGCGGCGACGGACGGGAGCGTGGCGCGGACGGCTTGGTCGGGCAGGGAGACGAGCTCGGTGCGCCAGGTGCCGTTCCAGAGGTCGGAGGTCCGGACGAGCGTTTGGGCGGAGGCGGTGTAGGAGGCGGCGTGCACGCCGCGGCCGCGACTGAGCACAGTGGGCGGACTCCGGCCGTCGAGCGGGAAGGACCAGAGGTGGACTTCGGTGGCATCGGTGCTGCCGCGCACGATCACGGCGGCGTTCTTTTCATCCAGCGCGACGATGCCGCGGTAGAACCATGCGGCGGCCGAGCGCAGGGGGCGGAGGGTGCCGTCGGGGGCGGGAACCTCGGTGCCGACCGGGAGCGTGGCGGGGGTGAGCGCGCGGACGAAATCGCCGTTGGCTTGGCGGAGCTGGACCTGCCACGCGCCGCTGTGTTCGCTCGTCCAGAGGAAGTGGGAACCGTCGGCGAGCCAGAACGGCGGACGACGGTCGCCGGAAGAGCCGGAAGCGTTGTCGTCGAGGTTGAGCCAGGCGGAGTCGGTCTCGCGGAGCAGCTCGGCAGTGCGGCCGGTCGCGGGATCGACGGCGAGGAGGCGCTGGTCGGTCTGCTCCCGGTTTTGCACGAGGAGGGTGAGCGCGCCGCGGGCGGGCCAGGTGACACGGGCGAGGTAGGGGAAGGCGGTCTGGTCCCAAATGACCGGACGGGGTGTGCCGCCGGTCCGCGGCACGAGGTGGAGCCGAACGACGGCGTTGGGGGTGCCGGCGCGGGGATAATGGAATTTGGCGGGAGCCGTTTCCGGGTGAAGCGGGTCGGCGATGTAGCGGACCTCGACCGGGGATTCGTCTGTTTCCTGGACGAGCAAGGCAGCGCTGTCGGGCGCCCACCAGAACCCGCGCGGGCGACTCATTTCCTCCTGGGCGACGAATTCGGCGGTGCCGTGGGACACGGTGGCCGAGGCACCGCTCGTGATCGCGCGGGCGACGGGGGCGGGACCGGTGAGGTCGATGACGTGGAGCTCGCGGTCGGGGCCGGCGGCGGCGATGGCGCGGCCGTCCGGCGAGAAACGCGGATCGATCCAACCGTGTCCGGGCAGGGTGACGACCGAGAGGTCGGCGCGGGCCACGAGGTAGAGTTGGCCGGACAACGTGACGAGCAGGCGGGTGCCGTCGGGGGAAAGCTGATACGTGGTGAAGCCGCGCAGGGTTTGGCGGGAGCGTTCGCGCCGGGCTTTTTCCTCGGGGCTGAGTTGCTCCTCGGCGCCCCGGAGGAGGCGCGCGGGCGTGAGCAGTTCGCGCTCGCGGCCGGTGGCGACATCGAGCTCCCAGAGGAGAAGCGTGGGATCGCGGGGGCCGGAGCGGAGAAAGATGACGGTGCGACCGTCGGGCGTGAGGCGCGGGGAGACCGGGCGGCCGAGGGTGTAGTTGCGCGTCTCGGCGAGTTCGCGGAAATAGGCCAAGGCCGGGTCGGTTTCCGCCGCGACCGCCGACTCGGTAATCGCCGGCAGGAGCGCGAGCAGAAGCTGAAGGAGCGGAACCGTCCGGGAGCACCGCCGTGACTGCAGGCCCGGAGTGGGAAGGGAAGGCATGCGGTAGGAAGGAAAGGCGACCGGCTGAAGTCGAGCGCCGGGCGGCCGGCGCGCAGCGAGGTCCCGGCGGGTGGGCTTGGCCGCGGGGACGGCGCGCGGGGGGCCGGGCGACTTGCGGCGGCGCCAGACCGGATTCACGGTGCGGCGTGGACGAGGCGGTGCGCAACGCGGTCGCGGGGTTGAAATCGGGCAGCACGTGCTGTCCCGGGGCCTTGGCGCGGCGGCTCGGCGTCACGCAGCGGGACCTGCGGCCGGTGTTGGTTCGCCTGGCGGAGGCGGGGCACGTGCGAATCTCGCAGGGCGGCGCCGCCCGGGATTTGCGCAGCCTGCGCGGGCCTTATCGGGTGGGCGCGGCGCCGATGACGGCGGTGGATCGGCACCACGTGTAACCGGGGTCCGGTCGCCGCGCCGCGTGGTGCGACCGAGACCGGATCGGCGGACTCAGGGCGACTTGAACAGCGGAACCAGCACCTCGCGCACAACCTCGGCGGGCGGCTTGGGCCGGACCGTGGGCTGATAGTAGCGGGCGTCGGCGAGTTTCTTGCGGGGATGGACGGTGTGAAGCTCGATGGTGAGATCGATGAGGTAGGTGTGAAAGTCCCAGGCCCAGCGGGCGTCGTAGGTGAGGACCGCGTCGGTTTTCTCCGGCATCATCGTGAGGGGGCCGGAGGACGCTTCGCGACCGAGCGCACGGAGTTGGGCGACGAGCAGTTCGTCGAGGCGGTGGTTCTCGTTGAGGCGCGTCTCGACGTAGATGCGTTGGAAGCGGTCGAGCGCGATGACCTTGCGGGCGGAGGAGGTCGAACAGCCGGAGAGCGCGACGCAAATCGCGCAGAGGGCGGGGAGCAGAAAGCAGGGGAAACGCGGCACGGATGCAGGAAAGGCGCCGGATCGCCCGGTGTGGAGGCTTTTTGGCGGGTCGGTCCTTGCGGGCGGGCGGCGAAAAAAAAGCCCGCTCCCCGGAGGGAGCGGGCCGCGGCGCATGGCGCGGGAGCGCGTCAGCGCTTGGCGAGGGCGCGGTTGAGGGCGCTGACGATCGCCTTGATCGAGGCGAGCTCGATGTTGGTGTCGATGCCGGCGCCGTAGAGCGTCGGCCCGCGCTCGACCTTGATCTGGATGTAACTCACGGCGCGGGCCTCGGAGCCCTTGCCGAGGGAATGTTCGGCGTAGCTGAGGACCTCGAATTTCGGCAGCGTCGTGGCGCCGAGCGCGTGGGCGAAGGCGTCGATCGGGCCGTTGCCGTCGCCGGTGAGGTCGAGCGGGCGGCCGTCGAGGACGATGGCGGCGGTGCAGGTGACGGCGCTGTCGCCCTCGTGGGACTTGAAGTGCCGCAGGGCGAGCGGCTCGGCACGATCGAGGTATTCACGGCGGAAGACCTCGTGGATGTCGGCGGGCTGGAGCTCGGTGCCGCGGGCGTCGGCGACGTCGTTGACGAGTTTGCCGATCTCCTTGTGCATGAGTTTCGGCAGCGTGTAGCCGAATTCGTTTTCCAGCACGTAAGCGACGCCGCCCTTGCCGGATTGGGCGTTGATGCGGATGATGGCCTTGTAGCTGCGGCCGATGTCGGCGGGGTCGACGGGGATGTAGAGCACGTCCCAGGGATCGTTCGGGCGGCCGGGATCGCGCACGGCCCAGGACTTTTTGATGGCGTCCTGGTGGGAGCCGCTGAAGGCGGTGAACGTGAGTTCGCCGGCGTAGGGCTGCCGGGGCGGGACCTCGAGGCGGGTGGTGCGTTCGTAAACCTCGCGGATCTCGTTGATGTTGGAGAAATCGAGACCCGGGTGGATGCCGTGGGTGTAGAGGTTCAGGGCGACCGTGACGATGTCGAGGTTGCCGGTGCGCTCGCCGTTGCCGAAGAGCGTGCCCTCGACGCGGTCGGCGCCGGCGAGCAAGGCGAGTTCGGTGGCGGCGATGCCGGTGCCGCGGTCGTTGTGGGTGTGGAGCGAGACCAGCGTGCGATCGCGGCGGGTGAGCCGGTTGCACATCCACTCGATCTGGTCGGCGTGGACGTTGGGCGTGGCGTATTCGACCGTGGCGGGCAGATTGAGGATGATCTTGTTTTCGACCGTGGGCTGCCAGACGTCGGTCACGGCTTCGCAGATCTCCAAGGCGAATTCGAGCTCGGTGCTGGTGAAGCTCTCCGGCGAATATTCGAAGCGGAGGTGCGTGCCGGCGGCGACAAGCGGCGCGGCGTGCTGCCTGACCCAGGTGGTGCCCTGGACGGCAATGCGGACGATGTCGGCCGGCGCGGCGTTGAAGACGTATTTCCGCTGGGCCGGCGAAGTGGAGTTGTAGAGATGGAAGATGGCGTTCTTGGCGCCGCGGAGCGCCTCGATACTGCGGACGATCAGCTCCTCGCGGCACTGGCAGAGGATCTGGATGGCGACATCATCGGGGACGCGGTTTTCCTCGATGAGGCGGCGGCAGAAATCGAACTCGATCTGCGAGGCGCTGGGAAAGCCGACCTCGATTTCCTTGAACCCGATTTTCACGAGCATCTCGAAGTATTCGAGCTTCTCCTCGACGCTCATGGGCTGGGCGAGGGCTTGGTTGCCGTCGCGGAGATCGACGCTGCACCAGATCGGGGCACGGGTGTGCGTGCGGTCGGGCCACTGGCGGTTGGGCAGATGGACCGGCGCGAAGGGCCGGTATTTGGTGACGGGGGCGGATTGCATGACCTGAAATCGACTGACGAAATTGAAAGTGGGAGAGGGAGGGAAGCGTCGCACCGGCGATGCGGACGAAAGAAACAGCGGCGTCGAGTATCCCGACGGCGACCGATAAACCAAGCCTACGCACGACCCACCGCTAGCGGCGTCCTCAGAGGTCGTGCGCGTTCGTAAGTCGAAGGCTCGGAAGCGAAATTCGCATTAGGTCTTGTGTGGGTATCGGCGCGTTGCGCTAAAAGTCAAGGGTCGCGGCCGGTGAACCCGTTTTCCGCCCGACCACCCCATGCTTTTCCCCCGCCGTCCGAATTGTAACCCGCCGGGACGTGGCACGTCTTGCCTGACGTGCATGTCCCTGCCTCCATTCGCGCATGTCTGACGACGAGCCGCCATTCGACCTGGCGGGCTGCCTCGAGCGAGTGCGGCAGCGCGATCAAATCGCGGCAAGGGAGCTGGTCGAGCATCTCCACCCCCTGGTCATCCGGATTGTCCGCTCCCATCTCCCTCGGCGCGTGGCCGAGGAGGATCTGGCGCAGGAAATCTTCCTGAAGATGTTCACCCGACTGGCACAGTATCAAGGCGCCGTTCCGTTTCCGCACTGGGTGTCGCGGATCGCGGTGACGACGTGCATCGACCACCTGCGGGCGCAGAAGCGGCGCCCGGAGTTCCGGTGGGCGGATCTTTCGGAAAACGAGGCCGAGGTGCTGGACGCCGTGATGACGAACGAGAACGACGTCGCGGCGAACGACGCCATGGCGGCCAACGAACTGGTGCACAAGCTGCTCGCCCAGCTGAAGCCGGACGACCAGCTGGTGCTGCGCCTGCTGGATCTGGAACAGAAGACGATCGCGGAGATCGCGGACCTGACGGGATGGAACCAATCCCTGATCAAGGTCCGGGCCTTTCGCGCCCGGCGAAAGTTGCAGAAGCTCTTTCAGGAACTACAAAAAAAGGAACGCTCATGAACCGCCAAACGAACGATTCGCGCCAAGCTTGGTCGCGCCTCACCTCCGCCGCCCGCACTGTCCGCGACGACCGCGACGTCGCCGCCCCCTATGGGTTCTCCACCCGCGTCGCCGCCTTGGCGTTTGCGCCGGAGCGCACGATGGCGTCGCTCTTCGATCTGTTCGCCCTCCGGGCGCTGGGTGTGTCGTGCCTGCTGGCGCTCGGAAGCGTCGCGTTGAACTATCAGGAACTGACGACCGGATTGAGCGGCGCGACGGGCGTGCAGCTGGAGGAGTTCGAGTCGGCCCCCGTGTCGGACGCCGTGGCGGTGGTGCTCGATCTGACGGACTGACGAATGGACAAGCCCTGGAAGGTCATTTCCGCGTTCATCGGCGTGTTCGCCGCGGGAGCGGTCTTCGGCGGTTTTCTGACGCTGCGCTCCGCCGGAAAGCGCTGGGAGAAGGAATCGCAGCTGCAAAAACAACTCTTCGAAGCGAAAGCCGCCGCGGCGGTGGCGGCCGTGCAGGCGAGCCAGGCCGCGCCGACGTCCCCGGGCGGAGCATCCGCGACCGCAGGGGCCCATCCGGCGAACGCGCTGCCCGCGCCGGTGACGGGGCGCAACGCGATCTCGGCCTCGTTGATGCGGCAGTTTGCCGGGCGCCTGAAGCTTTCGAACGAGCAGCGGGAAAAGATGCGCCCGATCTTGGCCCGTTGGGGCGAGGATTTCCAGCACCTGCGCCAGGAGAACGAACGGCAGCAGCAGCAGTATCTCGCCGACTCCGTGCGGCTGAGCGAGCGGATGTATCGTGAAGTCGGCGATCTGCTCACGGCCGAGCAGCGCGGCGAATTGGAGAAGATGCGGCGGGAAACGCAGGAACGGGCCGAGCGGGAACGGCAACGGCGGCTGGAAGCGGCCGCCGCCGCCAAGGGCAAGGGCGCGGCCCCCGTCGCGGCCAAGCAGGCGAAGCAGGCCGGTCCCTGAGCCCGGAGCCCGGCGCGAACGGCGCGGGCAAAAGATTGATCCGAATTATGGGTTGCAGTGCGTGACCCGCGAACCATGGTTCGCGCCGGCCAGGTGCCATGCATGGGCAGGCGCGTGAACTCCGCCAGGACCGGAAGGTAGCAACGGTAACGACGTTCTCCCAGTGCCGTGGAGTGCCTGGCCACTTTTATTTTTTCGATTTTGGATTTTCGATTTTGAAGTTTGGCGTTCTAGCTGTCGCGCAGTGTCGACCCCCTACCAAGTTATCGCGCGCAAATGGCGGCCGCAGACCTTCGACGACGTCGTCGGCCAGGACCACGTGGTCCGCACCCTGAAAAACGCGATCAACCGCCAGCGCATCGCGCATGCCTACCTCTTCGTGGGACCGCGGGGCACCGGCAAGACCTCGACCGCGCGCATCTTCGCCAAGGCGCTCAACTGCACGGGCGGCCCGACGGCCGACTTCGACGTCAACGATCCGGCCTGCAAGGCGATCGCCGACGGATCGCATCTGGATGTGATCGAGATCGACGGCGCGTCGAACAACGGCGTCGACCAGGTGCGCGACCTGCGCGAAACGGTCCGTTACGCGCCCGCCCAGGGGAAATTCAAGATCTACATCATCGACGAGGTGCACATGCTCTCGGCGGCGGCCTTCAACGCGCTGCTGAAGACGCTCGAGGAGCCGCCGGCCCACGTGAAATTCGTCTTTGCGACGACGGACCCGCAAAAGGTGCTGCCGACGATCGTGTCGCGCTGCCAGCGGTTCGACCTGAAGCCCATCCCCAACGAACTCATCATCGAGCGGCTGCGGAAGATCGCGATCGACGAGAAGATCGCCGTGGCCGACGGCGCGCTGGCCTGCATCGCGCGCTTGGCCGACGGCGGGATGCGCGACGCGCAGTCGATCTTCGACCAGATGATCTCGTTTTGCGGCAACGAAATTGCCGAACCGGATGTGCTGGATGTCTACGGATTGGTGGCGGCGGAGAAAATCGCCGCGCTCGCCGCCGCCGTGGCGGCCGGCGATCACCGGAAGATCGTGGCGATCGTGGACGACTGCGACGCGGCGGGGCGCGACTTGGTGCGCCTGCTGGTCGACCTGCAGGCACTGGTGCGCGCGGCCCTTTTGGATGCCATCGCCAAGGGCGGCCGCTCCGATTTGCTCGGGGGCGTCGCGATGACCACCGAGCAGTTGACGCGGTTGCTGGACGGGCTGCGCGAAGGGGAGGGCAGCGTGAAACTCGGTCTCGCCGAGAAGATCAATTTCGAGGTGACGCTGCTCAAGGCGGTCGAAGCCAGCCGGGCGCGCGCGATCGACAGCCTGATCAAGGAACTCGCGGCGCTGGCGGAAGAGGCGCCGGCGGCGGCCGCGGACGAAAAAAAAAAGGGCTGATTGACCGGCTCGAGGCCGCGCTGGCCGAACGTCAGCCCGTCGGAGACGCAGCGGCCGAAGGCGGCGAACCGCTGGCTGCGGCCACCGGGCGCGACGGGCCGGCAGGCGAAACTGAAGCGGTAGAAGCGGTCGCTCCCCGGGAACCGGGTTCGGGTGAGGCGGGAGCCGAGGCCCCGACGTGGCCGGACGACGCGGTCGAATCGGCCTTCCTCGCCGAGGCCAAAGAACGGGGCGAACCGGTTGCGCCGCCGCGCGCGGCCGACGAGGCCGAGGCGGACGACGAACCGAAGGCGATGCCGCCGATCGCCGACCTGGTGGGCAAGATTCCGCCCGAGGTGCGGGAAGCCCTCGAAGATCTCTTTCGCGCGAAATTTGTGCGCGTGGTGCGGGTGCCGAAGAAGGCTTTGAAGGCGTGATGCGTCCGGCCCGGCCGGGGACCTATTCGCGCCACTCCGCTCCGACTTCGCGCCGGCCCTCGACGCCCAGCGCGGAAAAATAGGCATCCACCGCGTCGGCGGCATGGGGCGCCTGCAGGGCGATCGGCGCGCGGCGATAGAGTCCCTCGTGGACGCCCTCGAACGCGTCGAGGCGGCGCAACGCCTCGGGGTCGACCGACCAGATCTCGCCGGCGACGCCCGCCCGATCGGCTGCGTGCGCAACGAGGCCGGGGTAACCGCCCAAGTCGAAAAGCGTGAATCCCGGAACGGTGCGGGCGGCGCCGACAAATTTCTGCCCGGCGAGGTGGTGGTGGTTGCGGCAGCCGCGTTTCAGGGTGCCGTAGACAAAAAGCCGATGATTCATGGGAGCGGGCCGGAAGGAGGCGATGCGTGGACCGACGGCAGCAATTCGATGACGACCGCGGTGGTGTTGTCACGACCGGAGGCATCCACGGCGGCGTTCACCAGCTGTTGGGCGGGGCTGGGGCCCGTGGGGGCCGCCGGCGGCGGGGCATTGCGGAGGCTTTCCTCGAGTTGGCGGTCCCAAAGCCCGTCGATCAGTCCGTCCGAGCAGATCAGAAAGCGGTCCCCGGGGCGGCAGCCCACCGCGCCGAGGTGCGGGTCGACGAATTGATGTCCCGCGCCCAGGGCTTGGTTGAGGGAGTTTTTGCGCGGGTGCCCCCGGGCCTCGCGTTCGTTGATTTTCCCGGAACGGCGCAGCCAGCCCACGTGACTGTGGTCATGCGTGACCTGGGTGAGGGGGCCGTCATGGGGCAGGTAATAAATCCGGCTGTCGCCGACATGGGCGAAGTGGAACCACTCGGGAGTGAGCCAGCCGAGACTGAGGGTCGCGCCCATGCCGGCACATTCCTCGTAGGAAAATCCCAACTTCAGGAGGCTCTGATGAATCTGGCCGATGAGTTCGCCGAGCACGTCGGCATGGCCTACGCCCATGCCGGCGGCCGACAGGCGGTAGGCCTGGGGGAGCAGGCGCGTGATGCGGTCGACGGCGATGCGACTGGCAAACTCGCCGGATTTCGCCCCGCCCATGCCGTCGCTGACGGCGAAGACGAAGTCGGCCTGGGCGAGCGAGGCTTCGCCGGTCTTGCCCAGATAGCGCACCTCGTGGCCGTCCACCGCGAGCGCGAGGAAAGCGTCCTCGTTGTTGGTGCGGACGCGGCCGACGTGGGTCAGACCCGACCAGCGGACGGTGGGCAGTTCCCGGGCGCGAGGCCCGGATTCGGAGCGCGGCGCTCGGATCATGGTCAGCCGGAAGGTTTGAGCGAGACGGTGTGTCCGGTGCCGTCATCGAGCAGCGTCGCGAATTCGAAATCGATCACGCAGAACCGGCCGTCACTGATCCGGTAGGTGATGTTGCGCAGCTCCCGGTCTTCATGCCGGACGCCGAATTGCTCCAGTTCGGCGAAGACCTCGCGCTGCCGCTCGGCATTCAGCTGGTCGACGCGGGTGCCGCAGTTCGACGTGACCATGTAGAGTCGCTCAGGCTCGGCCTCGAGGATCCGCGGGACGAAGGTGCAGCCCTTGGCTTCGAGGTGGCGCAAGACGCGGACTTCGTGTTCGAACCGCTCCCGGGCCTGATGGCCGCGGAATATCTTGTGCACCCGACCGTCGTAACCGATGCGAACCGACGCACGCGCCGTATCTTTCACTTCATGCATACGAAGCACCGTAGGTGAAATCGGAGCCGAGGCGATGCAAGCGTCCGTCGCGCTGGAAAGCCGGAAAAATACCGTTCATGGAGCAGAAAACTGTCATGCGCCGAACTTCTAGTTGCCTCTGGCATATGAGCTGCTGAATTCCGCCCGGTCCTTCTCGCCGGGAACCCGCGAAACTCCTTCGCACGCTTCGGCGGAAAGGTCCGCAACCCTGCCCAAAGCACTTATCCTCCTATGGCCAAATACAAATTGGAATACATCTGGCTCGACGGTTATACGCCGCTGGCCAACTTGCGCAGCAAGACCCAGATCAAGGACTACGCGAGCTTCCCGACGCTCGCCGAGCTTCCGAACTGGGGCTTCGACGGCAGCTCGACGCAGCAGGCCGAAGGAAAAAGCTCCGACATCGTGCTGAAGCCGGTGGCGGTTTTCCCCGATTCCACGCGCAAGAACGGCGTGCTCGTGATGTGCGAATGCTACCAGCACACCGGCGTGCCCAGCCCGTCGAATTCGCGCGCCACGATTCCGGACGATCCGGACACGTGGTTCGGTTTCGAGCAGGAGTATTTCCTCTACAAGGACGGTCGTCCGCTCGGTTTCCCCGAGGGCGGCTTCCCGGCGCCGCAGGGCCCGTATTACACCGGCGTCGGCTACAAGAACGTCGGCTGCGTGGCGCGCGAGATCGTCGAGAAGCACATCGACATCTGCCTTGATGCCGGGATCAACCTCGTGGGCATCAATGCCGAGGTCGCCAAGGGCCAGTGGGAATTCCAGATCTTCGGCAAGGGCTCCAAGAGCGCCGCCGACCAGATGTGGGTCGCCCGCTACATCCTGACCCGCCTTTGCGAAGGCTACGGCATCGACGTCGAATGGCGCTGCAAGCCGATCCTCGGGGCCTTCAACTCGCCCCTCGACTGGAACGGCTCCGGCATGCACTCGAACTTCTCGACGAAGTATATGCGCGAAGTCGGCGGCAAGGCCTACTTCGAGAAGCTCATGGAAGCCTTCAACAAGTTCCGCGACGAGCACATCGCGGTTTACGGTCCCGAGAACCACCTCCGTCTCACGGGTCTCCACGAGACGCAGTCGATCGACAAGTTCAGCTACGGTCTCGCCGACCGCGGCGCGTCGATCCGCATGCCGCACAGCTTCGTCAACAACGGCTACAAGGGCTACCTCGAGGATCGCCGTCCGAACTCCGCCGCCGATCCGTATCTCGTGGCGGGTCGCATCCTGAAGACGATCCAATCCGTCCCGACGGCCTGATTTCGCCTCCAGGCGACAGTGCATTTGCCCACAACGGCGCCGCGTCCGCGGCGCCGTTTTTTTTCTGTCCGCCGATGGCGGTGACGACCAGCGTTCCGCCAGTCGTGGATCACCCCGTCGCCCAATCTCGTCCTGCGTCGATCTGGGAGTGGGCGCTGGCCGCGCTGCTGGGAGTAAATCTGGCGTGGACGGGCCTCTGTCTCGGCGGCTACCCGGCGGAGGCCCGGCTCGTCACCAGCGGTTTGACGGCTGCCTTGCTGGCGACGTGGGCCGTTGCCCGCAGCCTCGATTCGCAGCTCGCGAGTCGGCGCCTGCATCCGGCCGGCTGGTTGCCGGTGCCGTTTCTGGTCTACGCCGCGCTCAACGGAAATTGGGTTTCGCCGGTGCGATGGCTGGCGTGGGTCGATTGGTTGGGCTGGTTGCAGGCCGGCGCGGTTTATTGGGTGGTGCTCAACGGCGTCGGCAGTCGCGGGCCGCGGCGCATGGTGTTTTTCGTGCTCGTGGGCCTCGCGCTGACGGGAGTCATCCTCGGTTGCTACCAAGTTTTCGTGCGGCCGGAGTGGGCGATGTGGGGGAGGGACCGGCCACCGGAATTTCGGGCGCGGGCGAGCGGCAGTTTCGCGATTCCCAACAGTTTCGCGGGTCTGCTTCTCCTGTTGCTGCCGGTGACAGGAACACTGGCGGTGGCGCGGGGGCGCTCCGTGACGACACGCGTCTGGTGGCTCTGGGTGACCGCGGTCCTGTTTTTGGGTTTGGCCCTGACCGTGAGTCGCGGCGCGTGGCTGGCGGCGGCGGCGGCCGGCGTGGCCTGGCCCTTGTTGCGGTGGGAGGGGGGGCGACGGTGGCGGCGTTCACTCCTGATGACGTTGCTTGCCGGGGCGGTCGTCACGGTGGCGCTGTTCGCTGCCTACCGGCACGTTCCCGGAGCCAAGGAGCGGATGCTCGAATTGGTTTCGACCGGGGGCGAGCGGAGCCGACCGATTCTCTGGGCGGCGGGATGGAAACTCTTTCGGGAGAGTCCTTGGCTGGGAACGGGCGGCGGCAGCTACAACCTAGGCTTCGAGCGGTATCGGCCGGAGCAGTTCGCCGATATCCCGCTCTACGCCCATAATGACTACCTGAATACGCTGAGCGACTACGGGCTGCTGGGGGGGCTTTTGTGGCTCGGCGCCATGGGCGTGGCGGCGTATCGAGTGTGGGTCGCGGAGCGGCGGGATGCGGCCAGGTCGGATTTCGGTTTGGCGGGACCGGCAGCCGTCGGGCTCGGGGCGTTTGGGCTGCACCTCCTGTTGGAATTCCACCTCAAGATCCCGGCATTGGCGCTGGCGGCCGCCGTCGTTGCTGCGTTCGTGCTCAGGGCGGCGTGGCCCGCTGGAGCGCCTGCCTCCACGCCAGGCGTCCCGCGTCACTGGCGACTCTGGCGGGCGTGGGGAGTGGCGGCCATGGTGATCGGCGGGTGGGGCGCCTGGGTGGCGCCGACTTACCGGGCCGAAGCGCTTCGTTTTCACGCGCGGGCCGAGTTGGACACGTTGGCCATGCCCGCCGCGTCCGGCGGGACGCTGGCTGCAATCGTAACCCGTGCCCGGTCGGACTTGGATCGGGCGGTGCGCTTGGATCCCACCCATGCCGCGGCGTGGGCGGATTTGGCTTTTGCCACCGGACTGGCCGCCAACGTCACTCCGGACTTGCGCCTGCCTCTGGGAAAGGAGGCGGAAACCCAGGCGCGACGGGCCTTGGAGCTCTCCTCGGCGCCGGCCGAGTCGTGGATTCGGCTGGGCACGGCCCTGAGTTTGCAAGGCGACTGGGCGGGGGCCAGCCGGGCTTATTTGCAGGCGACGGTCGTCGCGCCCTTCAACGCCAACGCGTGGTATTACTACGCCGAACACCTCAGCCGATTGTTTGCCGTGCACGAAGCGGCCGACGCGGCACTGCGGGTCTGTTTGCGCCTTGACCCTGGAAATCCGGCGGGCCTAGCTTTGCGCCAGCGGTTGGCGTTAACGAAGAAGGCGCGCTGAATCCGCCACTTCATGCATCTTCGCACCCTGTCTTGGTTGTTGGTTTTGGCCTTGGTCGCCGGCAGCGCCCTCCGAGCCCAGGCGCCGGCGGGAGCAGCCGCGCCCGATGCGAGCAGCGGAATGGCGCAAACAGGATTGGTGCTCGTGGCTCGCGTGGCGGGAACGGTGACCTTGACCGAGAACGGAGTCGTCACGAAAGCCCAACTCAAACAGGACGATCAGATACCCCAGAAGGCAAAGGTCACCACCCTGAAGGGCGCCAGCGCGGTCTTGGTTTTTTCGAGCGGCGCTTCCGTGCAGCTGGCGGAAGACTCCGAGTTGGTATTGGACGAGTTTTTGCAGGACCCGTTCGCCGCGACGATCAAAGTGGCGGAGATCGAGGACGAGCCGTCCA
>JACCDQ011146226.1_pt1 | contig 21653 bp, 23 predicted proteins | sample 7446031 | NCBI WGS metagenome assembly JACCDQ01 (sample SAMN15323442, study PRJNA562643) | freshwater metagenome | isolation source: river surface water | place: USA:Blue River Watershed | collected 2017-08-17
ACCAGTTCGGTCGGCGGCGGTGGTGGTGGTGGTGTCGGGTTGTTTGGTCAGAGCGCGTCTGGTCTTGGCGGCGCTGGCGGAAGCCCGAACGGCGGCGGCGGAGGCGGCTCCGGAGGCAATAACGGGAACGGAGCAAGCACAGGAAACGGCGCCAGTGCAGGACTTTACGGTGGCGGCGGTGGTGGCGCCGGAAACGGCAGCAACAACGGCGGCGCGTCTGGACGTGCCGGAGCCGTCAGGATCATTTGGCCCGGGGATACCCGTCAGTTCCCTTTTGCAAAAACAATGGATGAGTAAGGAGTCATCATGATTAAAGTACAAAACAACTTAAACGTAGAAACAGGCGTTTCTACTCTCACCACAACCCGCGAACCTATCCCGGCGTTCCTCGTTGGTCTCAAGCCTGAGTCCCTTGCCGACCTGTCATGGACTGACCCGGCACTTGGTGTTCAAGACTGCGCGTGGTGGCCCGAGGTCGATCAGTCGCCTGCATTGAACGAATACCAGCGTTACGGCGCTGAGACACTGACTCTGGGTGATGGTGTGGTTTACAGCGTCAAAGCCGTTGTTCCATGGACAGCTGAGGAGATTGCGGCTGATATGCAGGCAAAAACAAATAAGTTAATGCAAGAGGTTGTAAGCAACACTCAAAAGCGCTTAGACGACTTCGCCAAGACTCGAAACTACGACGGGATTTTGAGCCTTTGCACTTATGCAACAAGTTCAATCCTGCAATTCCAAACCGAAGGTCAATATGGTGTATCAGCAAGAGACAGTACATGGTCAACTCTTTACAATATAATGACTCAAGTACAACTTGGTAATCGTGCAATGCCTTCAGGTTTTGCAGATATTGAAGCAGAGTTACCTACACTTCAATGGCCTAACTAATGGAGGATTCAATGTCGAATACTTATACAAATTTGGAGACTCTTGTAAGTTCTCCACCAGACGATAGAGATTTGGTATTTGTACCAAAGTCATCTATGCTACCTCCTGCTATTGACCTTATTCCAGATGTGTTTGAGGTTGAGAACCAAGGGATAACAAATTCATGCACAGCAAATGCCGCTTGTTCTTTACTTGAAATTGCTTACAAAAGAGCAGGAGTACCAAAAGACTTCTCTAGGTTGTTTGCTTATTGGTACTTTAGAAAGCAATCAGGTATTACAGGTGACAATGGAGCCTACCCAAGAGTTATGGGTGCAGCCCTGAGAGCAAAGGGAACTTGTCTAGAAGTTACATGGCCCTTCAAACGAGAGCTGATTCCTGTAGTACCCGACACTAAATCTCATGAAGAAGCAAAGCTACTGAAAGTTTACGAGTACAGAAAATTGTACCCAACTCCAGAGCAAGGAACCCTACTAGATCAAATTAAAGAGTGCATTGCTCTGGGTATGCCTGTACTCATGACCATGCACTTGCATGAAACTTTCTATAGCCTTTCAGGTGCATGGAAGACGAACATTTGGAAAGCTGATACAGCATCTCTAGGTTTGCATGAAGTTCTTATTATAGGTTACGATGACGCTTCCGGTAGATTGCTTTGCCAAAACTCTTGGGGGAAATATTGGGGTGACGGTGGATTCTTTGGATTGCCTTATGATTACATAAAGCGAGTGACAACTGAATACTGGATTCTTTCAAAGTTGAATGTTCCTTACATTCCTTTGATTGCAACAGATAAACCAAATCTTGATACAATAAATAGTTTTTGTATAGCAAATATTCAACAACCTAAAATAATCGCAGACGCTGCTTACAAGTACAACGTAAGTCTAAAGGACTTGTCATTGGCTACAGGATTCACGGTTGAAGAGGTTAAGGGTTATTTCAAAGATGCAGAGGTTACTTTCTGGAGTATAGTGTGACCTACCTCTTAAACCTCCTCATAGCCCTTGACCAACTTGCCAATGCAATCCTGCTCGGTTCACCAGATGAAACCCTAAGCAGCAGGGCTTACCGAACGGATGTCAAGGGTCGGCCTTTCGGCACCTTCTTCCGGCCTCTGATCGACTCCGGCGCTTTGCTGGTCACACTGGGCCATGACCGGAATCACTGCTACAAGGCCTACCTGGCCGAACTCAACAAGCGCCAGCAGCCGAGAGACATTCGGCAGGCCTCATGATACACTACCCGACAAGGTAACCAACGCGAAGGACAGCCATGCCTACTATGATAGGGACGAAAGGGGCCGAACTGGACCTCTTGATTCGACAGGGGGCCACTTTTGGCCCCGTTACTTGTCATCTCACCAACCCAGACACCTCTCCCGTCAACTTGGCAGGCTGCACCATCCGTGCCCAGATTCGCAAGTCGGCCACTTCCACTCTGACACCGGGCGCAACAGGTGTCTGCACTGTGACAGGCGCGGCCACCGGGGACTTCACCTACACCTTCTCTGCCACCGTCACCGGAGCCTTGGTGGCGGACGCTGAGAGCGAATTGGCCACTGCCAGCCAGTACGTGTGGGACATGGAACTTGAAGACGCCAGCGGGCGCGTGACACCTCTCACCTATGGACGTGTGTACGTCTACCGTGAAGTCACCAAAGCGGAGGCGTAATGACCACACTCAACATCACCGCCGTTCCGGCAATGACCTTGACGGTCTCAGACGGCACACAGTCTGTAGGTCTCGCAGTAGAACCCGCGCCGGAACTGACCTTGGTGATGGGCGCCGGACAAGGCCCATCAGGGCCGCAAGGTATTCAAGGCAATAGCATTACCAACATAGCCAGAACTTCTGGTACTGGTGCTGCTGGAACAACCGATACTTACACCATCTATTACAGCGACAATACAACCGATACTTTTCAGTTGTACAACGGACAGAATGGTAACTACATTTATGAAGGTGTACCTGTAGTTCAACAAACAGACATCGGCACAGAACCCAACGAGATTCCTCTGAATCAATACCTTGGTTCGATGGCATATCAAGACAGAGAGCAGGTGAGTGTTGACAGCCTGACCGTACCAACAGCAACACCCAACAGCGTAGCTTATTTCAACGGCAGCAAAGCGTTGACAACTGGAAGTGCGCTGACGTTTGATGGGGCGAGTTTGGGCATTGGGACGAGTTCGCCGCTGTCAACGCTGGCAATCACCCAAGACAAAGCCGTCACCTTGCTTTCTACGACAGACAACCATGTGATTGGCTACAACCTTCGCATACAAGAGGGGTCGAATAACCGCAGAGCTGCTTTTTTCCTGGATGATGCAACAGGAGAGTTTGGTCTTGTATCGACCGCGACAACTGGTGTTCCCAACTTCGCCCTGCGACTCGGTGGCCTCACCCCGCTGTATGCGAGCTCCTCCGGTAACGTGGGCATTGGGACGAGTTCGCCGGGGTATAAGCTGGATGTCAGCGGTTCAGTTCGCATACGAAATGGTCTTCAAAATGGCATAGTTATTGGCGCTGACAACAGTGCAACCACGACCACCGACAGCACACTCAAGGTGGGCGCAATATCAGTCCCGCATTACCTAAATGCACAAGTCCCGGTTGGTGTTATTGCAGGTCTTTCCACTTCGACCGACAACGTAGTAGAGATAGGCGGTAACACTGGCTCGCTAAATAGTGCCACACAAATTAGATTCTATACAGCAGCCACCACGACAACTGGTTTAGGGACAGAACGCCTCCGCGTAGACAGCACTGGTAACGTCCTAGTCACCTCAACAGGCGGCCTAGGCTACGGCACAGGCTCAGGTGGTGCTGTCACTCAAATCACCTCACGAACCGCCGGTGTAACCCTCAACAAAACCAATGGTGCAATTACCTTGGTTTCTGCTGCCGGTTCTGCAACTTGGCAATCTTTCACTGTAACCAACAGCACTGTTGCTGCTACGGACGTGGTGAAAGTTTGTCAGAAGTCAGGTACTGACCTTTACATGATTCATGTAACGGCTGTTGCTGCTGGTTCATTCCGTATCACCTTTGCAACAACAGGTGGAACAACAACCGAACAACCTGTATTTAACTTCGCGGTCATCAAGGCTGTAACTGCTTAAGGTAAGGAATCAACATGGCAATCCAACCTCTATATCCTTCGACACGCCCCTCGCTTCTCCTTGACTTCGCTAACACCAAAACCCTAGACCCAAGGATCGCCTTCAGCCGTGCAAGCACAGCAACATACTACGACGGGAAAACGTTTGCTAAAGCTGAAGAGAATTTGCTGAGTTATTCGCAGGAGTTTGATAATGCTTATTGGGTTGGTAGCAATAGAACGATAACTGCAAATGCGACAACTGCACCTGATGGTACAACTACCGCCGACAAGATAGTTGCAACAGTTGCTACAGGGTATCACACTGTTGCTAAGTCGTTTAATTTTGAAAATACCCTTACTTATACACTTAGTATCTATGTCAAGTCTGCTGAATATACAAAGTTTTATATTTCAGACGGTAATGGTGGTCGTTATTATTGCAGCTTTGACCTCGGTGCAGGTACAGCAGGCACTCCCGGTGGGTCATATACCAACAAGAGTGCAGGTATTGTCTCCGCTGCAAACGGATACTATCGTTGCTCAATTACGTTCACTTCAACAGAAACTGCAACAAGGTCGATCAGTACCATCGGCTACCCCGACACAGGCGCAACCCTTGATCTATACGGCGCTCAATACACCGGCGACGGAACCTCCGGCATCTACATCTGGGGCGCTCAACTAGAACAACGTTCAAGTGCAACAGCCTATACACCAACAACTTCACAACCTATCACCAACTACATACCTGTACTTCAAACCGCAGCATCAGGTATAGCTAGATTCAACCACGACCCTGTAACAGGTGAAAGCCTTGGGTTGTTGATTGAGGAACAAAGGACGAATTTGTTGCTTAGGAGTCAGGAGTTTGATGATGCGGTGTGGTCTAAGAGTGCATCAACTATTTCAGCGAATTCTTCTGTTGCGCCCGATGGGACGTTGACTGGCGACAAGTTGGTTGAGGATGCGTCAATTGGGGGGCATTTGGTATTCCAGACAATTGCACTAGCTGACAGTACAACATACACGGCATCGGTTTTTGTAAAAGCGGCAGAACGCACTTGGGTTGCCGTTGGATTGATAGACAAGGCAGGCATAACTAACAGGGTTTGGTTTAATTCATCAACCGGAGCGCAAGGCACAACGAATGGAACAGTGTCTGCCGCTTCTGCAAGAAGTGCTAGAAACGGCTGGTGGCAGTTTTCTGTTTCCGTGTCGTCTGCAACCGGTGCAACAACGCCGGGATTTCGCATTTCTATGGGGAGCGCCGATAACACTGCCTCCTACACCGGTGACGGCTACTCCGGCATCTACATCTGGGGCGCTCAACTAGAAGCAGGCTCCTTCCCCACAAGCTACATCCCCACCACCACGGCACAGGCCACTCGCGCTGCTGAGTCAGCAGTGATGACGGGGAGTAATTTTAGTAGTTGGTATAGGCAGGATGAGGGGACGTTGTATGCGGAAGCCTCAACACTAAAAACATCTGGGTCAGCCCCTGTATTTATTGTCCAAGACTCAGGAGGGAGCAGCCGCCACCAGCTAGCAATGTTATCACCAGTCGCTGCCACAGTGACAAGTGATGTTGTGCAGTCGAGTATCGGCTCTAGTACAGCGCAGTCTTCGAAACTAGCATACACATATAAGGTCAATGACTTTGCCCTCTCTGTCAATTCTGGAACTGTCGCCACAGATTCAGTGGGTTCGATCCCGACAGTTACTTATGCATCTTTCGGAAAGTTTGATTTTGGTGGTGCCGCATCATTATCAGGACACATCAAACGCATTGCCTACTACCCCTCTCGCTTGAGCAACTCCGTCATCCAAGCCCTAACAACCTAAAGGATTCACATGCAAGACAAATACTTCTCTTTTGAATCCGAAGCTCAAGCCAACAACCTGCTTTACACTCAAGTACCTACCGGATTCAACGAAGATCAGGAACCTATCGAGTTTGTAACAAAACCCAACTACAGATATATAGACGTAATTGGAGTTATTTACAAACCTACAGGTGCAATGATTGAAGGGGAATTTGGAAGCTACCCAGAGATGCAAGCAATTCCCGGATGGCATGTAAACGCAAGATTGATGCCGGATGAGGATGCTTCTGCTTTGCTGGAGTTTGAAGTGCAGCCTGAAACACCGATTCGGGTTTGGGCCGAATAACTGCCAAACTTCTCGGCAGCCCGACTCCTCGTATTGCGCAAGCGGTACGGGGAGTTATGCTTCTAGCAGTTTACATTTCGCTACTGCCATGCCGACCAAACCTCCTGCAACCCTGCCCGACCCTGACAAGTTCGTCAGCAAAGCTGAAGTCGTCGAGATCGTGGCCGAAGAAGTGGATCGCTTAACATCCGACCCAAAGTCCAAGTTGTCCCAACACTTGGATGCTCGCGGTCAGGCCTTGATGAAGATCATGAACGAAGCTACCCAAGGCATTATCGACAGCGCAGTTGATGCAGCCTTGAAAGTGCATGTTGAGATGGCCTTCCCGCCCGGCCCAATTCACGGCCACAAGGCCCATCACCAGGGGCTGATTGACAGCGCCGAGCAGTGGAAAAAGATCAAGCACGACATTTTGAGTTGGGGCGCCAAGGGCTGTATTGGTTTTGTCGTCTACGTGGTCGGCACAGCTGTGGTAGAGTACCTCAAGCGTGAGGTAACCAAATGAGAAAGTCAACCAAGGCAGTGGCGGAACAGTTCGTGGTGTGGCTGTCCACCACCAAGCGGGGCGCACTGGCCTTGTGGCTCTTGGAAGCCGTTTCATTCGGTGTTGGTGCACTGGTCATGATGTTCGTGATGTACCACGTGGAATACCGGATGTTCCCTGTGATCACGAATTGGACCATTGGCCCTGTGGTCCGCCAGAATGATACCTACATTTTCGAGGGCACCATGATCAAGAACAGGTCTTGCACCTTGATCGCCACCAACGTGATGGCCGTGCCCAAAGTCCCACTTGCTCCCCGTGTCTTGCTCTACCGAATCAAGCCCACTGAGATTGACGGTGGCAACATCCCAACAGGCATATCCACTTGGGGTCCGTGGGCCATGAAGATACCGCAGGCCTTCATCGAGCACCGCAACGAAATCGCTTGGATTGACGTGATTGGGCAGCACCGTTGCCATGGCTTGTGGGACCAAGAGACTTACTATGGTCGCGTGGAAATGAGCCAGTTGCCATGATGATCTACCTGCTTTGGCCGTATCTTTGGTGGAGGTTGTGATGGCAGACTTTCTGCTTGCCTTTGAAAAGGCGATCCTGGCCGAGGGCGGCTACAAGCTGCACAACGTGGCCGGTGACACCGGTGGAATGACTTATGCCGGAGTCGCCCGCAATAAGAACCCGCAGTGGCCTGGTTGGGCTTGGATTGACCGGGGCGACACGCCGCCGTCTGAGATGGTGCGGCAGTTTTACCGTGAGGGTTGGTGGCAGCCGCTGCGCGGGGATGAGATTGCAGACCAGGACGTGGCCTACACCCTCTACAGCTTTGCCACGAACGCGGGGCTTGGGACAGCAGTGCGCTTGGCTCAGGTCGTTGTAGGGGCCACACCTGACGGGGCGCTTGGCGCGAAGAGCATCAGCTTGATCAATGCGATGGAGCCTCGGATGTTCTTGGCTTTGTATGCCCTGGCCCGAATCGCCCGCTACAGGGACATTGTAAAACGCGACCGCACCCAGCAGAAGTTCTTGCTAGGCTGGATCAACCGCACACTGGACGAGGCAGTATGAGCACACTACTTGTAGGCAGCGTCGTAGGCGCAATCGCAAACCTGGCTGACGACTTGTTCACCAGCGACAAGGAAAGGCTGGACGCAGAAATTGAGTTCCGCAAGCTGGGCTTGGAAGCCCGACGCATTGACCAAGCCACCGATCTTGCTCAGATCGAGGTCAACAAGGAATCAGCCAAAAGCTCCAACTGGTTTGTAGCCGGTGGCAGACCGTTCATCATGTGGGTGTGCGGCTTGGCCCTTGCCTACGCCACGCTGATCGAGCCGATTGCCCGATTCGTTGCCAAGGTGGCTTTTGGCTACGTGGGCGAGTTTCCTGTGATCGACACAGAACTGACCATGCAACTGCTGGTGGGCCTGCTTGGCTTGGGTGGTATGCGGTCTTTTGAGAAGGTGAAAGGCGTGGCCCGCTGAGGCCACACCTTTTCAGAACGTGATCACGTTCGAGGCATAAGCCTCACCCAAGTCGCTGTGGCTGACCATCAAGACTTGTGGGAAGCCGCAGCCAGACACCACACCCATCATGGCTGCTTCCCGGTTGTCGTCACAGGCGGCGGCTGGTTCGTCCAGAATCAGCCACGGAACGTTGGACAGGAACGTCCTTGTCAATGCAATCCGAATGGCCAAGCCCAAGGCATCCAAGGTTGAGCCAGACAGTCCTTCCACGGGCTTGCCGTCCACGAGAAAGCCAGAACCTTCGCGGGTGACCAGGGAAGGTGTACCGCGCACTTGGCTGAAGTAGTGCGACACAGTGCCCAGAACGGTGCCCCACAACTGCTTGGCCACCAAGGGTCGGGCATCCCGGATCTTCTTGATGACGCGGTTGTTCAGCACGTAGGTGGACAGGTCCGACTTGGCCTTGGTCAGGTTGGCCTGCGCCTCGTTGTAAGACTTGAGGGCAGCAGAGAACTCTGCCTGGGCCACAGCCAGTGCTGACTTGTGGGAGGCCAGCAGATTGGTGGCCTGTCCAACTTGTGCGGTCGCCTCCTTGAGCGACACACGCAAAGCCTGAATGGCCTTGAGTTGCTCTTGGGCAGCGGCCGACGCGGCTGCACACTGCTCTGCCTTGGCCTTCAACTGTGGCAAGTCAATGGTGGCAAGTGTGTCCAACGCCGCCTGCTTGGCCGCCGATTGCTTGAGGGCTGTAGCGTTGTGCGCTTCGGCATTGCGCAGGGCACTCTTGGCATCCTCTAGGCCTTCGGCTGACAGGATGTCGCCACCGGCCCACTTGTACTTGCGCGGGTATCCGCCAAAGGCGTCCACCGGCAAGCGGGCCATTTCGCGCTCCAAGGAGGTGGCTGCAGCGATGTCGGTGTTGATGTCGTCCAATTCGTTAGCCAGTGCCAGTTCCTCTTGGTTCAAGGCAGCTTGACGGGCCTGAGCTTTGGTGGCCAGTTCGCGGCACTCGGCATTCTTGGCAATGACTTCTGGGATGTCCTGCATGGACTTGCCACAAAAGCTGCAGAGGTCACCCTTGATGATGGCCATTTCAGCTTGGGCCAGTTCGCGGGTGACAACAAGGGCTTCCTTCTTGATGGCGGCCAGCCGGGTGTTGATGGTTGCAACCTTGGCTGTGGCTTCCTCGGCGTTGGTGTAGGCGTGGTCGTACTGCGTGATGCTCAGGAATTTCTGGTACTGGGCGGCCACGGTCGCCGCTTGCTGGCCTTGCTCAACAGCAGCCCGCAGTGGGCGCAGGTCCAGCTGATCTGGCACCGCTTGGTCGGCCACAGGCTGGAGGCGGGCGACGGTGGCCTGACCTTGCTGCAGCTCGAAGTCGGCCTGCTTGGCTTGGGCAATGGCTGCGTCAAGTGGGGCCACGTCACGGCTGGCAATGTCGGCCTCAAGTTCGTCTACCTTGAATGTGCAGGCTTCAACGGCAGCTTCGGCAGAAGAAACGGCCTGCTCCAAGTCAGAGAAGTCGGCCACCGGACGCTCAATGGCTTGCAGTTCGGTAATGCGGGCCTCAATCAACTTGGTGTTGCCGGACGGCAGCTTCTCTTGGGCCTTCTCGACCAGTCGGTCAAGTGCGTCCACGTCGGCCAGTTTCTCAATCAGCGACACCGCCGCGCCGGGGCCACCTTCCAGAGCACCGCGAAGGGCACCTTGGTTGGCGAACATGAGCGAGGTGGCGGTGGCAGCAGAGCAGCCGAACAGGCGGTCAACGAAGGCTGTGACTTCGGCTTGGCCAGAGGCTGTGACGCCATCGCCTCGCAGTTCGGCCCCACCCTTGTGGCGTTCGACTTCAAATTCCGAGCCATTAAACGAGAATCGGAGCAGAACGCGCAGTGAGGATTCGGGCTTGTCATAGGTGACGGTAGCCGCCAGCGACATGGGCAAGGCCCTGGCCCCGTACAGGGCATAGGCGATGGCTTGCAGCATGGACGACTTGCCAGCCTCCGAGGCGGCCCGAATGAGTTGCAGGCCGCCTGAGAAGTTGAGTTCCAGGGATTCGTGGCGTTTGAAATTGGTGAGTTTGAGGTAGGTGATCATAAAAGAGTTTCCACAACAGCACGCTCTTCAGCGTCTAAGGTTTCCAGCAAGCACTTGATAACGTCGAAGCCCTTGGCAGCTTCCAAGGTTGATTCAAAGTCTGTTGACAAGCCTTCTGCGCTTGTGATTTGCACGGCATTGGTGATGACGAAGGCGTCTGACCTGCGGCGGTAGGCAGCCAAGGCATTGACCACTTCGTGGGCCTCTTCCTGCGCTGCATCGCCGGTCACACGGATGAACTTGTGAGGCGTATCAGACAAGTTGCGCCAGTCGAGCTCAACGAAGTGGTCGGACAGGCTGGCCACCTTAACCAGGTTGGGCTTGCCGTCCGACACCACAGTCATGAACTTGTCTTGGCCGGACAACCAGTCGGCAACGCTGGTGGCAATCTGGTTGCCGGGCAAGAGCACCTTGCCGACCTTGCGATGGGCGTGTTCGTGGGCACAGACGATGTGCTTGGCGGGCACCTTGGCCACCTGCTCCAGCGAGATGTTCAGGCTCTGGTCTGACTGCTGGGCAAACGGGTTGGCCACGTTGCAGTGCAGGTACAGCACGTCACAAGGAGGCATGGCCTCCAGTGCAGCGTCGAACACGTCTTGGTTGATGCAGTGAGGGATGACGTAGCCGTGCTCCGTCATCATCGGTTGCTCGATGTGTACATAGCGTTCGGGGAAGTTTCGGCTCAAGAGTTTGCCCAAGAACTGGAACGAGGATAGGGTCGTAGAAGTTTTTGGTAAATCATGGTTGCCGGCAGCATTGTACAACACAGAGGTTGTATGTGTATGCAGCCAATCGGTCAGAATTTCGTAAGCCTTAAGTACGTCGCTAATCGGAATATTAGCCGCATCCAGCAGGTCACCGTTGATTAACAAGTCGCCTTGTTTCGGTAGCAACTGCTCGAACTGCTTTAGAACGTCTTGACGAAGTGCCCACTGAGAAGCGGGCGTTGTGCCGGAGCTACGAATAGCACCCAAATGAGTATCGGATATGCAGGTTAGCATGTTTTGTACTTCTTGAATTGGTTAAGTGAGTCAGTACCTGCTGCTGCGCGCAGGTACGTATGGTCTCGTATAGACTGTACTATAGCCTCTAAGCTGTGATCTGGGTACAGCCTTAGTTTACGGCGGAGAGAGTCTACAGAAATTCCAAGATGTAAGGCTAAGGCTTTGGTGGAGTAATTGTTCCCTTCAAAGGATAGTAGATAGCTCCTCTTGGTGTTTTCCAGTTGTTCTGATCTTGTGGCCCACCTGCAATTATCGTGTGTGTATCCTAGGGTAGTGTCTACCCTATCTAAAGTCCCGCCTTCAAACCATGTACTGGACATGTCTCTGTCAAAATTGCAAAAGTCTAACCACTCTGGGCACACAGTTATACCTTGCCCTCCGTAATACTCGTAGGCAGCTGAATTCTTATTGCTGCAACGCTGAATCATGTCGCTCCATGTGTGGTACATAGGGTGCCGGTTCGCGCCCCTGCCACCTTTCCCGTGGCGAAGGTTAGCAACTTTATTTCGCTCACTTCTTACACAGCCACACGATACAGTATTGCCCGCCAGTATGGCGTCGAATCTTGTGGATTTTACTACCCCACAAGCGCACCTAACATCTACATACCGTTGCTTACCTACCATTTTAGAGGTGCCGAGAAGTGTCAGGCTTCCGAATACCTGCCCTGCCTCGGGCAACCTAACACGTGTGTTACGTTTTACTGTAAGCATAATTCCATAGCCTCGTTGAGTTTAAGTTCAGAAGTCAAACGTAGGTCCCAAGAGCCAGTGTCTTGAGTACCGAAGTAGTCCAGCGGCAAGCACCGCCAAACTTTTGTGGTTGAGTGGTAAATGAGAACGACGCACTTGGCACCCGCAAGTTGGAATATCCTCATCCTTGCTCGGTTCTCCAGTTTGAAGTTGCCTACAGGAAGCCTGTAGTCATGGGCCACCTCTTTCACCTCAAGCAGGATAGGTTGACCCTTGTTGATCAACAAGAAGTCAGCCAAGGTGGGCTGTCTAGAGCCTGCGTGGGCGTCTGGCAGGCGGTTCCATGCGAAGTCTTGGCGAGTGATGGCGGCCAGGTGTTTCTTGACAAGCGTCTCAGCGACCTTGCCACGATTGGCAGTGCTCATGCCGCTTCCCCAAAGAAAGCGGCCATCGTGATGGGTGCTACCTTGCGCAGTTCACTCAGCGCCTGCTCGGCAATCAGGCGGTGCTCTTTCTGGGTGGACTCGTGCAGCCGCTGCTTGAGGTAGAAAATCCAACTGCGGAGCGTGCCGTTCATGTAAAGGCGGGAACTCGTCAAGCCTTCGGGCAGCAAGGCTCGGGCTTGCTCCTTGGCTATGCCCTTTTCCAGGGCCCACTGATAGTTGCGCATGGCGGCTGCCATGACCATATCCTGCCGTATGCGCCAAGCTTCGATCAGGTCTAGGTCATCGGTTCCAAGGCTGTTCTGCCGGTTCTTGGTATCCTGCAGCCTGCACTCCCTAAGTTCAGACTCAGGCAGTGCGTCAACACTGGCGTACCTTTGGCTAAATTCTTGGAAGTAGAAAGACTTATGCCTCAGAACTTGACGGCCTATGTCTCGTGTAGTGTTAATCTCCATGCAGACATTGGCCATGTCGAAGGGGCTTACATGCCCTTCTTCCATGCAGTAGTACAGCAAGCGAACTCTCTCGCTATCCTGATTCTCTGGGTTCGACACACGCGCCATAAACATTATTTGTTTATCTATGTCTGGTGTGGCCCACTGGATTTTGACGTTGCTCATGCTTTCTCCATATCTTCCGCACTGCGGATATGCTTGAATGTTGGAAACCTTGGCAAGGTCTTTACACCCTGCTTGAAGGACTTGTAGGTGATGGTCTTGCCGATGATCTCGCCTTGATTCTCGAAATAGAACTTGCGTTCGGCATGATCCATCTCACCAGGGCTGACCGTGATCTCCAGCCCCGATTCGCAGTCCCGGCATTGTAGCGAGCCGACCAAGCCGTTGGGCACCTGATTTTCTGCATGAGACGATCTTTCTGTGCGCCCCAGTTCGTTCGTGGTGGCCTCGTTCATGTTGTGGCGACCTTCCGTGACCGACAGGACCACGGCTTCAGAATCGCTGAAACGCTTGATGCGCATGTACTGCTGCGCATCTTTGGTGGGCCGGCCCTCCTTGTAGACGGCGGCCGGGTTGCGGAGGATGGTGCCCTCGAATCCCGCTTCCAGACAGTACGAATCGTACTGCTCGACTTCCTCCAGCGTGTTGACCAGCTTGCGTGGCACCAACTGAACACAAAGGTCATTCAGTTCCTGCACCTTGGTCTTCAACAAGGCATAGCGGTCGGCGTAGGGCATAGAGATGGTCACCGGCGTCACCAAGTCGAAGACCCACCAGACGATGCCGTCCGCCGAGCCCTTGACCGTGTTGACGGCGCTGGTGGTGTCACGGCACAGACTTGGCGAGTCCCAGTCGCCACAGACCAGTTCGCCATCCAGGCCTTGGTACTTGGGGTCAGAGAACCGGGCTGTCAAAGCCTTGTTCTTGAACGGCTTGAGCGACCGTCCGACAAGGCTTCCGTCCAGGTTGATGCCGCGCACGCCGTCGATCTTGGGTTGCACGTAGGTGGGGAGCAGGAGTTTTTGTGGATCGTAATTATCTGCGAGTTGTGGTTTTATCATGATGGTTCCTTAGTTAAACAAGCCGTCTACCGCTTTTTGTACAGTGTCAAGGTCAAATACTTCACCCAATTCGTTCAGCTGGCCAAAGTTTCGGCCAACCCCAATGGACGAGGCACTTGGCACAACATCTAGGAACTGCTCACACATAAAGCTGTGCAGCTTTTCCAGTACAACCGCTGCGTCCTTCCGGCCAATACTGTGCAGAGTCTCGTCGTGCACAGAGAAGTACCAACGGTAGTCGTACTTATCGAGCAGGTCAGAGTCCCAGATACGGCCCATGATGCGCTTCAACTGGTTTCCGCCTGCTGCCTGAATCCGCGCATTACCGGCCTGACGCAGCGCCTTGGACGCTGTGTACTTGTCAGTCGATGTCACCAGGGACTGCAGGTGGCGCTTGGAGCCTCCGTGGATGGGCACCCATCCTTGGTCGGTTGCCAGAATCTCAGTATCGTCTTTCCACTGCTTTGCGCCCGGAAACTGCTCATAAATAGCATCAATATACTCCTGAGCCTCTAGTTCAGAGATGCCAAGGCCCTCTGCAATTTTAGGTGCGGCTGCGCCGTACAGGGTTGCAAACAAAGTGACCTTGGCCTTTTGCCTCTGATCATTCGCAGCCTTCATCTCTTCATCAGAACCTTTCTTTAACCTACGTCGAAACTCTGCGTACTCGCAACCGGCAATCCGTGATGCCACGATAGAGTGAACGTCCCGAAGTTGGTCTGGGGTGCCTACATAACAAGTCAGAAGGTTAGCATCCTTGCAGTAGTCAGCCATCTGACGTACTTCTTGTGCAGACTCATCCAGCGATGCAATGATGGCATTGCGGTGGTGGGGCAGAATGACTGAGCGCACACCATCCGGGTTGCTGTCCATCTGCTGTAGGTTCGGTTCGGCCCCCGTGTACCGACGCGTATTGGTTGAAGACTGGCGCAGGCTTGGGTGGATGCGCCCTGTTCGATGGTGCAGGAACTTGGGGTAGGCTTCCCAGTACAGTCCTTGGCGAGTACGGATAGACTTGGCCTCGACCAAGGCCTTCAGAACCTCCGCGTCAGTGCCTGTCACGTCACCCTGCTTTATGGCCATCATCATTGCATCTTCGTCGGTGCGGGCGTTACCCTCTCGGATGCCCTTGGCCCTCATGGCGTCCGTAGCCTTGTTGCGCAGCCGTACAGGCAAACCCAGCGTCTCGTACAGCAGCTTCTGCAGTTGTAGAGGGCTGCCAGTGTTCAGCGCAGGTTTAGCTACCCAGCGGTCAGCCACAAACTTATTGAGAGCGTCCACGTCGTCCGCTTCAATGATGGCGGCCAAGATGTCTGTGCTAGGGGCTTCTAGGTCTCGAACCAAAGGTGCCAACTTGGCAGGGGTACGAACCGCTGTCTTCAACTCCACTCCAAGCAGAGCCACCGTGTCTTTGATGGCCGGGGCGGTGATCTCTGCGTACACTGGACGAACAGTGCCCTCCCACCCCCGAGCAATCAGAAACTCGTCGATCACTTTTTGCAACTCCAAGGACCGAGCTTCGTCAGCCGCACCAAGTTCTGTCAACTTGCTCACGTCAATGGGAACGCCTTGGGTGTATGCAAGTGCTTGCAAATACATAGGCTTTTGTTCCAACGTCATAAAGGCTTGATACGTGTGATCGTACTTCATGAACGTGGCAAAGAAGTTCCACAGAGCGGCCGCCACGATGGTATCGTCGCAGCCATAGCTGGTGGTTCTCTCGGCTGAGATTTGGTTCATCTTGAGGCCGCCAGTCACCTCGTCGTAGGTTTCCTGATCGTAGTTAAACAGGTCTTTGCTCAACTGCTTCAAGCCGAACGAGTTTCGGTTTTCATCCCAGAAAGATGCTGCAATACGGGAGTCCACCATGTTCGGAAACATGCCACGCCAACCATTGTTCTTCCAATCTGAACCAAACTGGTTGAACAGCACTGGCAATTCAAATCCTGCGGCGTTGTGGGCCACTGTCAGCTTGCTCGGGTCAAGTGCTTGGAGCATCTGACCAAACTGTTCCATTGTCACATTGTCGCTGTCAACGTGGTCCACTGTGATGTAGTAGGTGATGTTGGTGTTCGCGCCGAAGGTGATGGAACCTCCAGTAATTTTGCTGGAGATTACATCCACCTTGGATTCTCTGTTGTGGGCTCGCAACCAGTCGTCAGAATCTTCGTCTGTCGAAGTCTCCAAGTCCAGACTGAAGAATGGGGTTTCCGGCAGGCGTGAACGCAGGAAGTCCAAGGCCTGGTTGTAGTTGGTGGCCGTCACGAGTCGGGTTTTACAACTCCACCCCCTCAACCGCTCATCCTCCACCGTACCGCGAATCAGGCCGGGCGTCCACTGCAAGGGGTGCTGCAAGGTGTTGACCCACTCAGGGTGAATCTTGGCCAACTTCCAGCACTGGATGAACTCGGCCGAACCGTCAAAAATCTTCTTGACCACCTTGACATCGCACTCGGGGTGCAGTTCGTCAAGGGAGCCCAGTTCGGCCAGTCGGGCCAGCTCTTCCAGGCCGGCGTCTTGGTAGATGCGGTAGAACTCGGCAAAGGCGGCAGGGCCAAACTGAGTCACACCCTTGATGCTGTCGGACGAGTCGCCCACAAGTGCCTTGTACACCCCGATCCAGCGGTTCTCGAAAGGCCCGAACGGGTTTTCGTTGATCTCGCGGTCACCGATCCACGTCTTGATTTCTGCGCCGTAGGCATTGGTGCCGGCCAGTACAGACAAGTCGCCGTCGCCGGAGCGAATCACCAGGTCTTCTTCGGTGTGGGTGGCCAACCAGCCGAGGATGTCGTCACCCTCGACGTAATCTTGGGTCAGGGACAGGGCACCCAACTTGCCCAACACCTCTTGCAGTTGCGCCTTGAGGTTGTTGAACTCGACGTAGGCTTCGTTGGGGCGCTGTCCGCGACCCGACTTGTATTCCTTGCTGATCATGGTGCGCATGACCTTGCTGGACTGACCCTCGAACACAAGAATGGCATCCTTGGGGGTCAGGTTGAATTTCTTGAGAGAAGCGACGATGTAGTTGATGGCGTTCTCGTAGCCGTAGGCCTGGGTGTTAACCCAGTACGACTTGCCATCTTCACCGATGACCTCTTGGCCTTCCCTGTCTTTACCGACAGAGAGACACGTCCACATAACGGACGACATATCGAAAGCGAGCTTCATAGTGTTTCCTTATTTTCGTTAGCGGTAATGGCTACTTCAAGAGCAAAGAACAGAGCCAGAATAATATAAGCAACCAGATCAGTCGTTTGAGCATAATCGTAAACCTTGGACACAAGCGTGTAGTAGAAGGCGTAGCGAATCGCCCTCGGCTGGTAAGGGAGTTGACTTCGAGAGATTTTCATAAGGCTCCAGTTAGAAAAGCCCTCCGAAGAGGGCTCTGATTTATCTTACGTTTCCTTGTAGTTCGTCGGCTACAAGTTTGGAATACCCTGCCACATCCACCCAAGAGTCGTCGTAGTTTTGGTCTCCGTTAACTATGCGGCCAATCTTGTGAAAGATCATGTCCAGAGCTTCTTGCTGCGTGTCAGTCAACACCTTGTCTCGGTCATTGAGGTGCTTTTTCAGCAGCCGCTTGAAGTCCTGGGTGACGTTGGCGTGCCCTTGGAAGGTGCCGTAGCGTGAGCCGCGCTGTGCCAAGATGGTGTCCACTGAGGACACTTCAGCTTTGACGATCGCTGCTATGCTGGGGTGCTTGTCAAGTGGGCGCTTGCGTGGGGTGGGTTTAGAGGCCAAGTTGTTTCTCCTTCAAAAGTTCCCTGATGCGGGGTTCCGGTTTCCAATACGAAGCTCCTTTGAGGACCTTCCCGAATTCATCTATGATGGGTTGACCGTTCTCATCTAACTTGCTGAAGTTGGACTCCATGATGATCTTTAGTATTTCGTTCGACGGCAAGCCATACTTAACGGCCTCAGTCAAACAATACACGGTGAGGTCATGCAGCCAATCTGCAATGTCGGTTAGTAGTTCAAGTTGATCTGCACCTGCGTGGTACTTCTCGATGATGTCGAAGCCTTCTTCAACCTCATCCCGCAGGATTTTGGTGAAGTTGGTGATCTTGAGGGCCAGACCCTCTGGCAAGGTCGGCACCTTGGGCCGGGGCAGGTTGTACATTGCGTTGAACTTGTGGTAGTCAGACATCTTTCAGCTTCTCCAAAGTGTATTTGAGGTCTTGGTCTAGGTTGCCTTGGCCAAGCAGCCAGTCACGGTAGTCTTTCGGCACCTTCATGATCTGCATACCACGGTGCTTGCCAAACGGCATGGTGTGCAGCATCTTCGGGGCGCTTGCCCTTGCAAACAGGTCTGGCAGGCCCACGCCTGTCATCGGCAGAATGTGCTTGAGCAAGTCGTGCACCGTCAGAATGTCACCAAGGGCTGAGTGGGACTTGCGATCAGGCAAGTTCAACTCTTGCTGGAGTGTGGACAACTTGTGGTTGGTCGTTCCTTTAACGTACTTGCGAGACAAGGCTAGGGAGCACAGTGTGGCAGCTGGAACGTAAGCTCCTGCGATCATCCTACAATCAAAGCCCACATTGTGTCCTATGAGCCAACCCTCAGCTGGAAGCAACTTAGCTACCTCAGCCAGGGTAGGTTTGCCTGCACACATCTCTTTCGAGATGCCGTGTATAGCAAAAGCGCCGGGTTCGATTTCTCGTCCCGGGTCTACAAGGGTTTCATGTTGGTCAAGGATGTTCAAGTCCTCGTCCATCGTTGCCCATGCAATCTCACAAACCCCTCCTGCCAGAGAAGCGGTTTCCGTGTCCAGAATTAGGTAGTTGTTCATGTATGAAAAAGGCCCAGATTGCTCTGGGCCTTTCCTTTACTGAGTCGCTTAGGGAGCAATCTCAAACACGACAACTGTGTACGTGTTGCTTCCGGCTGTAGCGAGCTCTGTGTGAGCCCTTACACGAGTCACTTGTTCCGGTGTAGCCTTGCCCAAACGCAGGGCGTTCAGAGCAAGCAACTGGTAACGGCTGAACTTGCCCTTGGACTTGGGGCTCAAGTCAAACTGTACAAGGTCGTCCACCAGTTGCGGACCTTTGGTGCAGGAGATTACACTACCGACCACCACTGCACGTTCCTTGATAGAGGCCTTCTCGAAACCCATGTTGCGGAGTTCTTCGAGATGATCTTTAACCAGAGTACCGTCAGAACATACGATACCATCATCGCTGTACCGAACGGTCTCTTTTGGCGCTTTGTCATCACCAGCCTGCACTACAAAACTATCCTGCCAAGACAGCAGTTCGAATACGATTTCGTCTCCGACTGATTTCTTGGTTTCACGCTCCAAGAAGTTACCGTTGGAGGCCACGATAGAGGTGAGGCTATCGTAATTGACCCGCACCGAATCCTTCAGGGCAGTGATAGGGTTTGCAATACCACCGAACCCTGCTACTGCGCGGGTGCCTTGTGTGGCGACAGCGGTGGTGGGTTTGGCGGCAGGCGCTGGTGCAGCGACGGGTGCTGCTGTGGTTTCTACGGTTGCTTCGGTTTCAGCTTCAGTTTCAAATGCTGGAGTTGCTTTAGTCAAGGCCATGATTTTGCTTTCAATTTAAGTTTTGGCCGTTCTTTCCGGCCTGTCAACCTGCGAAACCGCAGGATTTGGAGAGATTATACTGCCATTTCTGGCTTTGTCATCACCGTTCTGCAAAAATTGTGCAACCTGCATCGAGGAGTGACTCATAGTCCAGCCGTATGGTTGCACTTGGCAGATGCTTGGTTCCGATGCCCATGTCCAGGTACTGGCCGCAGTCCCGCAGTGCCAAGGACAAGGAATCCTCACCGTTGAACAGGGGTCGCACACCAAGGGACTTGCAGTAGCCTCGGTACTTGTTGTACGCAGGGCGCACAGCAACTTCCAAGGCTTTCTTGCCGCCGTAGTCTCTGAATTGGTACTCGTGGCCGGCGTTGAGCTTGCTTGGAGAATCGGGCGAAATCAGAGACATATCACCAAAGTGTTGCAGGACTCGAATGTACTCGGGCACAGTGTTGGTCACAAGGTCACCCATCCGACTGTAGCAAGCGTTGCGCAGGTCTGCCATCTCCGCGTCAAACTTCTTGCCAAAGTGCGTGTTCAAGACCCAGCCGAACACCCCAAGCCCGAACTCTGCCACAGCATAGTTGTAGACAATGCGTTCCCGTCCGTGGGCCTTGCGCTTGATCTCGTCCTGTGAGAGTGTCTCCATGTCACCCGGCTGCAGGCAATACTTCCGTCGGGCCGCAGCGTAGATGGCATCGAACTTGGCCATGAACGAGTCTTTCTGCAGCTTGGTCAACAAGGCTTGCAGGATGGTCGCTCCGATGTGGCTCAACACGACTTGGTTGTGCTGGAACTTCTGGAAGTGTGCGAACTGTTGCGACCCCTTCAAGCCGGGCAGGCGCCTGAAGGTGGCCAAGATCACACGCTCCAACAAGGCTGTTTCCGATTCAATCGCTTCGGCCACGAACAGCACAGGCGAAGTCAAGGTCTGCTCCGACACGTTGGCAAAGCCGTCTGCGCCTCGCTTGCCGCCGCCTCGCATGACGGGCCGGCAGTTGTAGGCGTCTCGCAGCATCAGCTTCATGGCATGGTGCTTCTCGTAGCTCATGTCGTTCGGCTTGTATTCGTCAATGAACAGCGGAATGCTGGCCGAGGCCATCATGTACGACTGAATGGCGAACACCGTGGACGTGGGGCTGATCTGCACCGGGTCGGCATGGTGGTAGTGCAGGCGCAGCAGAGACAAGTTCGTTTCTGACTTGCCCGAACCTGCCTGCCCCACCACGTGCAGCATGGGAAACTTGCCGTAGCAGGCCTGAAACACGCTGCGGTAGAAGCAGGCCACTTGCCAGCCCAGCAACTTGCTCAACACTTCGGCAGGCTGTGCACGGAACAAGTTCCAGAGCGCATCCTCCGCCTTCTCTCGGTTCCCCTCGATGGCCAGGTAGTCCTCAAAAGGCTCACACCGGCTCAAGTCGCTGTGGAACTTGCCCGAGGGGTCGGGGTAGCCGTTGAACTTGAGTGGGTAAGTGCCCGTCACATAAGTGCTGGGCCGCACACCTCGTTCGTCGGCATAAACCAAGAACCCCTTGCGCAACTCTTCTTCGTCTGACCTTGAAGCCTTGAACCATGTCAGGCCTTCCTTGTCAATCAGCAGCGTGTTGCTGCCGCTGCGTTTCGATTCATCGGCTAACATTTCATAGAGCTTTCTAGCAAGAATGTCAGTGCCGGTAAAGGCAATGCCTGTCCGGGCCACTGCACGTTGAACAGATGAGGAACTCTGAAAATCCTCGGGTGTCATTGACAACTCTTGGCCATGCAGGCTGGCCGCGACTGCAACGATGGCACCAGAAGACGAATCAATCAGAGTTGACACATTCTTGAACGTTCCCTTCAGTATGGTGGTCTCAGTCCCGTCGTCGGACCGGGTGTAGTACCCGTAAGAGCTGGAGTAGATGCCACTTGCACCTTGGTAGAAGTCGTCGTCAGTCGGAGCAGAAAAGCCATTCTCGTCGTCGCCCTGTGTGGGTTCCGGCGCCAGCAGCTTGATCAACGCTGTGCTGTTGTACTCGTAGGCGAAGTTGTCTTCGATGTACAGCAGCATGTTGCGCAGTTCACGCTCACGCTTGGACGGTGTGCCGTAGCGGCCGCTGCCCTTGTGATTGGCAATCAGACCTTGTGCCCGGTTGATGAACTCTTCCTCGCTCCAGCCAGACTCTCTGGCGTACAGTGCAAGTTGGATGGCCACCAAGTTGAAGCCTGCTTCGGACTCGCCGTTGAGCAG
>JACCDQ011965857.1_pt1 | contig 21649 bp, 19 predicted proteins | sample 7446031 | NCBI WGS metagenome assembly JACCDQ01 (sample SAMN15323442, study PRJNA562643) | freshwater metagenome | isolation source: river surface water | place: USA:Blue River Watershed | collected 2017-08-17
CGCTCTTGCGGATGCGCCAGGAGCTCCAGGCCTTGGACAGGATGTAGTACCAGCTGGCCATCGACATCAGCAGCAGCACATAAGCCACGCTGTGGGTGACAACGTCGCCTTGGGCCCAATAGTGGGCAAAGCCGAGGTTCTGGGTCAGGGTGTCATTCATGCTCTTGTTCGCTCAGTTTTTGAGTTTGAAAGTGTATTGCAACGGATACCAGCGATCGACCGGTTTGCCGTCTTCGGTGGCAGGCTCAAATCGCCAGCTTTTGATGGTGTCGACCGCCGATTTGTCCAGCCGCGCATATCCGCTTCCGGATTCTACTTTTACTTCACCTGCTGTGCCGTCGCTCTTCACCAGCACCATCAGGCTCACGGTACCTTGTTCGTTATAGCGCTTGGACATCGCCGGGTAGCTCGGCTCCGGATTATTCGCCGCATACCGTGCCGGAATGCTTGGGCCTGTCTTTGCCACAGCGACTGCCGGCGCCGGTTTTGCAGGCGCAGGTTCATGCGGCACCGAGGGTGCCGGTTTGGGCGCAGGCGGATGTGCCGGCTCCGGCCGTGGTTCCGGCTTTGGCTCAGGTCGAGGCTCGGATTTCGGCTCGGGCCTGGGTTCCGGTTTGGGCTCAGGACGTGGCTCGGGCTTGGGCTCTGGCCTGGGTTCTGGCTTGGGCTCAGGACGTGGCTCAGGCTTGGGCTCGGGTTTGGGTTCCGGCTTGGGTTCAGGCTTCGGTTCCGGCTTGGGCGGCTCGGGCTTGGGCGGCTGAGGCTTGGGTGGTTCGGGCTTCGGCGGCTGAGGCTTCGGTGGTTCAGGTCGTGGCGGTTCAGGTTTCGGCGGCGCCGGCACCGGCACCGGCACCGTTGTCGGCGGCGGTATCAGCTGCACCACGACCTTCGGCGGTTCGATCACGGGCTTTTTCACCTGGATGAGCACGCCAGAGACTGCCAGCAGCACCAGTGCAGCATGCAGGCCGACCGCCAGCGCGGCGGCCATTGCGGATTGCCTTGACACCATCTGAGGGGCCAGTCTGCGAATCGTCGTGCCGCTGCGCTCAGCGCAGGCCGAGCACGTCTTGCATGTCGTACAGGCCGGTGTCGCGGTCCTGCAGGAAGCGGGCGGCGCGCAGGCTGCCGTGCGCATACGTGACGCGGCTGGATGACTTGTGCGTGATCTCGATGCGCTCGCCAATGCCCGCAAACAGCACCGTATGATCGCCGACGATATCGCCGCCGCGGATGGTCGCGAAACCGATCGACGACGGATCACGTTCGCCGGTGACGCCTTCCCGCGCGAAGACACCGACCTCGTTCAGGTCGCGACCGAGCGCATCGGCGATCACCTCGCCCATTTTCAGCGCGGTGCCGGACGGCGCATCCACCTTGTGGCGGTGGTGTGCTTCAATGATCTCGATGTCATAGCCGTGCGAAAAGCTTTTCGCCGCCAGTTCCAGCAGCTTCATCGTGACGTTCACGCCAACACTCATGTTCGGCGCGAACACGATGGCGGTCTTTTTTGCCGCAGCGGCAATCGCCGCCTTGCCGGCTTCATCGAAGCCGGTGGTGCCGATGATCATTTTGATACCGTGCGCTGCGCAATATTCGAGATGCTTCAGCGTGCCTTCCGGGCGGGTAAAGTCAATCAGAAAGCCGGCATTAGCCAGGCCTTTGGCCAGATCAGACTCGATCGCCACACCGGCCGGCTGGCCGAGGAAGAGGGCTGCGTCGGTACCGATGCTCGGTGCACCGGCGATGTCGAGAGCGCCGGCGAGCTGCGCATTCGGATCGGCGACGATGGCTTCGATCAGCATGCGACCCATGCGGCCGGACGCGCCGGCCACGGCGATTTTCATAGCATTCATGGAGTGGGAGTCCCGGTTATTTTTGTTCTGGCGCGGCGATCAGCTTCAGGTACTGGGTTTCTTCCGGTACCTGGCCGCCGTCGAAGCTTGCGACCCGGCCTTCCTTGAAACGGACCACCACGTGGCTGCTGGTGACGGTGCCGTCACCGCGCTTCATCAGGAATGGATAGTCCCAGCGCTCGCCATGGAAAACATCGACGATCAGCGGCGTTCCGAGCACGAAGCGAACTTGTTCCGGCGTCATGCCGACTTTCAGCTGGTCGACCATTTCGCGTGAGACGAAATTCCCCTGCTGCAGGTTCGCGCGATACACAGGCAGCAAGCCAAAGCTGCGGGCGCTTTCGACCTTTTGCGTGACGCCGGCGGAGGGAGTCGCGATCTTGTCGTTCTGCTTTGTGAACAGGCTTTGAAATGAGCAGCCGGACAGCAGAAAAGCAGCCGCCAGTGCGAGTGTGGCGGCAGAGAAAATCGGCTTGCGATCAGACAGCAGGAACATGATGGCGAAGGTAAAATACCCGCTTGCTCAAAACGCCATATGATAAAGCAGTTCCTGTTCCTCCAAACGAAATCATGCCCCCGAATCACGTCGATCTGAAATCCAGCGGTCTGAAGGCCACGCTGCCGCGCCTGAAGATCCTCGAGATTTTCCAGAACAGCCAGGTCCGTCACCTGTCGGCTGAAGATGTTTACAAGCTGCTGCTGGCAGAAAATCTCGATGTCGGACTGGCAACGGTCTACCGTGTGCTCACACAGTTCGAGCAGGCTGGCCTGCTGTCGCGCAATCATTTTGAATCCGGCAAGGCCGTGTTCGAGCTTGAACAGGGCGCGCATCACGACCACCTGGTCTGCCTGGATTGCGGTCGCGTCGAAGAGTTCTTCGACGAAGAAATCGAGAAGCGGCAGCATCTGATCGCCGCCGAGCGCGGCTTCAAGCTGGCCGAACACGCACTTTCCCTGTACGGCAATTGCACCAAGCAGGATTGCCCGCACCGGAACCGCTGAGGTTTTGCCCGTTTTTCGGAGTCTTTCAGGTCTCCGGCGATCTCTGTTTTCCTCAGTAGCCTCCGATTAATCGGAGGCTACGGGTGTGTCAGCGCGTTCGACAGCAGCCGCGCGGTAATGTCCACGATAGGAATCACACGTTCGTAGGCCATTCGCGTCGGCCCGATCACGCCGAGCGTACCGACAATGCGGCCGTTCGACTCATACGGCGCTGTCACCACGCTCATCTCTTCCAGTGGCACCAGTTTGGACTCGCCGCCGATGAAAATCTGCACGCCGCTGGCCTTGCTCGAGTTGTCCAGCAGCGCTGCCAGACTGGTCTTTTGCTCGAAGAGGTCGAACATCTTGCGCAAAGAACCCATGTTCGACGCCAGGTCCGTCACCGACAGCAGATTGCGTTCGCCCGAGATGACGACTTCTTCTTCGTCCTCGCGCATCGCGTCGCTGCCGGCCTCGACGGCCGCCTGCATCAGTCGCGTGATGTCGTTGCGCAGTTGGCGCAGTTCTTCAGTCAGCCTGAACTGCACGGTATCCAGCGGCAGGCCGGCATAGTGCAGGTTGATGTAGTTGGCGGCCTGTACCAGTTCCGCCGGCGTGTAATCGGCTTCTGTCAATAGCAGGCGGTTTTGCACATCGCCGTTTGGCGCGACGATGACCAGCAGAATGCGCTTTTCCGACAGTCGCAGGAACTCGATCTGCTGGAAGGTACTATCCCGGCGCGGCGCCAGCACCACGCCGGCGAACTGGGATAGTTGCGACAGCACCTGCGCGGCGCTGGCAATGATTTTGTGCGATGACGTGCCTGAATGCAGCCTTGCCTCCACCGCACTTTCATCAATCGGTTTGACGGTCAGCAGGCTGTCGACGAACATTCGGTAGCCACGCGGCGTCGGAATGCGGCCGGCCGACGTATGCGGACTGCCGACCAGGCCGAGCTCTTCCAGATCGGCCATGATATTGCGAATCGTGGCAGGGGACAGGTCCAGCCCCGAGATCTTGGCGAGCGCGCGCGAGCCGACCGGCTGGCCGTCAGCGATGTAACGCTCGACCAAGGCTTTGAGCAGAGTTTGTGCGCGGTTATCGAGTTGCATGGCTTTATTCTAGCTGCCGAGTCGCCTTGATTCCAGCCAGCAGTCTAATTATGGTCTAATCGCCGCCATGCCTTCTCCCTCAGACTTTCCGACGATTGCCATTATTGGCAAGCACGGCGACACCACCGCCACGGCCGAACTGAAGCAGCTCGCCGCATTCCTGCAGGAACGCGGGCATCATGTGGTGTTCGAGTCGTCGACTGCGCGTGAACTGGGACGTCCTGATGCACAGTCCATGACGCCAGATGAGATCGGCGCGCATGCGCAACTGGCAATTGTGGTCGGCGGCGATGGCACGATGCTGGGCATTGCGCGGCAGCTTGCACCTTTCCGTGTGCCATTGATCGGCGTGAACCAGGGACGCCTTGGTTTCATGACCGATATCGCGTCCGACCGCATGCTGCCGGTGCTGGCCGACATGTTGGACGGCAAACGTGAATCCGAGCAGCGCACGCTGCTCGAGGGAACCGTACTCCGGGATGGTCAGGCGATTTTTCATGGCGTCGCTTTCAATGACGTCGTGGTCGCGCGTGGCACCGGCAGCGGTATGGTCGAGCTGCGCGTGAATGTCGACGGGCATTTCATGTACAACCAGCGCTCGGATGGCCTGATCGTGGCTACGCCGACCGGCTCGACCGCGTACGCGCTGTCTGCCGGCGGACCTATCTTGCAGCCGCAGCTCGGCGGTATTGTGATGGTGCCGATCGCGCCGCATGCGCTGTCGAATCGCCCGATCGTGTTGTCGGACAGTCGCGTGATCGAGATCGAATTGTCCAGCGGTCGCGACTGCAGCGTGAATTTCGACATGCAATCGCTTGCCACTTTGCAGGTGCATGATCGTGTGGTGATCAAGCGCTCGTTGCATTCGGTGACCTTTCTTCACCCGCAGGGCTGGAGCTACTTCGACACGCTGCGCGAGAAGTTGCACTGGAATGAATACCCGTCCGCGGTCGGTCAACTAAAATAAGCTTTTTTCAACTTCTTCCCGCCCCATGCTGCGCACGCTGGCCATTCGCGATTTCGTGATCGTCGATGCGATCGAGCTCGACCTGTCGTCCGGCTTTACGGTGTTTACCGGCGAGACCGGTGCCGGCAAGTCCATCCTGATCGACGCACTGACGCTGACCCTTGGCGGGCGCGCCGATGCGAGCGTGGTGCGCGAGGGTGCCGCGAAAGCCGACATCAGTGCCGAGTTCAGCGGAGAATTTCCGGCTGCGCTGCAGTCCTGGCTGACCGACAATGAATTTGATGCTGCCGACGGCACGGTGTTGCTGCGGCGTGTGATCGACAACAGCGGTCGCTCGAAAGCTTTCATTAACGGCGTAACGGCCACCGTCACGCAATTGCGCGATATCGGTGAAATGCTGGTCGACATTCATGGCCAGCATGCGCACCAGTCACTGCTGAAGGCGGATGCGCAGCGGCTGCTGCTGGATGCGCAGGCCGGCCTGCAGGACGATGCCCGGTCGGTCGCGGGGGCCTTCCGGCAGTGGCGCGCGCTGGCGCGCCAGCGCGAAGAATTCGAGCGTGACGCGAAGAACGTGCTGCAGGAACGCGAACGTCTCGAGTGGCAGGTCGCCGAGCTGGAAAAGCTCGCGCCGCAACCCGGTGAATGGGCCGAGATCGGCAATGAGCACAGCCGCCTGTCCCATGCGGCCAGCCTGATCGAAGGCGCGCAGCAGGCGTTGAACCTGCTGTCCGAAGACGAATCGGCACCGATGCTGTCGCAATTGACCGCCGTCGAGCAGAAACTCGACAAGCTGGTCGACATCGACGACAAACTGCGGCCCGTGCTGGAGGCGCTGGAGCCGGCGCGCATCCAGCTGCAGGAAGCCGTATATGCACTGAACAATTATCTGGGGCGCATCGAGCTGGATCCGGAGCGCTTGCGTACCGTCGAGGCCCGGCTGGAGGCGCTGCACTCGACCGCGCGCAAATTCCATGTGGCGCCGGACGACCTGCCGCAGGAGTTCCTGAATCTGTCCGAGCGCTTGCGCCAGCTGGCCGATGCAACGGACCTCGACGCCATGCGCGCCGAGGAGCAGAAGCTGGCGGACGCCTACCACGCGCTGGCCGCCAGATTATCGAAGGCGCGCGCGAAAGCCGCGAAGGCATTGTCGAGCGCAGTGACCGCTGCAATGCAGGACCTGTCGATGTCGGGCGGGCGTTTCGAGATTGTGCTGACCGACTGTGCACCAGCAGCGCATGGCGTTGAGCAGATCGAATTCCTGGTCGCAGGCCATGCCGGCACGACGCCGAAGCCGTTGGCGAAAGTCGCTTCGGGCGGTGAGCTGGCCCGCATCTCACTGGCAATCTCGGTGATTGCCTCGAGTGCAACGGCCACACCGACGCTGATCTTTGATGAAGTCGATAGTGGCATTGGCGGCGGCGTTGCGGAGGTGGTCGGCCGCCTGCTGAAAAAGCTGGGCCAGGATCGGCAGGTGCTGTGCGTGACCCACCTGCCGCAGGTCGCCAGTCAGGCATCGCATCATTTCCAGGTCAGCAAAGGGCAGGTGGCCGACGGCCGGACCGTGTCGTGCATCGACCCGCTGGCCGGACCCGAGCGCATCGAAGAGATTGCGCGTATGCTCGGCGGCCTTGAAATTACGGCGACCACGCGCCGGCATGCGCGCGAGCTGCTGGCCTTGTAAAGCCCTTGCGGGACGATGGCACGCGGCGCCGTGCCTCGCTCAGAAAACATAAGCAGAAAGGTAATCTACGATGGGATTCAATCCGGAACCCGCGCATCGGCATGGCACGCTCGGCCAGGTCGGTGTCGTGCTGGCCAACCTCGGCACGCCGGACGCGCCGACGCCCGCTGCTGTCCGCACCTACCTGAAGGAATTTTTGTCGGATCCGCGCGTGGTCGAGATTCCGCGCGCTATCTGGTGGTTCATCCTGAACGGGATCATCCTGCCGCTGCGCTCGCGGCAGTCGGCGCACAAATATGCGTCCATCTGGACCGACGCCGGATCGCCGCTGAAGCTGCACACTGAAAAGCAGGCGCAGCTGCTGCAACAGCAGCTGAATGAACGCGGGCATACAGTGCGCGTGGCCTGGGGCATGCGCTATGGCAGCCCGTCGCTGCCGTCCGTCATCGATCAACTGAAGGCCGACGGCTGTGATCGCATCCTGATTCTGCCCGCTTATCCGCAATATTCGGGCACCACCACAGCGTCGGTGTTTGATGCGCTGTTTGCGCATCTTGCCGGCATGCGCAACGTTCCCGAGCTGCGCCTGATCAAGCATTATCACGATGACGACGGCTACATCGACGCCCTCGCAGCCAGTGTGCGTGCGCATTGGGAGCAGCATGGCCGGCCCGACAAGCTGGTGATGAGCTTCCACGGCGTGCCGAAGCGCACCCTGCTGCTGGGCGACCCGTATCATTGCGAGTGCTACAAGACGGCGCGATTGCTTGGCCAGAAGCTCGGGCTGACGAAGGACGAGTACCTGGTGACCTTCCAGTCGCGCTTCGGCAAGGCCGAATGGCTGCAGCCCTACACGGCGCCGACGCTGGAAAGCCTGGCAAAACAGGGTGTTGGCCGGGTCGACGTGATGTGCCCTGGCTTTACCAGCGACTGCCTCGAGACGCTGGAAGAAATCGCGATGGAGGCCCGGGAGGATTTCCTCGCGGCCGGCGGCAAGGCTTTCCACTACATTCCCTGTCTGAACGAGGATCCCCGCTGGATAGCGGCGCTGTCCAAGGTGGTCGAAACACATGCGGGCGGATGGCCGCTGGCGGCGGCGCCGGAAACGCTGTCGGCGCGGCGCGCTGACGCTGATATCGGCCGCGCACAGGCGCTGGCGCTGGGTGCCTCCGACTGAGATCGGCCGTGGTGGGGCGATGACCGGGGGCTGCGGCCCCCGAATTTTTTCAGGGTTTTGTAATTTTTGGCCTTGAAACGGCTGCGCACATCCCCATATTCACCCCATTGTTTTTTAAGCCATTGAATTCCCTGGAGATTTTATGACGCAAGGCGAACAGAACCCGACGCCGGAAGACCTGCAACCGACCCCGGAAGCCGCGGCCGCTGCTCAGGCCGCCGGGCAGCCGGAATTCAGCGAGACCGCCGATGCCACTGCCGAGTTGACCGCCCAGCTGGTCGAGGCGCAGACCCGGCTGGCTGAAATGCATGACGCTTTCCTGCGGGCCAAGGCCGAGGGCGACAATATTCGTCGTCGCGCGCAGGAAGACATTGCGAAGGCACACAAGTTTGCCGTCGAATCCTTCGCCGAGGCTTTGCTGCCGGTGAAGGACAGCCTGGAAATGGCGCTGAAAATCGATACGCCGTCGATCGAGTCGCTGAAGGAAGGCGTCGACATGACGCTCAAGCAGCTGATTTCTGCGTTTGAGAAGAACCGCCTGGTCGAGGTCAACCCTCAGCAAGGCGAGAAACTCGACCCGATGAAGCATCAGGCGATCTCGATGGTGCCGGCCGAACAGGAAGCGAACACCATCGTCAGCGTGCTGCAGAAGGGCTATATGATCTCCGACCGTTTGCTGCGCCCCGCGCTAGTCACGGTATCGCAGGCCTGATCGCCGCAACGACTTGAATTCCGGCGCCGCTGCCGCATATCTGCAGCATCTGCGCATCTAACCAGTTTCAGAATCAGAAGGGACATCATCATGGGCAAAATCATTGGCATCGACCTCGGGACCACCAACTCCTGCGTCGCCATCATGGAAGGCGGCCAGCCGAAGGTCATCGAGAACTCCGAAGGCGGACGTACGACCCCGTCGATCATTGCGTATCAGGAAGACGGCGAGATCCTGGTCGGTGCACCAGCCAAGCGCCAGGCCGTCACCAACCCGAAGAACACGCTGTTCGCGGTTAAGCGCCTGATCGGCCGCAAGTTCGAAGAGAAGGAAGTTCAGAAGGATATCGGCCTGATGCCGTACCAGATCCAGAAGGCCGACAACGGCGACGCGTGGGTCTCGGTGCGTGACAAGAAACTCGCTCCGCCGCAGATCTCTGCCGAGGTGCTGCGCAAGATGAAGAAAACCGCCGAAGACTACCTCGGCGAAGAAGTGACCGAAGCCGTGATCACGGTACCGGCCTACTTCAACGATGCACAGCGTCAGGCGACCAAGGACGCCGGCCGCATCGCCGGTCTGGACGTCAAGCGCATCATCAACGAGCCGACTGCGGCTGCGCTGGCATTCGGCCTGGACAAGGCAGGCAAGGGCGACCGCAAGATTGCCGTGTATGACCTTGGCGGCGGCACCTTCGACGTGTCGATCATCGAGATCGCCGACGTCGATGGCGAGATGCAGTTCGAAGTGCTGTCGACCAACGGCGACACCTTCCTCGGCGGCGAAGATTTCGACCAGCGCCTGATCGACTACATCATCGAAGAATTCAAGAAGATCAACGGCCTCGACCTGGCCAAGGACCCGATCGCGCTGCAGCGTATCAAGGCGTCGGCCGAGCGCGCCAAGATCGAGCTGTCGTCGTCGCAGCAGACCGAGATCAACGAGCCGTACATTGCGATGGCCAACGGCGCGCCGGTCCACCTGACGCTGAAGATTACCCGCGCCAAGCTCGAGTCGCTGGTCGAAGACCTGATTGCCAAGACCATCGAACCTTGCCGCGTTGCGATCAATGACGCCGGCGTGAAAGTCGCTGACATCGACGACGTGATTCTCGTTGGCGGCCAGTCGCGCATGCCGAAGGTGCAGGAGAAGGTGAAGGAATTCTTCGGCAAGGAGCCGCGCAAGGACGTCAACCCGGACGAAGCGGTGGCTGTTGGCGCCGCCATCCAGGGCTCGGTGCTGTCGGGCGACCGCAAGGACCTGCTGCTGCTCGACGTGACACCGCTGTCGCTGGGCATCGAGACCCTTGGCGGCGTGATGACGAAGATGATCAAGAAGAACACCACGATCCCGACCAAGTTCAGCCAGGTGTTCTCGACTGCCGATGACAACCAGCCGGCGGTGACGATCAAGGTGTTCCAGGGCGAGCGCGAGATGGCATCGGGTAACAAGGGCCTGGGCGAATTCAATCTCGAAGGCATCCCGCCGTCGCCGCGTGGCACGCCGCAGATTGAAGTCACGTTCGACATCGACGCCAACGGCATCCTGCATGTGTCGGCCAAGGACAAGGCGACTGGCAAGGAGAACAAGATCACGATCAAGGCCAACTCCGGCCTGAACGAAGATGAGATCGAGCGCATGGTGCGCGATGCCGAGGCGAACGCGGCCGAGGATCACCGCCTGAAAGAGCTGGCCGAATCGCATAACCAGGGCGATGCACTGGTGCACTCGACGAAGAAGGCACTCGGCGAGCATGGCGACAAGCTTGAGGCCGGCGAGAAGGAAAAGATCGAGGCGGCCATCAAGGAACTGGAAGAAGCGCTGAAGGGCAACGACAAGGAAGTCATCGACGCCAAGGTCGCCGCATTGTCGACCGCTGCACAGAAGCTCGGCGAGAAGATGTATGCCGACATGCAGGCTCAGCAGGCAGCGGCCGGTGGTGGTGCAGCCGGAGCGGGTGCCGGAGCCGAACATGCGGGCGGCGACGCCAAGCCGGCGGACGACGATGTGGTCGACGCCGACTTCAAGGAAGTCAAAGACAAGTAACAACAACACCGCGCAGCGGGGCTGCATGGGCATTACCGGGCCGGGGCAGCATGTTGTCCCGCCCGGTTTTTTTGCTTGGAAGGGAAGGACCTTTCCCGGGCATAGTCAGGACACCTGAAGATGGCAAAACGTGATTTTTACGAAATTCTCGGCGTAGCGAAGAACGCGTCAGACGACGAGATCAAGAAGGCGTATCGCAAGCTTGCGATGAAATATCATCCGGACCGCAATCCGGACAGCAAGCAGGCCGAGGAAAAATTCAAGGAGGCCAAAGAGGCCTACGAGATGCTGTCCGATGCGCAGAAGCGCGAAGCCTATGATCGCTTCGGCCATGCCGGCGTGGATCCGAACATGGGCGGTGCGGGGGCCGGCGGTTTCGGCGGCGGATTCTCGGATGCGTTTGGCGATATTTTTGGCGACATCTTTGGCGGCGGTGGTGGTGGCGGCCGTGCGCGCGGCGGCCCGCAGGTATATCGCGGTGCGGACCTGCGCTACAACCTCGATATCACGCTGGAACAGGCCGCGCATGGCTTCGACACGACGATCCGTGTGCCGTCCTGGGACGAATGCGACACCTGTCACGGTTCCGGCGCCAAGCCGGGCACATCGCCGACCACCTGCGGTACCTGTGGCGGCCATGGTCAGGTGCGCATGCAGCAGGGTTTCTTCAGCATTCAGCAGACCTGTCCGAAATGCCATGGCACCGGCAAGGTCATTCAGGATCCGTGTACCAGCTGCTCGGGAGCAGGGCGCATCAAGCGTAACAAGACGCTGGAAGTGAAGATCCCGGCCGGCATCGACGACGGCATGCGAATTCGTTCGACCGGCAACGGCGAGCCCGGCATGAACGGCGGGCCGCCCGGCGATCTGTATGTTGAGATTCACATCAAGCAGCATCCGGTGTTCCAGCGCGACGGCGACGACCTGCATTGCGAAATGCCGATCTCCTTCGCTCGCGCCGCGCTCGGTGGCGAAATCGAGGTACCTACGCTGTCTGGCAAGGTCTCATTCAGCGTGCCTGAGGGTACCCAGACAGGCAAGACCTTCCGCCTGCGTGGCAAGGGGATCAAGGGTGTGCGTTCCGGTTTCCCGGGAGACTTGTTCTGCCACGTCGTCGTCGAGACGCCCGTCAAGCTGACCGAGAAGCAGAAAGACCTGCTGCGAGACTTCGATCAGCTGACCTCCGCAGGTGGTGCGAAGCACAGCCCGCAGAGCAAGACCTGGATGGATAAAGTGAAAGAGTTTTTCGACTAACGCCGCGCACCATGCCGGTATAAAGATCAGATAAAACGGATCAGAAAACGCCGACCATAGGTCGGCGTTTTTGTTTTTCTGATCGTTATGCGCAAGTCGAGGTCACTGGCAGAACACAGATTTGCACTGCATGCATACACGCTTGTCAATTTATATTCAGGCGCCGGGAAAATTCATTGGCTCAGTAGACTTCGCGATCACTCTTCATGTTCAGGATCACGGAAGATGTCGCGCTGGCCGGCACCCTTAAACGAAGCGCTTACCTTCAGAAAAAATCCGATCGCTGCATTGATCGAGGCGCTTCGCGCGCGTCGCAAGAGGCGTGGTGACAACGAGCTCGAGCAGTCGCTGGTGCGTATTGCGTTGGGCATGCTGCTGGCGAGTCTGTTCAGTTATCTGACCGGGCTGAAGTCTGCCGGGACGACCGGCGGAATTCATCTTGAGATTGTGTACGTGCTGGCAGTATTCCTGATCGCTTCGGTCGTGATTGCTGCGAATGTGCTGGCACGTCCCGGCGATGTTCCGTTCAGACGGGTCTGCGCGATCCTGCTGGATGTCGGAACGCTCACCTATCTTTTGCTGATTGGCGCGGAGCACTCTGCGCCACTGTATTTCTTTTACCTGTGGATCATCATCGGCTATGGCTTTCGCTTTGGCCGCCGCTATTTGATGGTGGCACTCGGCACCACGCTGGCAGGCTTCGGTCTGGTCATCGCGATTGTGCCTTACTGGCGCGATGAACTTGGCCTGTCGATCGGATTATGGCTTGGAACCCTGCTGATCTCGATTTACTTCAGCGTGCTGGTTGGCCGCCTGGTCAAGGCGCTTGAGCAGGCAAATATTGCGAACGTGGCCAAGCGGCGGTTCATTTGTGCGGTCAGCCACGAGCTGCGTACCCCGCTGAACGCCATGATAGGCATGCTCGACTTGCTGAAGACGACACCCATCGATCACGAGCAGGCAAAAATGCTGGACTGCATGACCAGCACTTCGCAGGCGATGCTGTCGCAAATCGAAGATGTACTTGATTTCTCGAAAATCGAGGCGGGCAAGATGTCGGTTGCGCGTGTCGATTTCGATATCTGCCGACTGGTACACGGCATTCATGCGATGTTCCGCTATCGTGTCGATCCGCTCGCAACGGACTGGCTGATTCAGATCGATGGCGATTTGCCGGTGATGCTGAATGGCGACCCGCATCATCTGCGACAGATTCTCGTGAACCTTGTCGGCAACGCGATGAAATTCACCGAGCAGGGACGAGTCGCGCTGCGGCTACGTCTTCTGGATATCAGCGACAGCAACGTCAAAATTCTGTTTACCGTCACCGATACCGGCATTGGTATTGCGAGAGAGGTGCAGGGCCGGATTTTCGACAGCTTTACACAGGCCGATGATTCGGTCGCCCACCGATATGGTGGCACCGGTCTCGGTACCACGATTTCCAAGCAGCTGGTTGAGTTGATGGGCGGGCGCATCGGCTTCTGCAGCGAGCCGGGCAAGGGTAGCGAGTTCTGGTTCGAGCTCGATTTTGCGCAGGCAGCCGCGGTCCCATTGCCGATATCGCCGCGGTCGACGGAAATGCACGTGATGACAATTGGCGTGCCAGCAGATTGCCGACGGTCAAAGCTTGCCGGCGATATCACCGCCTTGTGCCGTGTTGCGCCCACTGCGGCTGAAAGCATGGATGAGGCCATCGAGATGCTTGACCGGGCGACGCTTTCTGATAATCCGGTTGCCATTGCTTTCATCCACGCCCCGTTCGTCGCGGGTGAGTCGGTGGCGGACTGGACATCCAGGATGAGCTGCCAGTTGCGCCGCCTGAGAATGGCAGCGCACGACGCTGCGATGGTCACCGTCTTGCTGCCTTCAGCATCGATGTCGGATGAGTTGGGTGTGGAACTGGCCGAGTCGGCCGGCTTTTTTGCATTGCTGCCAGCCGCATATGAACAGACCACTTTGTCGCACCTGATGCATGCCGCCGAGCTTTCAAACCGAGGCGACAATTTGCGTACCCCTGAACCGGCTACACCCGTGCCGACGCAGCAGATTGGTCCGTTGGAGATTCGATCGCTGGCCAGTGACGATGGTCTGGAGGTCATGATTGTCGAAGACAATCCGACGAATCGGCGCGTGCTGCAAAAGATACTCGAGCGAGCGGGGCATCGTTGTGTGCTGGCCAAGGATGGCGAGGAAGCGCTCAGCCTGATCGGCAAGCATCCGGTCGACGCAATCGTGCTCGATATGAACATGCCGGGAATCTATGGCACCGAGGTCGCCCGTCTGTGCCGCCTGATGGGTGGCCGGCCTGCGGCAACGCCGATCATGATGTTTTCCGCCAATGTCACGCACGAAGCGCGCGAAGAATGTTTGCTGGCTGGTGCAAATGTCTTCATGCCCAAACCCATACAGGTCGAGTTATTTCTGAAAACCCTGGATGAGCTGGCCGGAATGGCCGGCGCTCCTGCAGGGGTAACGAGGCATTTTCCGCTTTCTCACGATAAGTCTGTACCCCCGTTGTCCCTGCCTGCCGAGCAGATTCTCGATCTGCAGATACTCAAGGGGCTCGAGAGCGTCAGTAAAGATCCGGCGTTTCTGGATGAATTGATTGTTGAATATGTGACAGAGAGTCGCAGGCTTCTGGATGTGCTTGCACGAGCGATCGGCGAGGGCGCTGAGCACGAAGTCAAAGAGACACTGCATGCGTTGCGAGGCTCGGCACTCAGCGTCGGTGCCATATCAATGAAGATACTTTGTAAACGGATCGATCGTCTCATTTTTGCCGAGATGAAGGAGCGAGAGGGGGAAATTTTGCAGATGCTGAATCATGCATTTACGACGCTGTGCCGAGAACTTGATGTGTACCAGCGGCAGCGCATGCCGGCGCAGGAATTGCAGCGACCAAACTGAATTCAAACCAACAAAGGGGTACGGATATGACATTGACTGGACAGTTGATCGAAATTACCGATTCAAATCGGCACGCGATCGAAGCAATTCCGCAGTTGCAGGATATGTTGAATGGTCAGTATTCCCGCCAGCGATATATTAATTTCCTGACTCAGCTGTATCCGGTCGTTTCCCATTTTTGTCCATTGATGTCGGCAGCCGCGAGTCGCTGCGCGGATCGCTATCATGAACTTCGCGCCTATCTGTACGCGCATGTGATCGAAGAAAAGGATCATGAGCAGATGGTGCTGGATGATCTGGAGAGTATGTACGTCGACACATCATTCATTCCGGAACAGACCGCTAGCGCTCCAGTGCAGGCGATGTTGTCGTTCAATTACCATACGATCGACACCATTGATCCGCACTGCGTACTTGGCATGATCTATGTGCTGGAAATCGTATCGTCGGTCTATGGTGGTCGAGTTGCACAGGCGATTTCCCGCACCATCAATTTGCCCCTGTCACAGGGATTTTCATTTCTTGAGTCGCACGCCGTCCTTGACGATGAACATCTAGGCGAACTCAGAAAAGTGATGCAGTCGGTACAGGATGGTGACCTGGAAGACCGTATTCTTAATAGCGTCAGAATGAATTTTTATTTGTTCAGGCAAGTGCTCGGCCATGCCGAAGCCGCGTGAGATCCCGATTTCCGGGAAATAATCAAAATGCAGAGCACCTCAAGTCACCGTGTCGGATGATTCGAGGTGCGCATAGAGACTCTTGGAGCCTGTCTCGTTAAGTCGGTGGCAAGGCGGCAGTCCCGCCGACAGTACAGACGTACAACAAGGGACTGCCAACGCCGCCAGCGGCCTAACGAGACAGGGTCTTAGTGTCTCTTGAAAGCAGTTAAGCTAGCTGCAGATTGCTACCGGATGTATCTGCGATGCCCAGTTTTTTTTGGTGTTTCGCCTGTAGCGAGCACTGAGCCATGGCGAGTTGCTTCATTAGCTGTAGATCTTTCTCGCCGATTTTTAGTGCAGCATCGACCCAGAGCATCGCGATATCGCGCAGCTCCTCGAATGTGATCGGCCATAGATGATTCCGGCATTCATAAATTGATCGCATGCCATTCAGGTGCCGGTTCTTTTTCCTGATAAGTTCCCGCACGGTGTTTTCACCTTCGCCGGCAGGTGCAACGACATCGACTACCCCCATAGTAGCCAGCTCTTCGGCGCGGTAGGTATTGCCGCTTAACATCATCTCCTCGGTCTTGCGCATGCCGATACGCCTGGAGAGAAAGCTGTAAGCGCCCATGCCTGGAAAGAGATTAAAAATGATCTCAGGCAGTCCCATTTTCGTATTCGCCTCAGCAACGATGATGTGACTGGACAGCGCAAATTCAAAGCCGCCCCCCAGAGCATCGCCCTGAACCAGAGAGATTGTGGTGGTTGCACAGTTGTATCCCTTGATCCTGGGGTACATCGCGTCGACGCACAGCTTCGCGTATTCCGCCAGCGCGTCGCGATTCTTATCGCGGATCAGGTTGATGAACAGGGCGAGATTTCCTCCGCGGCTAAACACGCCTTCGCGCCGCGATCCGATCACGCAGTAATTGACCGGCTGCCAGTCATCTTCATGAAGAATATGAGACTCGCGATGGTTCAATTCATGAAAGACATGGTGCAGCTCTTCGACCATATCCTGATTGAAGCAGGGAACTCCCACCGGCTTCATGTAGGTCCAGAGCGCTCGCCAGGTTTTGTCATAAACGAGATCGATTTGCTGATACTGGCGTCTTGGCCAGAGCCCTTGGCGATCCGTTGCGTTCAATGGGGTGTTCTGGTCGGTGGTAAGCATCGTTTTCTCCTTCGGTCTGTGGTCGGTTGAACCTTCCGGGGCTCGAATCTGTGACATCGGGCGGTGGACGCTATGCGGTTGGGCCGATGAAATGCCAAACCGCGCCTGGTGATGCAATGGTCGATCGCTTTGCCGCAGGCTTCGTCTCGAGATACGCTGCATTGATTGGCGACTGCCCTGTCCCCTCCGGCAATGATTCCGAAAGGAACTTGATCTTTATGGCTTTCCCGAGCGATGCTGTTTGCTCCTGCTCAAATTTCTCAGCGGCGTTTGCAGTTTATGAAGGCTGCTGCAGAGGGAAAAAATGGTTAGCAGCGCGGTGGGGAGTACTAATAATTTTTGCTTTTGACTATGCGCTTTTCATCGCCAAAGTTAATCGCCGGCGATTCACGTTGGCTGCGGTAAAATCGTCTGCCAACTTTTTGGACTGATTCGATATGCCGGGAAAAAATTTCGATAGGGCGCTGCGTGAGCTGGTGAGCAATAACCGCGAGTGGGCGGCTTCGATGGTTGCGCAGGATCCCGATTTTTTCAAAAAGCTCGTCGCGCAGCAGTCTCCCGAATTCCTCTGGATAGGATGCTCAGACAGCCGGGTGCCGGCCAACGAGATCGTCGGCCTGCAGCCGGGCGAACTGTTTGTCCATCGGAATGTCGCCAATGTGGTTGTGCATACCGACCTGAATAGCTTGTCGGTGTTGCAGTTCGCGATCGACCAGCTGCAAGTGAAGCATGTGATCGTGGTCGGACACTACGGCTGCTCGGGTGTGCGTGCGGCGATGGAGCGCAGGCGTGTCGGCCTCGCAGACAATTGGCTGCGGCACGTACAGGACGTGCACATCAAGCACGCTCAACTGCTGCCGGAAGAGATGGATGCGAATCTGCGGCATGACCGGCTGTGCGAATTGAACGTGGTCGAGCAGGTGGTCAACGTCTGCCAGACCACGATCGTGCAGGACGCATGGGACCGTGGCCAGGATGTTACCGTGCACAGCTGGGTATACAGTTTGCAGGACGGCCTGGTGCGCGACCTCGGCATGGCAGTCAGCAATTTCGAATCCATGGTGCCTCAACTCGAAGCCTGCCTCGCGCGCTACCAGTTGTAAGCGCGTTGCGCACCGGGTGGCTGATCCGGCAAGGCCGTTGTTGCGCCGGGGCTGGTGCGGTGCTCAGCCTCGTTCAGGCCAGCATTCAGAAAGTATGTTCGGGCGCCGGGAAGCTGCCGGTTTTCACCGCGCTGACATAGGCTTCGATCGCACCTGCAAGGCTGGACTGGCCCTGCATGAAGTCCTTCACGAATTTGGGACGGTGTCCCGGAAACGCGCCGATCATGTCGTGCAGCACCAGCACCTGACCCGAACAGCCCACGCCGGCGCCGATACCGATAGTCGGAATCGCCAGTTTTTTGGTCACGTCGGCCGCCAGCGGCGCCGGGATCGCCTCCAGTACCACCATCGACGCGCCGGCCTGTTCCATTGCCAGCGCATCGGCCAGCAATTGTTCGGCGGCGCTGTCCGTCTTGCCTTGAACCTTGAAGCCGCCAAGCTGGTGCACTGATTGCGGCGTCAATCCCAGGTGAGCGCAGACAGGAATGCCGCGCTCAACCAGCATCCTGACAGTCGGTGCCAGCCATTGCCCGCCCTCGAGCTTCACCATCTCCGCGCCAGCGCGCATCAGCCTCGCAGCGTTGTCCATCGCCTGTTCCGGCGTGTTGTACGAGCCGAATGGCAGGTCACCGATCAGCAGCGGCCGCTTGCAGCCGCGCGCGACGCAGCCGGTGTGATAGGCAATGTCGTCCACCGTGACCGGCAGCGTGGTGCCGTGTCCCTGAATGACCATGCCGAGCGAATCGCCGATCAGGATGGTATCGACGCCGCACTGGTCCATTAAGGCCGCAAAGCTCGCGTCATAACAGGTCAGCATGGTGATCTTGTCGTCGTTCGCGCGCATTTGCGCCAGCGTGGTGACGGTGACTTTCTTGCGGGGTGTCGGTACTTGGGTAGACATGGTCATTCTCCGCGGTTGAAGAATTCGCGCTTGCCGCGCATTCCGGCGATGCGTTGCATCAGCAGCGAAAAATCATCGCTGTTTTCAATAGGATTCAGTCGATCCGCATTCACCATCAGCAGTGGCGAAGCGTCGTAGTGATGGAAGAAGCGGCTGTAGCTGTCGCACAGCCTGTGCAGATAGGTTTCGGAAATTGCCGCCTCGATCGGCACACCGCGGCGACGGATACGCTCGGACAAGGTGGCCGGTGCTGCCTGCAGGTAGACCACCAGGTCGGGCCGCGGAGATTCCTGGCTCAGGTGCGCAAACATTTGCCGATACAGATTCAGCTCGTCATCCGCCAGCGTCAACCCGGCGAAAATCGGATCTTTATCCAGCAAAAAATCCGACACGACCGGCGTCGAAAACAGGTCGGCCTGCGCCATGTCCTTCAGCTGGTTCATTCGCTGGAACAGGAAAAACATTTGCGTCGGCAGCGCATAGCGCGACGAGTCGCGGTAAAAACGCTCAAGGAAAGGATTGTCCTGCGGCTGTTCGAGCAGAGCCTGCGCGCCGGTTGCGGCAGCGATGCGTCGTGCCAGGCTGGTCTTGCCGACGCCGATCGGTCCTTCGACAACGATGTAGCGGTATTTGGCCGGATTCATGGGCAACGATGATACGTCATTGCAATGCTGTCGCCATCACATTCGGCGCGATCACGCCTTTCATTGTCGCGCGGTGCTGTCTGGTTCGGCGAGCCGGGTAATCACCTGGTCGCGCACATTGTCGAGATGCGCTTGTGCTGAGCCATGGCCGGGGATCGTTATGCCCGGCATCAGCTCAAGCAAGGGCAACAGCACGAAGGCACGCGCGCACATGCGTGGATGCGGTACATGCAGTTCTGACTCATCGATGCGTTCGTCGCCGTACAGCAGAATATCGAGATCGAGGGTGCGCGGCGCATTGCGGAACGGTCGTGCACGTCCGAACGCAAGCTCGATCCGCTGCAGCGCCTGCAGCAATGCCCGTGGTGACAGCGTGGTCTCGATCAGTGCGACCGCATTGATGAAATCGTCACCACTGGCATCGACCGGTGCGCTTGCATACAGCGAAGAACTGCGTACCAGCGTCGTCTGCGGCAGTTGCGCCAATTGCGCGATGGCGTCGCGCACGGCATTCGCCGGATCGCCCAGATTCGCGCCGAGGCCGATAAAGGCCGTGACCTTGCCGGTCACTGTGCGCCTTCGTCCGCCTTGCCGCGACTGCGGCTGCGGCGGCGCCGCTTTTTGGCCGGCGCCACGCCGTCGGCGACCGGCTTCTTCGACAGCAGTGCTTCGCGGCCAGGACCGTCGGAGTCGATGAAGTCGGTCCACCAGTCGCCGATCTCCTGGTCGATTTCACCGGATGCGCAGCGCAGCAGCAGGAAGTCGTAGCCGGCGCGCAGGCGCGGATGCTCGAGCAGCTTGTGCGGCGCTTTGCCGATGCGTCGCTCGAAGCGCGGCTGCATTGCCCAGATGTCGCGCATGTCGGTCGCGATGCGGCGCTGGATCGCCAGTTTTTCGGTCTGGCCATCGAGCACGTCATCGGCGGCCAGATGCAACGCGGGAATCGGAAATTCTCCGGCCGCACGGTAGGCATTCCACTTTTCCAGCACCTGGTGCCACAGCAGCGAGGCAAACAGGAAGCCGGGCGACACCGGCTTGCCGTCGCGCACGCGCTCGTCGGTATTAGCCAGCGCCAGCGTCACGAAGCGTTCGCCGAGCGGCTGCTCGAGCACCACGTCAAGCAGCGGCAGCAGGCCATGATGCAGGCCTTCCTGGCGCAATTGCTGAAGACAAGCCATCGCATGGCCACTCATCAGCAGCTTCAGCATCTCGTCGAATACGCGAGCTGCCGGCACGTTGTTGATCAGCGCCGCCATCACCTGGATAGGCGCGCGCGTCGGCTGCGCAATGCCGAAACCGAGCTTGGCGGCGAAGCGCACCACGCGCAGCATGCGCACCGGGTCTTCGCGATAGCGCGCTTCCGGCACGCCGATGATGCGCAGCGTCTTGCTGCGGATATCTTTCATGCCGCCGTGATAGTCGAGCACTTGCTGGCGCTCGGGGTCGTAATACATCGCATTGATCGTGAAGTCGCGACGCTCGGCGTCTTCATGCTGGTCGCCGAAGGTGTTGTCGCGCAATACGCGGCCATGCGCATCTTTCGGAGCTTCCTCCGAGGAAGCGCCACGGAAGGTCGTCACTTCGATCAGCTCCTGCCCGAACATCACATGGACGATCTGGAAGCGGCGACCAATGATGAAAGCGCGGCGGAACAGTCGCTTCACCTCTTCCGGTGTGGCATTGGTGGCGACATCGAAGTCCTTCGGCCTGTGGCCGAGCACGAGGTCGCGCACCGCGCCGCCGACGATGAATGCCTTGTAGCCGGCACGTTGCAGGGTCTGCGTGACGCGGATTGCATTCGACGACACATCGTCCAGCCGGATGCCATGCTCGGACGGACCGAATACGACCGGCTCGGTGGCCTTGCCCGCCTTGGGCGACACGCCGAGGATGCGACGGATAAATTTTTTGATCATCGCTGGTTATTCCGCGAACAGCTTCAGTATCGGCCAGCCCTGTGCCTGTGCATGGCGGGTCAGGGCGGCGTTCGGGTTGGTGGCGACCGGGTGGGTGACGATCGACAGCAGCGGGATGTCGTTCTGCGAATCGCTGTAGAAAGTGCTGCGCTCGAACTCGTCGAGCTTGCGGCCGAGCGACGCCAGCCACGCATGCATATTGACGACCTTGCCGGCCCCGTAAGGCGGCGTGCCGACCAGGCGGCCGGTGATGTTGCCGTCGGCAGTCAGTTCAGGTTCGGCGGCGATCAGGTGCTCGACGCCGAAAGCTTTGGCGATCGGCCCGGTGACGAAGCGGTTCGTCGCGGTGATGATCGCCACCAGTTCGCCGGCCTGCTTGTGTTCTTCGACCAGCGCGCGTGCTTCCTTGTGCATTGCCGGGCGCACCACTTCGTCCATGAACTGCATATGCCAGGCATCGAGCTGGGTGCGCGGAAAGCGCTTCAGCGTGCCAAACGCAAACTCCAGATACTCGACCGGATTCAGCGTGCCTTGCTGGTACTGCTGGTAGAAC
>JACCDQ010491380.1_pt1 | contig 21646 bp, 21 predicted proteins | sample 7446031 | NCBI WGS metagenome assembly JACCDQ01 (sample SAMN15323442, study PRJNA562643) | freshwater metagenome | isolation source: river surface water | place: USA:Blue River Watershed | collected 2017-08-17
GCTTGATCGACCGCCCGATTCGCCCGCTGTTCCCCGAAGGCTTCTTCAACGAAGTGCAGGTGGTGATCCACACCGTGTCGTTGAACCCCGAAGTCGATGCCGATATTGCCGCCCTGATTGCCACCTCGGCAGCCCTGTCCATCAGTGGCATCCCGTTCAACGGCCCCATTGGTGCCGCGCGCGTGGGTTACATCAACGGTGAGTACGTGCTCAACCCCAGCCAAAGCCAGCGTGCCAACAGCCAGATGGACTTGGTTGTTGCTGGCACTCAGGCGGCCGTGCTGATGGTGGAATCTGAAGCCCAGCAACTCAGTGAAGAAGTGATGCTGGGTGCCGTGGTGTTCGGTCACGAACAAGGCAACATCGCCATTGCCGCCATCAACGAACTTGTGCGCGACGCTGGCAAACCCGAATGGAACTGGACTGCGCCTGCCAAAGACGAAGCCCTGATCGCCAAGATCGACGGCCTGGCCAAAGCCAAACTGGAAGCCGCTTACCAAATTCGCAACAAGCAGGCTCGTACCCAGGCTTGCCGCACTGCCTACTCCGACGTGATGGCTGCGCTCAAAGCCGAAGGCGTGGCCTTTGACAGCGTGGCCATCGAAGGTCTGCTGTTCGAAATCGAAGCCAAAATCGTGCGTGGCCAGATTCTGGCTGGCGAGCCCCGCATTGATGGCCGTGACACGCGCACCGTGCGCGCCATCGAAATTCGCAACAGCGTGCTGCCCCGTACCCACGGCTCGGCCCTGTTCACCCGTGGCGAAACCCAGGCTCTCGTGGTGGCCACGCTGGGCACCGACCGCGACGCGCAGCGCATCGACGCCCTGAGCGGCGATTTCGAAGACCGCTTCATGCTGCACTACAACATGCCCCCCTTTGCCACCGGCGAAACCGGTCGCGTGGGCAGCCCCAAGCGCCGCGAAATTGGGCACGGCCGTCTGGCCAAGCGCGCTTTGGTGGCCGCTTTGCCCAGCAAAGAAGAATTCCCCTACACCTTGCGTGTGGTGTCGGAAATCACAGAATCCAACGGTTCGTCTTCCATGGCATCGGTGTGCGGTGGCTGCTTGGCCCTGATGGACGCTGGCGTGCCCATGAAGGCCCACGTGGCTGGCATTGCCATGGGCCTGATCAAGGAAGGCAACCGTTTCGCCGTGCTGACCGACATTCTGGGTGACGAAGACCACTTGGGCGACATGGACTTCAAAGTGGCGGGCACCACCAACGGCGTGACCGCACTGCAAATGGACATCAAAATTCAGGGCATCACCAAAGAAATCATGCAAGTTGCATTGGCCCAGGCCAAAGAAGCCCGCATGCACATTTTGGGCAAAATGCAAGAAGCCATGGGCGAAGCCAAGACCGAAGTGTCTAATTTCGCGCCCAAGTTGTTCACCATGAAGATCAACCCCGAGAAGATTCGTGACGTGATCGGCAAGGGCGGTGCCACCATCCGTGAGCTGACCGAAGAAACCGGCTGCCAGATCAATATCGAAGAAGACGGCACCATCACCATCGCTGCCACAGATTCCGCCAAAGCCGACGAGGCCAAGCGCCGCATCGAGCAAATCACCGCTGAAGTGGAAATTGGCAAGGTGTACGAAGGCCCAGTCACCAAGATTTTGGACTTCGGCGCACTCATCAACCTGTTGCCCGGCAAAGATGGCCTGCTGCACATCAGCCAAATCGCTCACCAGCGCGTTGAAAAAGTCACCGACTTCCTCAAGGAAGGCCAGATCGTCAAGGTCAAGGTCATGGAAACGGACGAAAAGGGTCGCATCAAGCTGTCCATGAAGGCACTTATCGACCGCGACGACGCTGCGGCCCAACAGCAGCAGTGAGCCTGAGGTTGCTGGCATGACCCACACAATGCAAGCGGTAGACATCACCTCCTACGGCGCACCCGATGTGTTGCGCCTGGGTGAACGTGCTCGGCCGCAAGCAGGCCCTGGCGAGTTGCTGATCCGCGTAACGGCTTCGGGTGTGAACCGCCCGGACGTTCTGCAGCGCACTGGCAACTACCCAGTGCCGCCCGGTGCCTCTGACATTCCTGGTCTTGAAGTGGCGGGTGTGGTTGAGGCGGGCGATGCCGCTGCCATGGCGCAGGCGGGGCTGGCTGTGGGCGATCGCGTGTGTGCCTTGGTGGCCGGTGGGGGTTATGCCGAATACTGTGTGGCCCCGGTGGTGCAGTGCCTGCCGGTTCCTGCTGGCTGGACCGACGTGGAAGCCGCAGGGCTGCCTGAAACCTTCTACACCGTCTGGAGCAATGTGTTCGACCGCGCCAGGCTGCAGCCCGGCGAAACCCTGCTGGTTCAGGGTGGCACCAGCGGCATAGGTGTCACGGCCATCCAGTTGGCCAAAGCCTTTGGTGCCCAAGTGATTGCAACGGCCGGTAGCGACGAAAAATGCGCTGCTTGCCTTGATTTGGGCGCTGATCACGCGGTCAATTACCGAACGCAGGACTTCGCCGCGAAGGCCAAAGAACTCACGGGTGGACACGGTGTCAACGTTATCCTTGACATGGTGGCCGGTGACTATGTGTCGCGCGAAGTGGAATGCTTGGCCGAGGACGGCCGCTTGGTCATCATCGCGGTTCAGGGTGGCGTTGCTGCGGGCTTCAACGCTGGCTTGGTGTTGCGTCGGCGCTTGACCATCACGGGCTCCACGTTGCGGCCACGCTCCATCGCCTTCAAGGGCGATATTGCGCGATCGTTGCGGGAGCGGGTTTGGCCTTTGCTCGAGCAGGGTCTTGTCAAGTCAGTGACCCACAGCACATTCCCAGCCTCGCAAGCGGCACAGGCGCATGTGTTGATGGAGAGCAACCAACACATTGGCAAAATTGTCCTGACCTGGGCTTGAACTGCATATTTAGACACCGCCATGAACAAAAAATTGATTGCTGGCAACTGGAAGATGAACGGCAGCTTGGCTGCCAACGACGCCCTACTCAAGGTCATGTTGGCTGGCATGGGGCAACCCGTTGCCGATGTGGCCATTTGTGCGCCCGCGCCTTACTTGGCCCAGTTGCAATTGTTGCTGCAAGGCAGCGCTGTGGATTTGGGGGCGCAGGATGTGTCTGCGCACGAGGCTGGTGCTTACACCGGCGAAGTCAGTGCGGCCATGCTCAAGGACTTCGGTTGCCGTTATGCCATCGTTGGACACAGCGAACGACGCCAATACCACGGTGAGACGGATGAAGTTGTTGCCACCAAGGCGCAGCGTGCGCTTTCCGCTGGTGTCACGCCCATCGTTTGCGTGGGCGAAACATTGGCGCAGCGCGAAGCTGGCGAAACCGAATCGGTTGTCAAGCGTCAGCTTGCAGCGGTGATCCATACCGTCGGCCATTGCATCACTGAAATCGTGGTGGCCTACGAGCCCGTATGGGCCATTGGCACGGGCAAAACCGCGACACCCGAACAAGCTCAGGCGGTTCATGCGGTGGTGCGGGCGCAGTTGGCGGCGGCAACCACCCACCCTGAAAGGGTGCAGATTTTGTATGGCGGCAGCATGAATGCAGCCAACGCAGCCAGCTTGCTCAGCCAACCTGACATTGATGGTGGGCTCATCGGCGGTGCGTCTCTCAAGGCCGAAGACTTTCTCAAAATCATCGCGTCATGCCCTCAAACGGCGTGAGCATTTTTCATTGGAGTAACAAATGAACGTTCTTTTTACCATCTTGTTGGTTGTGCAATTGCTGGCGGCATTGGGCATGATCGGTTTGATACTGGTGCAGCACGGCAAAGGTGCCGATGCGGGCGCTGCATTTGGTGGTGGTGGCTCAGCCAGCTTGTTCGGTGCCACCGGGGGAGCCAATTTCCTGTCCCGCACCACGGCGGTGTTGGCCACGGTATTTTTGGTGTGCACCTTGGCGTTGGCCTACTTTGGTAACTTGCGCCCAACCAGCTCTGGCAGCGTTTTGGAGTCTCTGCCTGCAACGCCCGCGCCTGCTGCGCCTGTGCCCGAGCCCGCAGCAGCGCCCGCACAAGGCGCTGCTCAAATTCCTGGCAAGTGAATGTTCTAAGGTCAAGTCAAAAAGGGGCTTTGGGCCCCTTTTTGCTGGGCGTCAAGTTCCATCGCGCTGTGCCCGTGACCCTGGATAACCCTTAAAAACAAGGTAGAATAACGAAGTTGTCAGGGCGCAGCCTAGGCTTTAAGCTCAAGTTGTTTTCCTGATGTCATTCTTGGCCGACGTGGTGAAATTGGTAGACACGCTATCTTGAGGGGGTAGTGGCGAAAGCTGTGCGAGTTCGAGTCTCGCCGTCGGCACCAAATACAAACCAGCAGCTTGTGGCTGCTCGCGGAAACTGCTCATGGACGTACAGCAATACCTTCCTGTTCTCTTGTTTGTATTGGTCGGTGTGGCAGTTGGGGTGCTTCCCCAGGTACTTGGTTACCTTTTAGGTCCAAATCGCCCCGATCCCGAAAAAAACTCCCCCTACGAATGTGGCTTTGAGGCTTTTGAAGACGCACGAATGAAGTTTGACGTGCGCTACTACCTGGTGGCCATCCTCTTCATTTTGTTTGACCTCGAAATCGCCTTTTTGATCCCTTGGGCGGTTGCTTTTGCCGACATCGGTGCCACCGGTTTTTGGGCGGGCGTCATGTTTTTGGCCATTCTGGTGGTGGGTTTCGCCTACGAATGGAAAAAAGGCGCATTGGACTGGGAATGAGGCCATGGGCTGCACGCGAACTTTGCTCCGGAGTAAGACATGATCGAAGGCGTCTTTAAAGAAGGCTTCATCACCACCAGTTACGACTCGGTGGTCAATTGGGCCAAAACTGGCTCGTTGTGGCCTATGACTTTTGGCTTGGCCTGTTGTGCGGTCGAGATGATGCACGCGGCCACTGCGCGTTACGATCTGGCCCGCTTTGGCGCGGAGGTGTTTCGCGCCAGCCCCCGTCAGGCCGACTTGATGATTGTTGCTGGCACCTTGTGCAACAAAATGGCGCCGGCCTTGCGTAAGGTGTATGACCAGATGGCGGAGCCGCGCTACGTGATTTCTATGGGGTCGTGCGCCAACGGTGGCGGTTACTACCACTACAGTTATTCGGTGGTTCGTGGCTGTGATCGCATCGTACCGGTTGATGTGTACGTGCCCGGATGCCCCCCCACTGCTGAAGCGCTGATTTACGGCATCATGCAGCTGCAGCAAAAAATCCGGCGTACGGCCACCATCGCTCGCGTTTGATGGGCTTTAGGACGAACATGACGATTGCTATTGCTCCCCAAACACTGCTCGAAAATGTGCGAAGCGCACTGGGCGACACGGCTGCTGAGTTCACACTAGAGCGTGGTGAAGTCACCTTGGTGGTGTCCGCAGCCGATTATTTAACGACCATGCGCCAGCTTCGCGATGCTGAAGGTTGTAAGTTCGAGCAACTGGTGGATTTGTGTGGTGTGGACTACTCCACCTACAAAGACGGCACCTGGGCCGGGCAGCGCTATGCGGTTGTTTCACATTTGCTGTCGGTCAGTTTGAATCAGCGCCTGCGTGTGCGGGTGTTTTGTGCCGAGGACGATTTTCCGTCGGTGGATTCGGTTTCTCACATTTGGAACTCGGCCAATTGGTACGAGCGCGAGGCGTTTGACTTGTTCGGCATTGTGTTCGAGGGCCACGACGACTTGCGCCGTATCCTGACCGACTACGGATTCATTGGTCACCCTTTCCGCAAGGACTTTCCTCTGTCGGGTCATGTGGAAATGCGTTACGACACCGAGCGCCGCCGGGTCATTTACGAACCCGTTTCGATTGAGCCCCGCGAAATCACCCCGCGCATCATCCGCGAAGACAACTACGGAGGCCTGCACTGAGCCCCGTTTGGCTCACGTGACTTAACCATGGCTGAAATCAAAAACTACACCCTCAACTTTGGCCCGCAGCACCCGGCAGCGCACGGCGTGCTGCGTTTGGTGCTCGAGTTGGATGGCGAGGTCGTGCAACGCGCAGACCCTCACATCGGTCTGCTCCATCGCGCCACCGAAAAACTGGCTGAAACCAAGACCTTCATCCAGTCCTTGCCCTACATGGACCGCTTGGACTATGTGTCCATGATGTGCAACGAGCACGCCTACTGCCTGGCAATCGAGAAGTTGCTTGGTATAGAAGTGCCCGTTCGGGCGCAGTACATTCGGGTGATGTTCAGCGAAATCACTCGCTTGATGAACCACCTGATGTGGCTCGGTTCGCACGGCAACGACTGCGGCAGTTCCACCATCCTGATTTACGCGTTCCGCGAGCGCGAAGACCTGTTCGACATGTACGAGGCGGTGTCGGGTGCGCGCATGCACGCGGCTTACTTCCGTCCAGGTGGCGTGTACCGCGACCTGCCGGACACCATGCCGCAGTACAAGCACAGCAAAATCCGCAACGCCAAGGCCTTGGCCGAGATGAACACGAACCGCCAAGGTTCTTTGTTGGACTTTATTGACGATTTCACCCAGCGCTTCCCCGCTTACTTGGCCGAATACCACACACTGTTGACCGACAACCGGATCTGGAAGCAGCGTACCGTGGGCATCGGTGTTGTGCCACCCGAGCGTGCCCTGAATTTGGGCATGACAGGGCCCATGTTGCGTGGCTCAGGCATTGCTTGGGACTTGCGCAAGACCCAGCCCTACGATGTCTACGACCGCATGGATTTTGACGTCCCTGTTGGCAAAACAGGCGACACCTACGACCGCTATCTTGTCCGCATGGAAGAGATGACGCAGTCCAACCGCATCATCAAGCAGTGCGTGGACTGGCTGCGTGTCAACCCGGGCCCGGTCATCACCGACAACCACAAGGTGGCGCCGCCCTCGCGCGAATCCATGAAGTCCAGCATGGAGGAGTTGATCCACCATTTCAAGCTGTTCACCGAAGGTTTCCACGTACCCGAAGGCGAGGCCTATGCAGCGGTGGAGCACCCGAAGGGCGAGTTTGGCATTTACATGGTGAGTGACGGTGCGAACAAGCCTTACCGTTTAAAAATCCGTGCGCCGGGGTTCGCCCATTTGGCCACGTTGGACGAAATGGCTCGCGGGCACATGTTGGCCGACGCGGTCGCCATTATCGGCACCATGGACATCGTGTTTGGAGAAATTGACCGATGACGGCACATCAATCATCCGTACAGGCCGCAGCGTTTTCAGACGCGACCTTGGCTCGCTTCGCTCGGGAAGTTGCCAAATACCCCGCCGATCAAAAGCAGTCTGCCGTGATGGCGTGTTTGTCTATCGTGCAGCAAGAGCAGGGCCACGTCAGCGCCGCGGCAGAAAAAGGCATCGCCAACTACCTGGGTATGGCGGCCATTGCAGTGCATGAGGTGACGACGTTCTACAACATGTACAACCAGCAACCGGTGGGTAAGTTCAAGCTCAACGTCTGCACCAATTTGCCCTGCACCCTGCGTGACGGCGGCAAAGCCTTGCAGTACCTCGAGAAGAAACTTGGTATTCGCATGGGTGAAACCACGGCCGATGGCGTGTTCACCTTGCAACAGTCCGAGTGCTTGGGGGCTTGCGCAGATTCGCCGGTGATGTTGGTCAACGACCGTCACATGTGCAGTTTCATGAGCAATGACAAGCTGGATCAGTTGATCGATGGCCTGAAGGCCGCAGAGGGGCAGGCATGAACTCTCAGCAAGTGCTCCAGCAGTTCCAAGCCAAGGGGTTGGAAACCTGCTTTCATGACCGTCACATCAATCCGCAAATTTATGCGGGCCTGAATGGCAGCAACTGGTCGATCAAAGATTACGAAGCGCGCGGCGGCTACCAAGCCCTGCGCAAAATACTGGGCAAGGATGGCGGCGAAGGCCTGACCCAAGACCAGGTAATTGCCACGGTCAAGGAGTCGTCCTTGCGCGGCCGGGGTGGTGCTGGTTTCCCAACGGGTCTGAAGTGGAGCTTCATGCCCCGCCAGTTTCCGGGTCAGAAGCATTTGGTGTGCAATTCGGACGAAGGTGAGCCGGGCACATGCAAAGACCGTGACATTCTGATGTTCAACCCACACATCGTGATTGAGGGCATGATCATTGCCGCTTACGCGATGGGTATTTCTGTGGGGTACAACTACATCCACGGCGAAATTTTCCAGGTCTACGAGCGCTTTGAAGCGGCTCTGGAAGAAGCGCGTGCCGCAGGCTACCTCGGCAACGGCATCATGGGTTCGGGGTTCAACTTTGAGCTGCATGCGCACCATGGATTTGGCGCATACATTTGCGGCGAGGAAACCGCGCTCCTGGAGTCGCTGGAAGGCAAAAAAGGCCAGCCTCGCTTCAAGCCACCTTTCCCGGCCAGCTTTGGTTTGTACGGCAAGCCCACCACCATCAACAACACCGAGACTTTCGCGGCAGTGCCGTGGATCATCCGCAACGGTGGCCAAGCCTATCTGGAGTGCGGTAAGCCAAACAACGGCGGCACCAAAATCTTCTCGGTCAGCGGTGACGTGGAACGGCCCGGCAACTACGAAATCCCGATGGGCACGCCGTTCAGCAAGTTGCTGGAGTTGGCTGGGGGTGTTCGCACCGGTCGTCAACTCAAGGCGGTTATACCTGGTGGTTCGTCGTCCCCGGTGTTGCCCGCCAACATCATCATGGACTGCACGATGGACTACGACTCCATCAGCAAAGCCGGTTCCATGTTGGGGTCGGGTGCTGTGATTGTGTTGGACGACTCCCGTTGCATGGTCAAGTCCCTGCAGCGATTGAGCTACTTTTACATGCATGAATCCTGTGGTCAATGCACCCCATGCCGCGAAGGCACGGGTTGGTTGTGGCGCATGGTCGACCGGATCGAAAACGGCCAGGGCAAACCCAGTGATTTGGCATTGTTGGACAACGTCGCTGAAAACATCATGGGTCGCACGATTTGTGCCCTGGGTGACGCGGCGGCCATGCCGGTGCGCGGCATGATCAAGCATTTCCGGCACGAGTTCGAGCACCACATCGAACACAAGACCTGCGTGGTCCCCGCCTACGTTTGAGGCATCAGAAACATGGTTGAAATCGAACTCGACGGCAAAAAGGTGGAAGTTCCGCCAGGCAGCATGGTCATGCATGCTGCTGACAAAGCGGGCACCTACATTCCCCATTTTTGCTACCACAAGAAGTTGTCCATCGCGGCCAATTGCCGCATGTGTCTGGTAGACGTGGAAAAAGCCCCCAAGCCCATGCCTGCTTGTGCCACACCGGTCACCCAGGGCATGGTGGTGCGCACCAAATCCGACAAGGCGATCAAAGCCCAGCAGTCGGTGATGGAGTTTTTGCTGATCAATCACCCCCTGGATTGCCCGATTTGCGACCAAGGTGGCGAGTGCCAATTGCAAGACTTGGCGGTGGGTTATGGCGGTGGGGCTTCGCGCTACGAGGAAGAGAAGCGCGTTGTTATGCCCAAAGACGTGGGTCCCTTGGTGTCGATGCAGGAAATGAGCCGCTGCATCCAGTGCACCCGATGCGTGCGTTTCGGACAAGAAATCGCTGGGATCATGGAGCTCGGTATGTCCCACCGGGGCGAGCACTCCGAAATTGAAACGTTCGTGGGCGAGGGCGTTACCTCAGAGCTGTCCGGGAACATGATCGACGTTTGCCCGGTTGGTGCGCTCACCAGCAAGCCCTTCCGCTACAGCGCCCGCACTTGGGAGCTGTCGCGTCGCAAGAGCGTCAGTCCGCACGATTCCACAGGTGCGAACCTGATCGTCCAGGTCAAGAACCACAAGGTCATGCGCGTGGTTCCCCTCGAGAACGAAGCCGTCAACGAATGCTGGATTGCAGACCGTGACCGTTTCAGCTACGAGGCACTGAACGGCTCTGATCGTTTGACCCAACCCATGCTGAAGCAGGGTGGCGAGTGGAAAGAAGTCGACTGGCAAACCGCATTGGAGTACGTTGCCAACGGTTTCAAGCAAATTGCGGCAGAACAGAGCGCTTCATCGGTCGGTGCCATTGCCAGCCCCCATTCCACGCTAGAAGAGCTTTATTTGGCCGGTGCCTTGGTGCGTGGTCTGGGCAGCCAGAACATTGACACCCGCTTGCGCCATGCCGATTACAACAACACCGCACAGGCGGGTTCAGCGCGTTGGCTGGGCCTGCCCATTGCCGAACTGTCTTCTTTGGATCGGGTGTTGGTTGTGGGTTCCAACCTGCGCAAAGACCACCCCTTGTTTGCACAACGCATCCGCCAAGCCGCGCGCAAAGGTGCCCAGGTCAACACCCTCTGGAACCAAACACCCGATTGGGCCATGACCGTGCACCAGTCTGTAGTGGCTGATGCGGGGTACTGGTGTGTGGCGTTGGCAGGCATTGCCGGTGCCGTGGCTGAGGCCACCGGTGCGGCTGCTCCCGCCAATGTCCAGATCACAGACGATGCTCGCTTGGTAGCGAAGTCTCTGCTGTCGGGCGAACGCAAAGCGGTGTTGCTCGGAAATGCTGCGGCACATCATGAACAGGCCTCCAGTCTGTTGGCTCTGGCACAGTGGATTGGCACTCAAACCGGTGCCAAAGTCGGCTACCTCACAGAAGCCGCGAACACGGTGGGTGCTCAGTTGGTTCAGGCGATTCCGGGCAGCGGTGGCCTGAATGCCACCCAGATGTTGACCGGTGGACTCAAAGGCGTGTTTTTGCTGAACACAGAGCCTGGCCAGGACACGGTGGTCTGCACCGAAGGTTTGAAGCAGGCTGAAATGGTGGTCACCTTGAGCCCCTTTAAAACCAACCTCGACTTCAGCGATGTGCTGTTGCCGATCGCGCCGTTCACTGAAACGTCGGGTTCTTTTGTCAACGCTGAAGGCCGGTTGCAAAGCTTCAACGCGGTTGTTAAACCCTTGGCCGATACACGCCCTGCCTGGAAAGTGCTTCGTGTCTTAGGCAACTTGCTGGGATTGGCTGGTTTTGATGCCGACTCTTCGCAGGCGGTATTGGCAAAAGCCTTGCCCGGCGTGCAAAACGGTCATCTGGTGGAAGCCAAGCGGTTGTCTAACGCCACCACCGCCATCATTGACACGGCAGTAACCGCTGGCTCGCCCTGTGTGGCCAGTATTTACCAACTGGATGGTTTGGTTCGCCGCTCTCCATCGCTTCAACTCACCGCGGACGCCCGTGCCGCAGCCGTTGAAGGAGCAATTGCATGATCGACGCTTTGTATAACGGTGGCTTGAACCTGTTGGCCGCCTCCTGGTGGCAAACAGCAGCATGGCCGGTGCTCTGGATATTGCTAAAGATTGTGGTGGTGCTGGCGCCGTTGATGGGAGCGGTCGCTTACCTCACTTTGTGGGAGCGTAAGCTGCTTGGGTTTATGCAGGTGCGTTTGGGGCCCAACCGCGTGGGGCCATTTGGCTTGCTGCAGCCCATCGCTGATGCACTCAAACTGCTGAGCAAGGAACTGATCAACCCTTCAGCCGCATCTAAGGGGCTGTTTCGCTTGGGGCCGATCATGGCGATCATGCCCGCTTTGGCAGCGTGGGTGGCTGTGCCGTTTGGACCTGAAGCGGTTTTGGCCAACGTCAATGCCGGGTTGTTGGTTATCTTGGCCATCACCTCCATTGAGGTTTACGGTGTCATCATCGCGGGCTGGGCGTCCAACTCCAAATACGCCTTCTTGGGTGCTTTGCGTGCGTCTGCACAAATGGTGAGCTACGAGATTGCAATTGGTTTTTGCTTCTTGGTCGTGGTCATGACCGCCGGCAGCCTCAACCTTGCTGAAATCGTTTCTTCTCAGGCCCGGGGCATGGGTGCCAACATGGGGCTGGATTTCCTGTCTTGGAACTGGTTGCCTTTGTTGCCCATCTTCATGGTGTATTTGATTTCGGGCGTCGCCGAGACGAACCGCCACCCGTTTGACGTGGTGGAAGGGGAAGCTGAAATTGTGGCCGGCCACATGGTCGAATACTCCGGTATGGGCTTTGCCATTTTCTTCCTGGCCGAATACGCCAGCATGTGGCTGGTGTCAATCCTGGCGGTGCTCATGTTCTTGGGTGGCTGGTTGCCTCCCGTGGCTTTCCTCGATTTCATACCGGGTTGGATTTGGCTCGGCCTCAAGACGTTCGTGGTGGTTTCCATGTTCATCTGGATACGTGCCACGTTCCCACGCTTCCGGTACGACCAGATCATGCGTCTGGGTTGGAAGATCTTTATTCCTGTGACCTTGGTCTGGCTGCTTTTGGTGGGCGGACTGATGCAAACCTCCTGGAACATTTGGAAGTAAGAAGGAGGCGCCAAAAATGTCTGCTACCGCTGTTGCTCCTTTTTCGCTCAAGGACTTTTTCAAAAGCTTTTTGCTGGTGGAATTGTTCAAGGGCATGGCTCTGACGGGCCGGTATGCTTTGCGTCGCAAAGTCACCGTTCAGTTCCCTGAAGAAAAGACCCCCTTGTCTCCGCGTTTTCGTGGTCTGCATGCGCAGCGCCGTTACGAAAATGGTGAAGAGCGTTGCATTGCTTGCAAGCTGTGCGAGGCTGTGTGCCCCGCCATGGCGATCACCATCGAGTCCGATCAACGGGATGACGGTACCCGCCGCACCACTCGGTACGACATCGATCTGACCAAGTGCATTTTCTGTGGGTTCTGCGAAGAAGCCTGTCCCGTGGACGCGATTGTTGAAACCCAAATACTGGAATACCACGGCGAAAAGCGCGGTGACTTGTATTTCACCAAAGAGATGCTGCTGGCGGTCGGTGATCGTTACGAGCCCGAAATCGCTGCTGCCAAAGCCGCCGACGCCAAATACCGCTGAAAGGCCAGATCGAGACGACCATGGATTATCAAACTGGCTTTTTCTACTTCTTTGCGGCGGTACTGCTGTTTTCGGGCTTCCGTGTGGTGACCGCTCGCAACCCGGTGCACGCGGTGTTGTTCCTCATGTTGGCATTTTCTCAGGCCGCTGCCTTGTGGTTGTTGCTCAAGGCCGAATTCCTGGGCATCACCCTGGTGCTGGTTTATCTTGGCGCTGTGATGGTGCTGTTCTTGTTTGTGGTGATGATGCTTGACATCAACATCGATGCATTGCGCCAAGGTTTTTGGAAGAACTTTCCGATCGCCTTGATTCTGGGCGGCTTGGTCAGCGCGGAATTGATTGCGGTGCTGTGGGTGGGTTACCCCTCTTTGACACTCAGTGCTGACACATTGACCACGGCCATGCACGCACCCGATCATCAGAACACACGTGCATTGGGTCAGTTGCTGTACACAGAATACCTCTACCCCATTCAGGTGGCGGCGGTGATCCTGTTGGTGGCCATGATTGCTGCCATTGCCTTGACACTGCGTGAACGCAAAGACAGCAAAGCCATCAATCCTGGCTTGCAAGTGAAGGTGAAGGCGGCAGACCGCCTGAGCGTGGTGCAAATGGCTGCCACCCAACCGGCCAAAGAAACTGCTGCCGAAGAGGTTAAATCATGAGTCTGACGCTCGGTCATTTTTTGTCGGTGGGTGCAGTGCTGTTTGCTCTGTCGGTGGTGGGCATTTTCCTCAACCGCAAGAACCTCATTGTGTTGCTGATGGCCATCGAATTGATGCTGTTGGCGGTCAACATGAACTTCGTGGCTTTCTCTCACTACCTGGGCGACATGCAGGGTCAGGTGTTCGTGTTCTTTATTCTGACCGTGGCAGCAGCCGAGTCAGCCATTGGGTTGGCGATCCTGGTCCTGCTGTTCCGCAACAAGTCGTCCATCAACGTGGATGAGCTCAACACGCTCAAGGGCTGATGGCTCGGGGCCTCAACAGATAAGTCACAACAATGAGTACAAGCCTTTCTGCAAGCACACTGCTGGCCGTGCCCATGGCGCCGCTGGTGGGCTCGATTCTCGCCGGCGTGTTGGGTACCAAGTTTGGCGGCAACGTCATTGGGCGCCGCGCCTCCCACTCGCTCACCATTTTGGGTGTGTTGATTGCGTTCGTTCTGTCGGCTCTCACGCTTAAAAGTGTGGCCTTGGGCGGCGCACGCTTCAACGAAACCATCTATGAATGGATGGTCGTTGGCGGTCTGAAGATGGAAATCGGCTTCATGGTCGATGGCCTGACTGCCATGATGATGTGCGTGGTCACTTTTGTGTCGTTGATGGTGCACCTGTACACCATCGGCTATATGGAAGAAGATGCAGGCTACAACCGCTTCTTCGCCTACATCTCGTTGTTCACTTTCTCCATGCTGATGCTGGTGATGAGCAACAACCTGTTGCAGTTGTTTTTCGGTTGGGAAGCGGTGGGCTTGGTGTCTTACCTGCTGATCGGATTCTGGTTCAACAAGCCCACGGCCATCTTCGCCAACATGAAGGCGTTTTTGGTCAACCGGGTGGGCGACTTCGGCTTCATTCTTGGCATTGGTTTGATTGCGGCTTACACCGGCAGCCTCAACTACACCGAAATTTTTGCCAAGGCCCCGAGCTTGGCAGCCATTGAGTTCCCTTGGTACATCTTCGGGCAAGAAGCCATGTTGGTGACCGTGATCGGTATCTGCCTTTTCATCGGTGCCATGGGCAAATCGGCCCAATTCCCTTTGCACGTGTGGCTGCCTGATTCTATGGAAGGCCCAACCCCGATCTCTGCGTTGATTCACGCCGCCACAATGGTGACAGCAGGGATCTTCATGGTGTCGCGCATGTCGCCTATCTACGAGCTGTCCGACACCGCGTTGAACTTTATTCTCGTGATTGGTGCCATAACAGCGCTGTTCATGGGTTTCCTGGGCATCATCCAAAACGATATCAAGCGTGTGGTGGCGTACTCCACGCTGTCACAGCTGGGCTACATGACGGTTGCTTTGGGCGCGTCGGCCTATTCGGTTGCGGTCTTTCACTTGATGACACACGCCTTCTTCAAGGCTCTGCTCTTCTTGGCAGCCGGATCTGTGATCATGGGTTTGCACCACAACCAAGACATCCGCTGGATGGGGGCTGTGCGTAAATACATGCCCATCACCTGGATCACGTCATTGTTGGGTACGCTGGCTTTGATTGGCACGCCGCTTTTCTCGGGTTTTTATTCCAAGGACAGCATCATTGAAGCGGTGCATTTCAGCAACCTCCCGGCCGCTGGCTTCGCCCACTTTGCGGTGTTGGCTGGGGTGTTCGTCACGTCGTTCTATTCTTTCCGTCTTTATTTCCTGGTGTTCCACGGCAAAGAGCGTTACGACCAGAATCCTGACGCCCACCACGACGATCATCATGACGATCACGGGCACCATGGTGACGGCAAGCCCCATGAAACGCCTTGGGTGGTGACTGTGCCCTTGGTGCTGCTGGCCATTCCCTCGGTATTGATTGGTTACTTCACCATCGACTCCATGCTGTTTGGTGATTTCTTGAAAGACGCGATCACAGTGAATTCGGCAGCGCATCCCGCTGTGGCCAAATTTGCTGAGACGTTCCATGGACCGATGGCCATGGCCCTGCACGCCTTGAGCACCTTGCCGTTCTATCTAGCACTGGGCGGGGCTGTTTCAGCTTATTACATGTACATGGTCAACCCAGCTTTGCCGGCTGCCATTGCAAAAGCGTTGCGTCCGGTGGTCGTGGTGCTCGAAAACAAGTACTACATGGACTGGATCAACGAAAACATTCTGGCCAAAACCGCACGCGGGCTGGGTATTGGTCTGTGGAAGGGTGGCGACCGAGGCATCATTGAAGGTGCAGTGGTCAACCTCAGCTGGAAGATTGTCGGCTTGGTGGCAGGTTTGGTTCGTCGGGGGCAAACAGGCTTCTTGTACCACTACGCTTTTGTGATGATTGCAGGTGTGTTGGCATTCATGACTTACTTTGTCTGGCTCGCCAAATAAGAGGAAAAAGAAAATGGGTTTGTTGAGCCTTGCAATTTGGACACCAATTGTTTTTGGTGTGGTGCTGCTGGCACTAGGCCGTGATCAGCATGCCGCAACGGTGCGCTGGATCGCACTGGTAGGTGCATTGATGGGGTTGCTGGTCACGGTGCCCCTTTACAAGGGCTTTGACGCTGCGTCCGCTGCGCTGCAGTTTGCCGAAAAATCGGTGTGGATCGAGCGGTTCAACATCCACTACCACCTTGGCATTGATGGCATTGCACTCTGGTTGGTGCTGCTGACAGCGTTTATCACTGTGGTAGTGGTCATTGCCAGTTGGGAGTCGATCACCCAGCGGGTCAACCAGTACATGGGCGCGTTTCTCATCTTGTCGGGCCTGATGATTGGTGTGTTCACAGCTGCCGATGCGATGCTGTTTTACATCTTCTTTGAAGCCACGTTGATCCCGATGTATTTAATCATCGGTATTTGGGGCGGGCCGAACAAGATCTACGCCGCGTTCAAGTTTTTCCTTTACACCTTGCTCGGCTCTTTGTTGATGCTGGTGGCATTGATTTACCTGTTCAATGTGTCAGGTGGAAGCTTTGACTTGGCCACTTGGTACAAGTTGCCACTGTCACGTTCCGAGCAAACAGCCCTTTTCTTTGCATTTTTTGCTGCCTTTGCGGTGAAAGTGCCCATGTGGCCCGTACACACCTGGTTGCCCGACGTCCACGTAGAAGCCCCCACGGGTGGTTCGGCGGTGCTGGCTGCCATCATGTTGAAGTTGGGTGCGTACGGCTTCCTTCGGTTCTCTCTGCCCATCGCACCGGACGCATCACACCAGTGGGCGGGCTTGATGATCGTCTTGTCGCTGATCGCTGTGGTGTATGTGGGCTTGGTTGCCATGGTCCAGCAGGACATGAAAAAGCTGGTGGCTTACTCGTCAGTGGCTCACATGGGCTTTGTGTCTCTGGGTTTTTTCCTGTTCAATGACCTGTCTGTGTCAGGCGCGATCGTCCAGATGATTGCCCACGGTTTTGTTTCGGCTGCGATGTTCTTGGGCATTGGTGTGCTTTACGACCGTGTGCACTCCCGTGAAATCGGCTCCTACGGCGGTGTGGTCAACACCATGCCCAATTTCACCGCTTTCGCTTTGTTGTTCACCATGGCCAACTGCGGCTTGCCGGGCACAGCGGGCTTTGTGGGCGAATGGATGGTGATTCTGGGTGCCGTTCAGGCCAACTTCTGGGTCGGGGTTCTTGCCGCTTCTGCCTTGATTTTTGGTGCTGCTTACTCGCTTTGGATGTTCAAGCGCGTCTACTTGGGCCCAGTGGCCAACGAAGATGTCAAGGGCTTGACCGACATCGGCAAACGCGAGTTTCTGGTGATGTCGGTGTTGGCGGTGATGGTGCTTTACATGGGCATACACCCCAAGCCTTTTACCGACGTGATGAATGCCTCAGTGACCCAACTGCTGCAGCATGTGGCGGTTTCCAAGCTGCCTTGAAAACCCGCACACGAATTGAAAGAGCACAACGATGATTGACAGTATCAGCTGGGCCGTGGTGTATCCCGAGCTTCTTTTGCTGGGTATGGCTTGCGTGATCGCTTTGTTTGACTTGGCCGTCAAGACGCCTTTGCGCGGCGCCACGTTCCGTTTGACGCTGCTCACTTTGGGCATGGTGGCGGTGTTGGAGGCGGTATTGGCCTCCTCTGGCCAAGTGGCGAGGGGCTTCGGTGGCATGGTTGTCAGTGACCCCATGGGCGCATGGTTGAAGTGTTTTGCTGCGGTTGCTTTGATGGTGACTTTGGTTTACGGGCGACCTTATGCGGCTGCCCGTGACATGCTGCGAGGGGGTGAGTTTTTCACTTTGTCCTTGTTTGCGCTGCTGGGCATGTTCGTCATGATTTCAGGCCACAACTTCCTGGTGATTTACCTGGGCTTGGAGTTGTTGACCCTGTCGAGCTATGCTTTGGTGGCTTTGCGTCGCGACGACGCGCAGTCCACAGAAGCCGCTATGAAGTACTTTGTGCTCGGCGCATTGGCAAGCGGTTTCTTGCTTTACGGTTTGTCTCTGGTGTACGGCGCAACAGGTTCTTTGGATGTGACCGAAGTGGCGCAGTCCATTGTCGCTGGCGCACAGCGCAGCCAAGTCTTGGTGCTGGGGCTGGTGTTTGTCGTGGCTGGTTTGGCTTTCAAATTGGGCGTGGTGCCGTTTCACATGTGGGTGCCTGACGTCTACCACGGTGCCCCCACGTCGGTCACGTTGATGATCGCTGGTGCGCCTAAGTTGGCTGCATTTGCTATTGTGATGCGGCTGCTCGTGGAAGGGATGCTGCCCCTGGTGTGGGATTGGCAGCAGATGCTGGCGGTGTTGGCAGTGGTTTCTCTGGTGGTGGGCAACCTGGCCGCTATCCGTCAAACCAACCTGAAGCGCATGTTGGCATTTTCCACCATCGCTCAGATGGGCTTTATGCTGCTGGCGTTTGTGGCCGGCGTGGTGGGGCAAGACGGTTCCAACCTCAGCAATGCCTATGGCGCCGCCATGTTCTACGTGATCACTTATGTGCTCACCACCTTGGCTGTCTTTGGTGTCATCATGTTGCTCAGCCGCAACGGGTTTGAATCTGAAGAAATCGTTGATCTGGCGGGTTTGAATGCGCGCAGCCCCTTGTACGCGGGCGTTATGGCGGCTTGCATGTTCTCACTGGCGGGTGTCCCTCCCTTGGTGGGCTTCTATGCCAAGTTGTCGGTGTTGCAGGCGCTTCTGCAGGCGGGCGGTGGGGTGTACGTTGGTCTGTCTGTGTTTGCAGTGATGATGTCGCTCATCGGTGCCTTCTATTACCTCCGTGTCGTCAAGGTGATGTACTTTGATGCTCCGGTGCAGACCGCGTCCATTGAAGCACCTGCTGAGGTGCGGATGGTGTTGACCGTGAACGGGGCTTTGGTTCTGGTGCTTGGCCTGATGCCCGGTGGACTGATGAACATCTGCTCAAACGCCATTCGTGCCATGATTGGCTGAGTGACTGCAGGCCTGCATGAGTTCAACGTTTGCTTCGTGGGTGGTGGTTTTGGTGGCGCTTGTTGCTGCCAATCTTCCATTTTTGAACGAGCGTTGGCTTGCATTGGTCCCTCGGCAAAACCAAGCCGCCAAGTCTTGGGTCTTTAGGTTGCTTGAACTGGTGCTCCTGTACTTTGTGGTGGGTGCAGTGGGATTGGGCTTGGAACTCCGCGAGGGGCAAATTGCCCCTCAAGGCTGGGAGTTTTATGCCATCACTGGCACCATGTTTTTGACGCTGGCCTTCCCAGGCTTTGTGTACCGCTACCTGATGCGGCATTGATGAAGCCTGTTGATTCGCTGCTCCCGGAGCAAAAGCCAGCCCACTTGTACGAGAAAACCTTGGTCAGCGAGACGGTTTTCCAGGGGCGGTTTCTTCACGTCAAGCGCGATGGGGTGCAGCTGCCCGATGGATCCCTGGACACACGCGAATTCATTGTTCACCCCGGTGCTGTCATGATCGTTCCGTTGATGGACGATGGAAGAGTGGTGGTGGAACGGCAGTACCGCTATCCCGTCGAACGAGCAATGATTGAGTTTCCGGCAGGTAAACTGGACGCTGGTGAGAGTTCGCTGGCTTGCGCCAAACGTGAACTGCTCGAAGAAACCGGGTATGTGGCGGCTGAATGGGCGCAAGCCGGGGTGACGCATCCTGTGATTTCGTATGCCACTGAATTCATTGACATATGGTTTGCCCGGGGCCTCAGCCTGCAAGAAAGGCAATTGGATGCGGGCGAGTTTTTGGACGTTTTGACGCTGGAGCCCGAAGTTCTGTTCAAAGCGGTGCAGCAAGGTGTTTTGACAGACGCCAAAACCTTGGCAGGTTTGTTGTGGTTGCAAAACGTGTCAGCGGGCCAGTGGGCGCTGAACTGGCAACCCGCGTGACTGGCCAGCGCCACTGCCCGCTGATGGAAGGCCTGCGGTTAAACGCACAATGGGTTTATGACCAGACGTTTGCCCCCCCATTTTGATCCACGCAGCATACCGGTGGCTTGGGTGGATGCGCACCTGCCGTCGGTGCCACCCGAGCAATTGTCTTTGCCTGCCTTGAGGCAGCGTTTCAACGTGCCACCGCCTTGGGACGTGGAAGTCAAGGTGGAACCCCGGTTTACCGATCAGCCCATGCGGGCGGCAGCGGTTTTGGTGGTGTTGGTCATGCACCCGCGCCCGACTTTGTTGTTGACGCAGCGCACCGCGCATTTGTCCTCCCATTCGGGTCAAGTGGCTTTTCCTGGTGGGAAAGTGGATCCGGAGGATGCCGACGTGGTGGCCGCTGCCTTGCGCGAGGCCCAGGAAGAGGTTGGGCTGGCCAAGGCCGAAGTGGAGGTGCTGGGCCAGTTGCCCACTTACCAGACCGGTTCGGCGTTTTCAATCAGCCCGGTGGTGGGGTGCGTAAGGCCTGGTTTTACTTGCCAACCCAACCCCCATGAAGTGGCCCAGGTGTTCGAGGTGCCCTTGGACTTTTTGCTCAACCCTGCAAACCACCGCCGGCACATTTGGGCGTTTGAGGGCGAGCAAAGAGAGTGGTTCTCTATGCCTTACCACGATGGCACACAAGAGCATTACATCTGGGGTGCCACCGCAGGTATGTTGCGCAATCTGTACCGTTTTTTGGCGGCCTGATTTAAGGCGCTCTTTGTTTCACGCACCCGACGGCCGCGCCCCGCTATGATGTGCTCATGAATTTTCTGGCCATTTTCATTGCTTTGTTGCTGGAGCAAGCGCGCCCGCTCGGACCTGACAACACGCCTCATCGGTTGGCAAAAAGATGGGCCGCTTGGTCCCAAAAGACCTTAGACGCAGGGCAGCCCGCACAGGCTTGGTTGGCTTGGGGTTTGGCTTCGGCATTGCCTGCCGTATTGGCGGCGGTGGTGTATCACGTGTTGGGTGAAATAAGCGTCTTGCTCGCGCTGGCCTGGATGGTGGGTGTGCTTTACCTCACCTTGGGTTTCAGGCAGTTCAGTCACCACTTCTCGGTGATACGTGAAGCGTTGTCTGCAGGGGACGATGCCCTGGCACGAGAAGAGCTGGCCCGATGGAAGCAGGTGGATGCCAGTTTGTTGCCTCGCACCGAACTGTTGCGCCAGCTGATTGAGCATGCGGTGATAGCTGCACACCGCCATGTTTTTGGCGTGTTGTTTTGCTTTGTGCTGTTGGCTGCATTGGGCTTGGGGCCTGCGGGTGCGGTGTTGTACCGTTTGGCCGAAATGTTGTCGCGACAGTGGCGGGCCGCGCCCCCAGCCGTGTTGCGTGCAAGCCCAGAGTTGGAGTCTGCGGCTTCGCAGGCTTGGCAGTGGTTGGATTTTTTGCCCGCCCGTTTGACGGGTTTGGCCTTTGCTGTCGTGGGCAATTTTGAAGAAGCCGTGGCAGCATGGCGCCAGGATGCGATGCGTTTTCAAAACCCAAACGATGGTGTCGTTTTGGCCGCAACCTCTGGCGCTATCAATGTCCGCTTGGTGCCTGGCCCGCAAAACGGTGACGTTCAGGGGCTTGACGATCTTGATTTGATGGCCAGAGAACCGCAGGCGGGGCATTTGGCCAGCGTGGTCGGCTTGGTGTGGCGCGCAGTGGTGTTGTGGTTGCTGATTATGGTGTTGATGCTGCTGGCCCGCCTAGTGGGCTAGTGGTTAGAGGTGTTTTGAACCCATTCGGCGCAGAGCTCTGAGGCGGTCGCAAAATCCAGGGCATCTACTGAGCGCAACATGTTGCGCCATGAGGGGCTGGCGACAAGGTTGTTTGGCAAGTCCTGCAAACTTTCAAGCCGTTCAAACACGCTCATGTCGTTTGCCAGCAGCAGCTCGTGGAGTTCTGCGATTCGGCTTAGTTGGTCGGCCGAGAGAGCAGGGGATGTCTCAACCGGCGCAA
>JACCDQ011129253.1_pt1 | contig 21627 bp, 24 predicted proteins | sample 7446031 | NCBI WGS metagenome assembly JACCDQ01 (sample SAMN15323442, study PRJNA562643) | freshwater metagenome | isolation source: river surface water | place: USA:Blue River Watershed | collected 2017-08-17
GAGGTTCTGTGGTGGCCGACAAAGATTTGTCTGCAGGCCATGTGATTACTGCGTCCGATATTTGGGCAAGACGCCCTGGTTCTGGCGAGATTTCGGTACAGCATTTCGACCGTTTGCTGGGGGCCCAGCTGACCCGTGCCGTAAAACGCAACCAGCAGTTGCTGTGGAGTGATTTGAGTGGCGCGGCGCCGTTGACCAACACCTGATGCCGATGACCCGAAAACTTCTTTTTGTTACCGGTACGCGAGCCGACTATGGCAAGCTCGAACCGCTGGCCGTGGCGGCCCAACAGGCCGGATTTGCCATCAACTTCTTCATCACCGGCATGCACATGATGCGGCGCTATGGTGAAACACGACTGGAAGTTAAACGCTTCCCAAACGCCGAGTTTTTTGAATTTGTGAACCAGCGCGAGGGAGATGCACAAGACTTCATTCTCTCGAAGACCATCTTGGGTTTTTCTGACTTTGTGCACGAACACACGCCAGATTTGGTCATTATTCACGGTGACAGGGTTGAGGCGTTGGCGGCGTCTATCGTTTGCGCAATGAAGTACATCCCCTCTGCGCACATAGAAGGCGGCGAGGTTTCCGGCACCATTGACGAGAGCATTCGCCACTGCAACACCAAGCTGTGCGCCACACATTTTGTCAGTTCCGAAGCTGCGCGCGCGCGCGTACTGGCCTTGGGTGAAGCGCCTGACAGCGTGTACAACATCGGGTCGCCGGAACTGGATACACACGCCCGCCCCTCGGGTGTCACCATTGAAGAAGTCAAGGCCCGGTATGCCATACCTTTCGACGAATTCGGCATAGCCGTTTTTCACCCGGTAACGTCAGAAGCCGATACCATTGGCGCACAGGCAGCGTCATTGTTCGGTCGGCTAGAGGCCAGCGGCAAGTGCTTTGTGGTGATAGCCCCCAACAATGACCCAGGTACCGAAGATATTTTTGCTGTTCTCGAAAAGCTGCCCAAGGATCGGTTTCGCCTTATCCCATCGATGCGTTTCAATTACTTCAGCGAGCTCATGAAGCACGCCGCAGTGATGGTGGGCAACAGCAGCGCCGGTGTGCGTGAGGCGCCGTTTTTGGGTTTGCCCAGTTTGGATGTCGGGACACGGCAGCAATCGCGCGGAGAAGCTCTTTCCATCACGGCGTGTTCAGCGTTTGATACAGAAGTAATTTCTGAATTTTTGGCGTTCCGCTGGGCTCAACGCCAGTCGGTAGATCGATCTTTTGGTCGTGGTGATGCTGCCAGCCATTTCGTTGAAGTCTTGTTGCGATCAGAATATTGGAATCGATCGTTGCAAAAAGGCTTTGTGGAAAGAGGATGAATATGGCGCGTATCGTTTTCAAACATTTGCGGAATACAAAGAACGTAGGGGATCGATGGTGCAGTCCTTTTGATTTCTTGTCTTTTGAAAACGCTGTAGCTATGGATCTTGATGAGCCAACTCCACCATGTGATACAGTTATTTTTGGAGGGGGGAAAATATTTGGGTCGCTGTACAATAAGTTTACTCCAAATGACAGGTTGGCAAGGCACCGAATCGCATGGGGTGTTAGCACGGTTCAAAGTAGCATCTTCTCGTTGGGGTATGGACGCTCTCGACGCGCGATGACCATGGTAGGGTCTCGCGATTATGGTGACTTACGCTATGATTTTGCTCCCTGTGTTACTTGCATGTCCCCTCTATTTGATTTAGAGTATCCATCGCAACATGGATTGGTTTTTTATTTGCATGAGACCAAGAGCGATGATTTGGAGTTGAACATCCCAGATGGAACCCCTGTTTTAACTAATTATTGTTCCTCTATGAAGGAGGCTATCAGTTTTATTGGTAGCGGAGAGGTGGTTGTGAGCAATTCTTACCATGGCGTTTACTGGGCTCTTTTGTTGGGTAAGAAGGTGTTGTGTTTGCCATTTTCGAAAAAATTCTCACATTATCGATTTGCTCCAGCCTATTCTGATGTGCATCGGTGGCGTGAAGATTTGGGTATGGCAATTGCTCGTCCTGATATGCTTGATGTATGTCGGGAAGCATCTCTTGTTTTTGAAAAAAAGGTCCGTGGTATATTGGAATAAGTTTCATTGCTGTTGCGTGCGGTGGATGATTGGCATCCTATTTTATTTATTGGCGCTGATTGTGTTCTTTAGTAATTTGACCAAATACTTAATCCCATACAACAGGGAGTATATAAAAATCCTGTTGTCGCCAATCTTCTTTATAAACAAGTCTTCTGGTTTTGGGTTGCCATGAAATACCAGTATTTTGGGCGGATCTTGAATAATGCCTATTTTGTGATTTAGGTCGCGCTTCCATGATTTTGCCAGCTTCGGTAGCTTTTCCTGAAGTAGGCCAGATATTTTTCCGTAATCGCGTATGAAGTCTTGGTCGCCCCATTTTTCTGGGACTGAGTATTCGACTGTAAAATTTTCGGGATTTTCGAGAAATTTTTCTAATATGTAGCGATGATCTCCGTTAACGTACATGACGCTGGAGTTTACGGCGCCCGTACTAAATCCTCGCAGCAAATAAAGACCTTCTGGTAAAACAAAATCTATTTTTCCCGTTACATAAACATCTAAATCGATGTATAGAAATGGGAATTCTGTTATTTTAAAAATCTCTAATTTTGAGAACCAGCCTTTGAGGTTGTGCGTCAAAGGTATTTTTTCGATACTGGGGTTTTCAATATCTGCATCGGTCATGCATATTATTCTGGATCCTGGATTGTATTTCCATATGTTTTCTGCCAATGATGTGACATGTTGTGGATGATAGCTTCCGCCACTTTTCAATACACATAAAAATGGAGTTTCCATTTTTGAATAATTTAAAAATTCTTATGACTGTAAGTCAAGAACTTGTTTTAGGAAGGATGTGTTGGCATTTTTGCACTCTTCTAGTGCACTGGCATATTTGGGGGCTGTATGTAAGTCATCCAATGTAACTTCATTTTCTATATATTTTGGACTATGCTTGAAGCTATATAGGCCTGATTTAAAGGGTATGCAAATTACTTGTCTCTCTAGCAGAGTGGCCCAATACACGCCATGATACGAGTTTGTAATAATTATTCTGGCATCCGCCATCGAGCGAAGTTTTTCTGTGATGTTGTTTCCTGAATTGTCGGCGTAGGAGTACGATAGTCCCTTTGGTAATTGTATGATATTTCTGTTTTTTTTCCAGAAGCTAATGGTATTTTTTAGGGTAATCGGGTGTCGTTTGTGAGAGTATATTAGGATATCGTGAGACGCTTTTTTGCTTCTCCAGTATTCAATTTCTGGATGCATGCACGATGCACAGGGAGTCCACAGTTCTGGATGTAACGGATCATAAACTCTTGTTCCAACCAAGTCAAAACCTTCAAAAAAATTTCCCAGTAAGGAAATCTTTCCTTGCATAGATTTTGATTCTTCTGGGGAGCAGTCTAGATCAGTTCCTACGCCCCATGCTACCAATCTATAGCTTTTGTCGGAATGCCTTAAGTTGTCCAAATGGGGGCGAAAGGCTGTGCGTCCAAGGCCGCCACCACCGACAATGACCAAATTTTCGGATTGAAATGATTTTTTTATGGAAATAAGGTCAATTTCTTCTTCTGGTTTGATTTCTGGAAAGTAACGATGTGGCGGGCTCCACCAGTCGCCAACATTTTTGGGATCTTTTCTGTAAATGGAAATCATCTTGTAAATATTTTCATTTTCCGTTGTTAACTATTAATTCAAAAGGGCATTGACTTCCCTGAGGCCTCCGCCCAGCGCATTTCCACCGATTTGCCGCAACCTCAACCCCCCCACCAAGACGTCATACCGTGCTTTGGCCAAGCTGGCTTTGGTTTGAAACAGTTGGCTTTGCGCGTTCAGTACGTCAATGTTGATGCGCACGCCCACTTGGTAACCCAGCTTGTTGGCGTCCAGGGCGCTTTGGCTGGAGGCTTCTGCGGCTTCCAATGCTTTGACTTGGCCCATGCCCGACGACACCCCAAAAAATGCGGTGCGTGTGGCCTGGGCGATGGAACGTTTGGCAGCTTCCAGATCGGTTCGGGCTTTGTCTTCGAGCAACAGGGCCTCTTTAACCCGATTTTGTGTGGCACCGCCGGTGTAAAGCGGCAGGTTGAATTGCACGCCCACGCTGGCAACATTGTTACGCACATAGCCCGGTATTGCTGCGCTGCCAGAGGGTGCTCGCGCAATCTGGTATTGCCCCACCAAGTCCACGGTAGGGCCTTGTGCCGCCTGGGCTTTCTGGCTTTCCAATTGGGCAATTTCAAGGGCAGCTTGGGCTTGTTTGATTGCCGGGTGTTCTGCTTCAGCTTGGCGCACCCAAGCATCCACGTTGTCAGGTGCAAGGGGGGGCAAAACCGCACCAGGGGCCAGGCGGGCAGGTTGTATGTCTGGTTTGCCCACCAGTTGTGTCAGGGCCAATTTTTTTACTCGGGCATCGTTTTCTGCGGCAATTTCTTGGGCAGCCACCAGATCGAAACGAGCCTGGGCCTCACGGGTGTCGGTAATGGTGGATGTTCCCACCTCAAAGTTGCGTTTGGCTGCAGCCAATTGTTCCGAGACAGCCGATTTTTGGGCCTTTACAAACGTCAGATTGTCTTCACTGGCCAACACATCAAAGTAGGCCTGTGCAGTGCGCACAATCAGGTCTTGTTCTGCTGACTGCAGTTGGGCTTGCGCAATTTCCAGGGACTTCTGCGCCTGTTCAAAGGCCGCTTTGTTGGCCGGACGGTACAGCGGCTGGTTGCCTGCCAATTTGACCGTTTGGTTGTTGAAACTGCTGTCCAAACCATTGGCGCTGCTGTCGCGGTTGTTCAGAAATGCATCGGCGGACAAGGCGGCACTGGGCAGCAGGCCGGCGCGGGCTTGTTCAGCCTTGGCTTGGCTGGCTGCAAATTGCGTCTGTGCCGACAAAAAGGTGGCGTCATAAGCCCTGGCAGACTCGTACAAGTTCTGCAGACTTTGGGCATGAGCCCAGGGCGCAACCACCGCACAACCCGCCGCTACCGCTGCCGCCACCCACGACCGACCTTGCGTGGATCCGTTGGGCACCTGGTTTCGCGAACTGAGGGGCCGTTGATGCGGAAGAGAGGTGAACTTGTGGGTCATGACGGCTTGTGGTGATGGTGGCTCAAAAATGCTTGAATTCAATAACGCGGTATGGAGGGGTCTACTTCGCTGGACCATGCGTTGATACCCCCATGGATATTGACCACGTTGTCAAAGCCTTGGTTTTTCAGGAAGTGGGCCACTTGTGCACTGCGCCCGCCATGGTGACACAGGCATGCCAGCGGACGGCCACGATCAATCTCATGCAGACGCGCGGGCACCGTGTTCATGGGCATTTGCAGCAACTCAAACCCCTGCGCCTTGACACTTGCGGTCTGGAATTCCCACGGTTCACGCACATCCAACACCACGGGTTTGCAATTGGCATCGGCCTGAACACATTGCTCCAACCACTGACCGATTTGCGAAGGGCGTATGGATTGCATTTCCGAAACTCCTGGATTCAAAACCGAAAGGTGGATGGTTCTGGGAAGTTTTTCAATCGGGCTGTGGAGATGTCCCAAGGCTGTATGGTGTGGAAACTGGTGGGGCCCACACGACGTACCAGGGTGGCACGCATCACGGGCTCATCACCCACAATGGCAAACAGTCGCCCACCGTCTTTCAACAAATCCAGCAGGGCGCCAGGCACTTCTGCGACCGAGCCACTCAACACGATGGCGTCAAATGGCGCTCCCTGCTGGCAGGCTGCGTACCGTTGTGCTGTGGCATCAGCGTGGCGCACCTCCACATTGCTGATGCCTGCTGCACGCAGATTCTCCTGCGCCTGTTGAGCCAAGGCGCCGTCGATTTCCACCGTCACCACTTTGGCGCACAGCTGGGCCATCATGGCCGCCATGTGGCCCGAGCCGGCGCCAATTTCCAGCACCGTTTCGTGCGCCTGCAGGGCCAGTTCCTGAACAGCGCGGGCTTCCACTTTGGGGGCCAGCATGCATTGCCCATCCTGGGCAGGCGTGGTCAGGGGCAGTTCCATGTCCACCAAAGCCACCGTGCGGTAGGCGGCCGGGGCAAATTGTTCGCGCTTGACTTGGTTGAGCAAGGCCAACACATTGGCATCCAGCACCTCCCAGGGGCGGATTTGCTGCTCAATCATGTTGAAGCGGGCCTTGTCGAAGTCGAAGCTTGCGGTTCCGGGGGTCATTTTGATACTCCAGTGGGTATATTAGCCGATTCTGGTTTATTTTACTGAACGGGGTCGAGTGCGGTGGGATTTTTCGGGCGTCTTACCAATCCTGAGAGCAAAAGCTCTGTCTGGCGCGCCACAAACAAGTCCGGGTCGATGGCACCGATGGGTTGGGCGCATGCACTCAAACCGTGTTTCCACATGATCAGGAAAATCATGGGTGCAACCAGGCCGTAAACACCGTATTCCAGATCGATGGGCTCGAATTCTCCTCGGGCAACGCCTCTTTGCAAGATTTGTCGGATCAGGGCAAAGCCAGGTTCGATGACTTCTTGGCGGTAAAAATGTGCAATTTCAGGGAAGTGGCAGGCTTCGGTCATCACCAACTTGCTGATACCAGACGCCCCTGTGGCCCCCAGCAACAGCCACCACTGCTGCAAGGCGTAGCGCACCATGTCCGGCGTGCTGCCTTCAAAATGTTCAAATTCGGCTTGCCAGCTGGCCAGCCTGCCCGAGATGTTTTCGCGCACCACGGCTTTGAACAACTCTTCCTTGCTGGGAAAGTAAAGGAACAGCGTCCCCTTGGACACCCCTGCAGCCCGTGCAACTTCTTCAACACGGGTGGCTGCATAGCCTTTTTGGACGAAAAGGGCCAGCGCAGCATCCAGCAATTCGCCGGGGCGTGCTTCTTTGCGGCGTTTGCGGTGGGCGGGTGGGGCGGAAAGCATTTTTAATGACCAATCGGTTATTAACTATACCGCACTCCGGGTTGCGCAAAACAAGGTAGCCTATCAACCCCAGTACGGAGTATGGAACTATGGTGGCCAGAGAAACGGTGGTGTTGGCGGGTGGGTGCTTTTGGTGTACCCACGCGGTGTTCAACCGGGTGCGTGGTGTGTTGCACGTGGTGTCTTGTTACGCCAACGGGCCCGGTCCACAGCCGGACTACCAGGCCGTGTGTACCGGGCAAACCGGTTATGCCGAGGCCGTCTTGGTCGAATTCGACCCGGGGGTGGTGAGTTTGCACGTGTTGCTTGACATATTTTTCGCCACCCACGACCCAACCACCCTCAACCGCCAGGGACACGACGTCGGCACCCAGTACCGCAGTGGTGTGTATTGCACCAGCGATGAGCAACTCGCACAAGTGCTGTCCTATGTGCAGGGGTTGAAGGCGTCGCAAACTTGGCCAGATCCCGTGGTAACCGAAGTGGCCCGATTGGGCTTGTGCTGGCCCGCCGAGGACTACCACCAAGACTATTACGAACACAACCCCCAGCAAGGCTACTGTCGCGTGGTGGCTGCACCCAAAGTGGGCAAGTTGCAGCACCGTTTTTCTGACTGGGCCACCGAACCCAGACAAACCGGCCAATGAACTGGTTTGATCAGCCTGTGGTGGCTGCGCTGACCCCGGTGTTTTTGCTGGTGGCCGCAGGTTTTGTTGCGGGGCGTTTGCGATGGATACGCGGAGATTCGGTCCAAGACTTGTCCAATCTGGTGTTTTTGGTGCTGATTCCAGCTTTGCTCTTTCGCACCATGAGCGCAGTTCGTTTCGAGCAACTTGACTTGCGTCCGGTGGTGGCCTACTTTCTGGCGGCCGTCGGTTGGTGGGGGGTGTTGGTGGTGTGGCGTGGCTTCAATCCGCGCAGTGTGGTGTTGGCTCTTTCAGGGGTCTTTTCCAACATGGTGATGATCGGCATTACCTTGGTGGAGTTGGCTTATGGCCAAGCCGGGCTGGTGACGCTGCTGACTTTGGTATCGGTGCACGCTTTGACCCTGTTGACCCTGGGTTCGGTGACTTTGGAGCTGGCCCAAGCCAGACAAGGTCAGGAGGGGGCGTCTGTTCTGCGCACCCTGTGGTCGGCGATAAAAGGGGCCCTGATTCACCCGATTCCGCTGCCCATCGGGTGTGGGCTTTTGTTTGCCCAAACGGGTTGGACCTTGCCCTTGTTGGTCGACAAGCCTTTGCAATTGCTGGGCAATGCGTTTGGCCCGCTGGCGTTGGTGTTGGTGGGTGTGAGCCTGGCCCGCACACCGCTCAAGGGGCAGTGGGCGTTGTCTTTATGGCTGGCCGCTTCCAAAAACGTGGTGTTGCCACTGCTGGTCGGCTGCAGTGCTTGGTTCTTTGGCATCCGGGGGCTGCCATTCACCGTCATGGTGGTGGCCGCTGCTTTGCCAATTGGGGCCAACGTGTTTTTGTTTGCGCAGCGTTACCGGGTTGCGCAAGAGTTGACGACTGCCGCGATGGGGGTCTCCACCGTTTTGGCGGTGGTCACACTGTCAATCATCATGTGGCTGTTGAGTTTTTTGGGATATTGATGATGTGGACTTGGCTTCAACAACTGCCCGTGTCGGTGCAAACGGTCGGTTTGCTCTTGGGCTCCAACGTTTTCATGACGTTCGCGTGGTACGGCCACCTGAAAAACCATTCGCATTCGGCTTGGTACATGGCTGCCCTGGCCAGCTGGGGAATTGCTTTGTTCGAGTACCTGTTGCAAGTGCCAGCCAATCGCATCGGCCATGGCCAATTCAGTGTGGCGCAACTCAAGATCTTGCAAGAGGTGATCACTTTGAGTGTGTTCGCACCCTTTGCCCTCTTGTACATGAACGAGCCTTTGAAATGGGATTACCTGTGGGCGGCTTTGTGCATGGTGGGCGCGGTCTATTTCATGTTCCGCGCCGGTTGATCAACGGCTGATTTTCAAAGCCTCTTCGACCTGGTACTCGAAATAACGCTGGAAGCTGAACACCAGGCCGCTCATCAGTGCGATGGTGCCAAACATCAGGGCAAACACAATGGCTGCCACGGTCAACCAATGGGTTCGTCCCGAGGGGTGGTCGGTTGACTGGTCTGCATTGTGTGTCCGGTTCCACTTCGGGGCGTCCATGAGCGCGTAGACAATCCCAGTCAGGCAAGTGGCTGCCACTGAAAAGCCCAGCAACGGGATCAACACCCAGGACAACGCATCGTCTTGTCCGTAGGTGAGCATGCGGTCAACGCCCCACAGCCCCAAGGCGGTGGGGATGGGGTGCAGCCAAGCCACGATGTCGTTGAGGCCGTAGAGGTAAAAACGGTGCAAGCCAAAGCCGCCCCCCAAAAAGGCCAGCCAGGCGGCGGCCGTTTTGTTTTTTGGGTGACGTCTGTTGGTCGAAGGATTCTTCATGGCGGTGTCTGGTTATAATCACAGGCTTTGCAACGTTTCGCTGGCCGGGTGGTCAGTCGTGTGTCTCAACCGTTGCAGAAGATTCACACCACCCGAAGGATAAATCATGGTCGTTATTCGACTCTCCCGTGGCGGCGCAAAAGCCCGTCCTTTTTACAACATCGTGGTTTCTGACAAACGCAACCGCCGCGATGGCCGCTTCATCGAGCGCATCGGTTTTTACAACCCCTTGGCCAAAGGGGGCGAGGAGCCTCTGCGCGTTGCTCAGGACCGTCTGACCCATTGGTTGGCTGTCGGTGCACAGCCCTCTGAAACCGTGGACCGTCTGATCAAACAAGCCGCCAAAGCCGCTGTGGCTGCCTGATCGGCACATGCCTGTGTCCGGTTTGAAGCCAGCCGCCTTGCCCGCAGACGCGGTGGAGGTGGGCCGGGTGCAGGAGGCTTGGGGCATCAAGGGGTGGATCAAAGTGCATTCGCACAGTGCCGACCCCCAAGTGCTGTTCCAAGCCAAGCAATGGTTTTTGACGCCACCACAAGGGCGTCATGCCCGCGGTTTCGATGCCTTTGTGGGTGTCGTTGCCGTAGAGGTGTCAGACATCAAGGTGCATGCCGACGGCATTGTGGCCAAATGGGCGGAGTGCCCTGATCGCAACACCGCTGAAGCGTTCAAGAACGCACTGATTTCGGTTCCCCGCAGTGAATTTCCTGCAGCAGGCAACGCCGACGAATACTACTGGGTCGATCTGATCGGCTTGCAAGTGGTAAACCGTGAAGGGGTGCCGCTGGGCGTGGTGACCGACCTTTTGCCCACGGGGCCGCATTCGGTGCTGTGCCTCGAATACGTGTCCGACGGCAAAACGCTGGAACGCATGATCCCCTTCGTTTCGGTTTACGTGGATGCGGTGGACTTGCCAGGCAAACGCATCGCCGTGGACTGGCAGCCCGACTACTGAAGTCGGCGTTGCGCTTGCGGTTTGTTGGTGGTCGTTTCATGCGCTTCGACGTCATCACCCTGTTCCCAGAATTGTTTCAACCGTTCCTGACGAACGGCATCAACCGCCGTGCGTTCGAGGGCGGGCTGGTCGATGTCCGGTTGTGGCAATTGCGTGATTTCGCGGAGGGGCAATACCGCCGTGTGGACGATCGTCCTTTCGGTGGAGGGCCGGGGATGGTGATGATGGCCGCGCCGCTGCTGCGGTGCTGGCAGGCCGTCAAAGCGCAACGCTGCGATTCTGCCCCCACTGTGTTGTTTTCTCCCTTGGGGGAGCGCATGGCGCACCCGGTGGTGGAGCTTTTTGCATCTCGTCCGGAAGGTGCCATTTTGGTGTGTGGCCGATACGAAGGCGTAGACCAGCGGTTTGTCGACGCCTGTGTGGATCTGCACCTGAGTTTGGGTGATTTTGTGCTGTCAGGAGGAGAAATTCCCGCCATGGCTTTGTTGGACGCGGTTGCCCGGTTGCAACCTGGCGTCTTGAACGACGAGGGCAGCCACCAGCAAGACAGTTTCAATCCGGCATTGGATGGGTTGCTGGATTGCCCTCACTACACCCGGCCCGAAGTGTGGGAGGGCCCCGACGGTGCGGTGTCCGTGCCGGGGGTGCTGTTGTCGGGTCACCACGGTCAGATTCAGCAGTGGCGCCGCGCGCAAAGCTTGTTGTTGACACAAAAATGGCGCCCCGATGTGTTGCAGGTGGCGCGCGCCGAGGGGCGTTTGTCGGGGCAGGACGAGAAAGTCCTGAGTTCCTAGTTGCGCCCGAGGCATTGGGTTTTTATACTTCTTCAGGTTATAATTAGAGGCTTTTCGTTCCTCTGGTTGGCCGCCTTGATCAACGTGTTTGAAATCCAGGCCTTTAGTGCAGCGCAGCCATGAACTAAAAACAAGGAAAACATGAACCTGATCCAAACCCTTGAGCAAGAAGAAATTGCTCGTCTGAACAAAGACATCCCCGCGTTTGCTCCTGGTGACACCGTTATCGTGAGCGTGAACGTGATTGAAGGCAACCGCAAGCGTGTGCAGGCTTACGAAGGCGTGGTGATTGCCCGTCGCAACCGGGGTCTGAACTCTGGCTTCATCGTTCGCAAGATTTCGAACGGCGAAGGCGTTGAGCGTACATTCCCGCTTTACAGCCCGCTGATTGCCAAGATCGAAGTCAAACGCCGCGGTGATGTGCGCCGTGCCAAGCTGTACTACCTGCGTGACCGCAGCGGCAAATCGGCTCGTATCAAAGAAAAACTGGGCGCTTGATGCGTCTTCGAGGCTCGCCTGTCGAGCCTCTGAAAAACCACCGTGCAGGGCATGCCTTGCCGGTGGTTTTTTTGTGGTCAAAGTTCTTCGATCCGTTTGGGTGGATAACTGTCCCAGCCTTGGCAGCCCGGGCAGTGCCAGAAATATTGGCGGGCTTCAAAGCCGCAGGCGGCGCAGCGGTAGCGCTTCATTGGCTCGCTGGCGCGATCCAGAGCACTTTTGATTTTCTTTTCCTCGTCTTCGGTGCCGAAATGGGCACCTCCCAACCAGAATGTGGCTGCTAGCAGGGAGGAAGGCTCCTGTTGCAAATGTTCAATGTAATGCTGGCGACCACTGTGCGCGTCAGAGGCCAGCGTAACAAGGGCCTGCGTCACGTCCAAGGACGACACATGTTTCCGTTGATAGTCAGTCAGCAGCGCTTTGGCCCAATCGTTGCGCTTGCAAAGGCGCGCCCACTGGGCCAGACTGTGCGCAACCAGGGGCAGGTGCTGGGGGCTGTGTTCACTGAGTTTTTGCAAAGCGGCAAGGCCGTCTTCGGTGTTGCCCAACGACTGCCGCATGTCGGCCAATGCAATCCAGGCGCGTGCCGACTGTGGGTAACGTGCCACCAGTGCTTCCAGCGTGACCAGGGCTGCCGGCACTTGTCCCTGTCTGCGTTGTTCCTCGGCCGATTCGCATTTGTAATGCGCCAACCGCAAGGCAAACGAGCCATGGTGTTGGTCTTCCAGCAACTGTGCCACCGCACTGGCTTGGGGCCAATCACGTGTTCTTTCGTAGAGCGCCAATCGCGCCAACCTGGCTTCGGCTTCAAATGCCGTGCCCTCCAATTTCACGAGCGCGGTCTCGGCGCGATCCAGCAAGCCCGCCTTCAAAAAGTCAAGGGCCAAGGCATGTTGCGCGCGGTCCCGGTCTTTGGGTGACATGTCGGCGCGTTGCAGCAGGTGCTCGTGCACACGCACAGCACGATCGTAATCGCCGCGTCGACGAAACAAATTGCCCAACGCAAAGTGGAGTTCCGAGGTGTCGGGGTCGTGTTGTACGGCCTCAATAAACGCGTCGATGGCCTGGTCTTGCTGCTCGTTGAGCAGGTGATTCAGACCCCGGAAATAGGCTTTGGGTGCGCTGCGCGATTCAATGCGCCATTGCTTGAGATCAAACCGGGATGCGAACCAGCCGGCCGCAAAGGCCAAGGGCAACCCCCAGAGCATCCAGGTGAAGTCAAATTCCATGGGGGCGTGTGTCGTTGTCGTTCTGGGGAGGGACGGGTGTTGTGCTGGGCTTGTGGGGGCGTCGCGCTTTCAGCCAAACGGGGACCATGACCAAAACGCCCAGCAGCACGCCCAATGCCAGCGCTGCCAGCAAGACCAGCACAAGTGGCGCCTGCCAGTGTGCACCGAAGAACAACCGGACATCCACGCTGTCCTGGTTGTTCAGTGAAAAAGCGAACAGGGTAAAAAAAACGGCTGCCTTGAGCAGCCAGACGAGGTATTTCACTTCAGGCCCTCAGTTGACTGAAGGCATTGTAATGGGCGGGTCAGCCCAAATGCATTTCTCGGGTTCGAGTGTCCACCTCTTCGCGCAAGGCTTTGCCAGGTTTGAAATGGGGCACCCGCTTTTCCGGAATGGCCACACTTTCGCCCGATCGTGGGTTGCGACCCATGCGGGGTGCGCGGTGGTTCACAGAAAAACTTCCGAATCCGCGTATTTCAATCCGGTGGCCTTTGACCATGGCTTCCGACATGGTTTCAAGGATGGCTTTCACCGCCAATTCGGCGTCGCGTTGGCCCAGCTGAGTGAAGCGGGCAGCCAGGGCATCCACCAAGTCACTTCGGGTCATGATGTCAGGGGTTTGTCAAACAAAAAAAGGGCCCGGCGCCTTGATTGCTCCGGGCCCCTCCAACAGGGCTGAATCAGTTGTTGTTGTCCAGCTTGGCACGCAGCAGGGCGCCCAGGCTGGTGGTGCCGGCGTTGCCGGTGTTCTGGTTCAGGTTGGCCATGGCTTCTTGCTGGTCGGCTTGGTCTTTGGCCTTGATCGACAACTGGATGTTGCGGGTCTTGCGGTCGATGTTGACCACGGCTGCAGTCACTTCGTCGCCTTCCTTCAGCACGTTGCGGGCGTCTTCCACGCGGTCGCGGGAGATTTCCGAAGCACGCAGGTAGCCGATGATGTCGTCACCCAGATCGATTTCTGCGCCCTTGGCGTCCACGGTCTTGACCTTACCGGTCACGGTGGCGCCTTTGTCGTTGATCGATACGAAGGTGGTGAATGGGTCGCTGTCCAGCTGCTTGATGCCCAGGCTGATGCGCTCACGCTCGACGTCCACGCCCAACACGATGGCTTCGACTTCCTGGCCCTTCTTGAAATTGCGCACGGCGGCTTCACCGGTTTCATTCCAAGACAGGTCGGACAGGTGCACCAAACCGTCGATGCCAGCGGCCAAGCCCACAAACACGCCGAAGTCGGTGATGGACTTGATCGGGCCTTTCACGCGGTCGCCACGCTTGGTGGCTTCTGCGAATTCGTGCCACGGGTTGGCCTTGCACTGCTTCATGCCCAGGCTGATGCGGCGCTTGTCTTCGTCGATTTCGAGAACCATGACTTCGACTTCGTCACCCAGGGACACGAGCTTGTTCGGGGCGACGTTCTTGTTGGTCCAGTCCATTTCGGACACGTGCACCAAGCCTTCGATACCGGGTTCGAGTTCCACGAACGCGCCGTAGTCGGCGATGTTGGTGACTTTGCCGAACATGCGTGTGGTGGCGGGGTAGCGACGTGCAACGCCCATCCAGGGGTCATCGCCCATTTGCTTGAGGCCGAGGGACACGCGTTGTTTGTCGGTGTCGAACTTGAGCACTTTGGCCGTGATTTCCTGACCAGCGGCCACCACCTCGGAGGGGTGACGCACACGGCGCCAGGCCATGTCGGTGATGTGCAGCAGGCCGTCGATGCCACCCAGGTCCACGAACGCACCGTATTCGGTGATGTTCTTGACCACGCCGGAGACGATGGAGCCTTCGCGCAGGGTTTCCATCAGCTTGGCGCGCTCTTCGCCCATGGAGGCTTCCACCACGGCGCGGCGGCTCAACACCACGTTGTTGCGCTTGCGGTCGAGCTTGATGACCTTGAATTCCATGGTCTTGTTCTCGTAGGGAGACAAGTCCTTGGTGGGGCGGCTGTCGACCAGCGAACCGGGCAGGAAGGCGCTGATGCCATTGACCATGACCTTGAGGCCGCCTTTGACTTTCATACCGGTGGTGCCGGTCACAAAGTCGCCGGATTCGAGGGCCTTTTCCAGGCTCATCCAGGAGGCCAGACGCTTGGCCTTGTCACGGCTGAGCATGGTGTCGCCATAGCCGTTTTCCACGGCGTCGATGGCCACAGAAACGAAGTCACCCACTTGGACTTCGAGTTCGCCCTGGTCGTTCTTGAATTCTGCGATCGGCACGTAGGCTTCGGACTTCAGGCCAGCGTTCACGACCACGTGGTTGTGTTCGACACGAACGACTTCGGCGGTGATGACCTCGCCAGCACGCATTTCAGCGCGTTGCAGCGATTCTTCAAACAGGGCGGCAAAAGATTCAGACATGTGATTTCCTAGTCTGCGGTTTCCAAAAAAATTGGCTTGGAAGCGCAGCTTTTACAAATACGCAGTGCCAAGCGGCAATGCGGGTTGCAGGTTGAAAACCCTCGGGCCTGCAAGCAGGGAAACGCTCGGCGGGGCCTTTGGGGCTCGGAGGTGCTACGCCCGGTTGAAGGGACGTTGCTTGTTCCACCAGTCCAGCACCGTTTGCACCGATTGGGCAATGGTTTGTTCGGAGTTGTCCAGCAAAACAGCGTCTTGGGCCGGCTTAAGCGGAGCGTGTTCACGGGACATGTCCTGTTGATCACGGCGCTGTAAATCGGCCAAAACGTCTTGGATTGTAGCGTTTTTTCCTTTGGAAATCAATTGCTTATAACGGCGCTCGGCGCGTTGTTCGGCGGAAGCGGTCAAATAGACCTTCAACGGAGCGGCCGGGAAGATCACCGTGCCCATGTCCCGGCCATCGGCCACCAGGCCTGGCAGGCGCTGAAAACGGCGTTGCAGTTCGAGCAAACCTTGCCGCACGGGTGCCAAGGCCGACACCCGAGAGGCGGTCATGCCTGCGGCTTCACTGCGCACCTGCGCACTGACTTCAATGCCGTCCAGCCAGATTTGATCGCTTGCGAAGCGCACGTCCAGGGAGGCGGCGAGCGTGCCCAGCTGAGCGGCGATGCCCGGTGTTTGCAGGGATGCCGGATCGGTGGGGATGCCGTGTTTGCCTGCTGCCACGCCGACCAGCCGATACAGTGCACCGGAGTCCAACAGGTGGTAACCCAAGGCGGAGGCCACTTCTGATGCCAAGGTGCCCTTGCCCGAGGCGGTGGGGCCGTCGATGCATAGAACCGGTACCGAGTCGGTCACCGGATGGGCGACTTCAAACAACGATTCAAAGTAATCCGGGAATGTTTTTGCTACACATTTGGGGTCCTCGATGCGCACCGGTAGCGCAGCGGGGTTGAATGCGGCCAGAGAGAAACACATCGCCACGCGGTGGTCGTCGTAAGTGTGGATGCTGGCCGCTTGCCATGCCGGCGTGGACAAGGGTGGTGTGACGCGGATGAAATCTGGGCCTTCCTCCACCGTGGCGCCCAACTTGCGCAGTTCGCACGCCATGGCAGCGATGCGATCGGTTTCCTTGACCCGCCAGCTGGCAATGTTGCGCAGGGTGGTGGTGCCTTCTGCAAACAGGGCCATCACGGCCAGGGTCATGGCAGCGTCGGGGATGTGGTTGCAGTCCAAATCGATGGTGCGCAGTGGCCAGGCCCCCCGGCAGATGTGCAGGCTGTTGGCTTCGCCTGTGATGTGGGCTCCCATGGCCTGGGCGGCCTCCACAAACCGGATATCGCCCTGAATGGACGACAAACCCACCCCTTGTATGGTGATGCCCGACGAACCTGGACTGGGGGCCGCGATGGCCCCCAACGCCACAAAGTAGCTGGCCGAAGATGCATCGCCTTCCACATGGATGGCGCCCGGCGATTGGTAGCGGCTGCCTGCGGGAATGGTGAAGCGTTCCCAGCCCTGACGTTGGACCAAAACGCCGAATTTTTCCAGCAACTTCAGGGTGATTTCGATGTAAGGTTTGGAAATCAGTTCTCCCACCACATCGATCACGATGTCTTGCTGCGCCACCAACGGCAGGGCGAGCAGCAAGGCGGTCAAAAACTGGCTGGAGACGTCGCCCCGAACGCGGATGGGTTGCGCAAGTTGCAGCGGGTTGGTTTGCCCGTTGCCCAGTTGCAGCGGTGGATAACCCTCTTGACCCAGGCAGTTAACGGGGCAGCCGAGCTGGCGCAAGGCATCCACCAGGTCGCCGATCGGGCGCTCGTGCATGCGAGGAATGCCACTGAGTTCGAAGTTGCCGCCGTGTTGGGCGGCCAGCAGTGCCAGGGCTGCGGTCAGGGGGCGCATGGCGGTGCCAGCGTTGCCCAAAAACAGCGATGCCTGTCTGACGGGGAGTCTGCCGCCCAGGCCGGTGACGGCCACTGTGCGTCCTTCATTGCGATGCACGGCACAACCCAAGGTGTCCAGCGCATCCAGCATCACACGGGTGTCGTCTGAGTCCAGCAGGTCGTGGACCACGGTGGTGCCTTCGCTCAAGGCAGCCAGCAAAAGCACGCGGTTGGAGATGCTTTTCGAACCAGGCAGGGTGACGGTGCCACCTGCGCTGCTCAGAGGAGGAATGTCCAGAAAATCGGTGGAGAACATGCGAATCAGGTTTCAGAAGTGGGGAGGGTGCCAGCCAGCTGCCAAGCCGCTCGCGACTGGCTGGCGGTTTGGATAAGCTGCTGCAGGGCTGGACCATTTTGGTTGCGTATCGCGTTTTCCAATGCATCCAGGGCTTGCCGGAAATGTTGGGACTGAGCCAGCACTTCGGCTTGGTTGCTCAAAAGTATGTCGCGCCAAACACTGGGGTCGCTGGCCGCAATACGGGTGAAGTCTCTGAAGCCCGGTCCCGCCAGCTGCAGAAACTGGCGCGCCTGGGGTTGGTCTTCAATGGCATTCATGGCCGCAAATGCGAGCAAATGGGGCAGGTGGCTCACGGCCGCATAAGCGCTGTCATGTGCCTCGGGCGTCATGTGGCGCACAAAACTGCCCACGGCCCGCCAAAGCCCTGTGGCCCGATCCAACTGGTGGGGGGCGGTTTCCTGCAAAGGGGTCAATATCACCTGCCTTTGCTGGTAGAGCGTGCCATCCGCATGGTCAACGCCAGCGTTTTCTTTGCCTGCGATGGGGTGAGCCGGTACAAAACCTGGCAGGCAATCCTTGAACGAGCGGCGTGCTGCAGCCACCACGTCGCATTTGGTGGAGCCGACATCCATTACCAGGGTGTCAGGGCCCACCAGGTGCCTGATGGCCTTGAAAGTGCTTTCGGTGGCGCTGACCGGAACGGCCAACAGCACCAGGTCTGCACCGGATACCGCCAGCAGCGCAGAGGGGGCCTCCACATCGATAACGCCCAATTCACGGGCGCGGTGCAGTGTGCTGGGGGATTTGCTGTAACCCACCACCTGGTTCACCAGGCCCGCTTGCTTGAGGGCCAGAGCAAACGAGCCACCCATGAGGCCACAGCCGATCAAACCGAGTTGTTCAAACATGATGGGTTGGGGGTGCTGCGGGCTCAGTCCACCACCGGGTAGGCGCCGAGCACTTTGTAAAACGCGCACAGCCCACGCAACTCTTCCAGCGCCGCACTGACGTGGGGTTGTGAAGGGTGGCCAGCTATGTCGATATAAAAGTAATACTCCCATTGTCCCGATTTGGCGGGGCGGGATTCGAACCGTGTCATGGAAACACCGTTGCGTTTGAGCGGCACCAGCAGATCATGCACAGCCCCAGGACGGTTTGGAACCGACACGACCAGGCTGGTGCAGTCTTTTCCGGATGCCGGGGGCATGGCCAGGGTTTGCGGGAGGCAAATCACAGCAAAACGGGTGCGGTTGTAGGCCTCGTCCTGTATGGCGTGCGCCACTATGTGCAGGCCAAATTGTGATGCCGCCCTTTCGCTGGCCAAAGCGGCCCAAGCCGGGTTCTCAGCGGCCAGGCGTGCACCTTCTGCGTTGCTGGACACGGCCCGTCGTTCTGCGTTGGGTAGGTGCTGTGTCAGCCAGCCCTGGCACTGGGCCAACGCCTGTGGGTGTGCCATGACCACCTCCACGTTTTGCAAGTGGTTGGTTTGACGCAGCAGGTTGTGGCGCACCAGCAGGCTGACTTCACCCACCACATGCACGGGAGATCGAAGGAACAAGTCGAGTGAGCGGGCCACCACCCCTTCGGTGGAGTTTTCCATGCCTACCACGCCGTACTGGGCGGTGCCCGCAGCGGTGGCATGAAACACTTCGTCAAAATTGGCGCAGTAGATCAAGTTGGCAGCGCTGCCGAAAAATTCAATGGCCGCCTGTTCGCAGAAAGTACCCTGCGGGCCCAGCACGGCAACGCGCTGGGGGGCTTCCAGGGCCAGACACGCCGACATGATTTCGCGCCAAATGGCCGCCACATGTTGGTTCAGCAGCGGCCCTTGGTTGGCGTTCTCGATTTTTTGGATGACCTGGGCCACGCGGTCAGGTCGGAAAAAAGGTGAGCCTTCTGCCCGCTTGATTTCGCCTACTTGCTCTGCCACGTGCGCGCGTTGGTTCAACAGGCGCAGCAGTTGTTGGTCAATGCTGTCGATCTGGACGCGCAAATGGGCCAGTGCATCGCTTTGAACGGGGCCCGAGGGCGGGGTTGCGGTCATGGTTGTTCAAGCCTGTTTTTTTTCGAAGTCGCTCATGTAGTCCACCAAAGCCTGCACACTAGCCAAAGGCAAAGCGTTGTAAATGCTGGCGCGCATGCCCCCCACCGACTTGTGGCCCTTGAGCTGCAACAGCCCCGCCCCTTTGGCACCCGTCAGGAAGGCGTCGTTGCGGCTTTCGTCTTTCAGGAAGAACGGGACGTTCATGCGAGAGCGGCAGTCCTTGGCCACACGGTTTTCATAAAGCTGCGATCGATCGATGAAGTCGTAAAGCAGCTGCGCTTTGGCGATGTTTCGGGCCTCCATGGCGGCCACGCCAGTCGCGTCGCCTTCACGCTGTGCCTTCAGCCACTGGAATATCAGCCCAGCCATGTAAATGCCGTAGGTGGGCGGTGTGTTGTACATCGAGCCGTTGTTGGCGACCAGCCGGTAGTCGAACGCGCTGGGGCAAATGGGTTGGGCGTGGCCGATCAGGTCTTCGCGCACCACCACCAGTGTGACGCCGGCAGGACCGATGTTTTTTTGTGCCCCACCAAAGGCCAGGCCGACGCGGCTCCAGTCCACCGGGCGGGACAGCACATGGGAAGAAAAGTCGATCACCAGCGGGGCATCGCAGCCCAGGGCTCGCAGGTCTGGCAACTCCTGGAACTCGACCCCGTGGATGGTTTCGTTGCTGCACAGGTGCACATAACTGGGGTGTTTGCTCAACTGCCAGTTGCTGGCTGCCGGAATGTTGGTAAAGCCGGCCGATTCGGCACTGGCGGCGATGTGGGCGTTCCCGTATTTGGTTGCTTCCGCCGCAGACTTTTGGCTCCAGCTGCCGGTGACCACGAAGTCCATGGTGGCGCTGGCTGCGCGGCCAGCCAGGTTCATGGGAACGATGGCGTTTTCACCCAAGCCGCCGCCTTGCATGAACAAGATTTTGTAGTTGGCGGGCACAGCCAGCAACGCACGCGCATCGGCTTCGGCCTGTTCGTAGATGGAAATGAATTCTTTGCCGCGGTGGCTCATTTCCATCACCCCCATGCCGCTGCCATGCCAATCCAGCATCTCGGCGGCGGCTTGTTGCAACACAGCTTCGGGCATGGTGGCCGGACCGGCCGAAAAATTGTAGGGGCGTGTCATGCGGGCGTTTTATTCGTTCGGGGTCGGGTCGGTGGCAGGGGCTTCGCTGGTGTCGGGTGTTTCTGCGTCTACATTGGCATCGTTTTCAACAATGCGCTGCAGGCCGCTGAGTTGGGCACCTTCGTCCAAGCTGATCAGCGTCACGCCCTGGGTGGCGCGGCCCAGCTCGCGGATTTCGCTGACGCGGGTGCGCACCAGCACGCCGGTGTCGGTGATCAGCATGATCTCGTCGTCCGCGTGCACCAATGTGGCGGCCACCACCTTGCCATTGCGCTCGCTTTGCTGGATGGCAATCATGCCTTTGGTGCCCCGGCCGTGGCGGGTGTATTCGCCAATGGGGGTACGCTTGCCGTAGCCGTTTTCGGTGGCGGTCAGCACGCTTTGCTGCTCGTCCTCGGCCACCAGCATGGCGATCACGCTTTGCGTGTCGTCCAGCATCATGCCGCGCACACCGCGCGCGTTGCGGCCCATGGGGCGCACGTCGTTTTCGTCAAAGCGCACGGCCTTGCCGCCGTCGCTGAACAGCATCACGTCGTGGGCGCCATCGGTCAGTGCCGCACCGATCAAAAAGTCGCCTTCGTCCAGGTCCACCGCAATGATGCCGGCCTTGCGCGGGTTGCTGAATTCGTCGAGCGCGGTTTTCTTGACCGTGCCCATGCTGGTGGCCATGAACACGTAGCGGTCCTCGGGGAACTTGCGCATTTCGCCGGTCAGCGGCAGCACCACGTTGATTTTTTCGCCTTCTTGCAATGGGAACATGTTGACGATGGGGCGGCCGCGCGAGCCGCGCGAACCCGCTGGCACTTCCCACACCTTGAGCCAGTACAGCCGACCGCGGTTGCTGAAGCAGAGGATGTAGTCGTGCGTGTTGGCGATGAAGAGCTGGTCGATCCAGTCGTCTTCCTTGGTGGCTGTGGCCTGCTTGCCGCGGCCGCCACGTTTCTGGGCACGGTATTCCGACAGGGGCTGGCTCTTGATGTAGCCGCTGTGGCTGAGTGTCACCACCATGTCGGTCGGGGTGATCAGGTCTTCGGTGGCCAGGTCCTGGGCGTTGTGTTCGACCTGGCTGCGGCGCGCACCGA
>JACCDQ011166176.1_pt1 | contig 21613 bp, 22 predicted proteins | sample 7446031 | NCBI WGS metagenome assembly JACCDQ01 (sample SAMN15323442, study PRJNA562643) | freshwater metagenome | isolation source: river surface water | place: USA:Blue River Watershed | collected 2017-08-17
CTGGTGATGAGATTGAGGTAGTGGAAAATAGTGAAAGCGTAAAAGTAACGGGAAGCGTCTTGTTGACCTCCGAGATTCCGTACAACAGCGGTAGAGGATTGAATTATTATTTAAGTTCAGTAGGAGGTACCGATGCGAAAGCATGGAAAAGAAAAGCCTATGTGATCTATCCAAATGGTCAAGCTGCCGTAACGGGTTCGTTCTTGTTTTTCAAATCCTACCCAAAAGTCACCCCAGGTTCTCAAATTGTAATCCCTGAAAAACCATTGACTAAGAAAATGTCTACTGGCGAATGGGTCAGTATTGGTAGTGTGATTACGAGTTTGTCGTTGTTAATTTTAAATGCGTTTAAATAATTTACGATTTACAATATTAGATTTACGAATATCGGTTCACGATTCACGAAATAAGAAATATGGAAACACAAAACGACGAAATCACCCTCAAAGAACTACTCGAGAAAGCCAAAGAATGGTATTCTTATTTGCTTTCCCAATGGAAGATCATTGTATTGGCAGGAGTAGTAGGAGCGGCTTTAGGATTAGGGTATTCTATAAGTAAAAAACCAATCTATACAGCCACATTATCCTTTGCCTTAGAAGATGAAAAAGGAGGAGGGATGAGCGGTGCTTTAGGATTGGCCAGTTCTTTAGGATTGGATTTAGGTGGAGGCAGTGGAGGTGGAGCCTTTTCAGGTGCAAACCTAACCGAATTGTTCAAGTCTCGCTCTATGGTAGAGCAAACTTTGATGCAACCGGTACTAGCCGGAACGGATACCATATCCTTAGCTGAAATGTATATTAAAAATAACGAATGGCGAAAAGAATGGAATGAAAAACCGAAATTGAAAGCGATCCAGTTTCCGCCTTTGACCAAGCGCAAGTACTTCACCAGAGAGCACGATAGTATAATGGGGAAGATGTACGAAGACTTGTCTAAAACCAGTTTGACCGTAGCTCAAAAAGATAAAAAGATATCGATTATTAGTATTGATGTCAAGTCAGAAAATGAGGCTTTTGCTAAAGCGTTTTCAGAAACTTTAGCCAAGCAAGTATCGGACTTTTATGTGGACACCAAAAGTAAAAAAGCCCGAATGAATATGGCCATCTTGCAACACCAAACCGACTCCATTCGTGCCGAATTGAATGGTGCGATTACTGGAGTAGCAGTAGCCAATGACAATACCTTTATGTTAAATCCTGCCTTGAATGTGAACCGTGCACCCTCTGCCAAACGCCAAGTGGATGTGCAAGCCAATACCGCTATATTAACTGAGTTAGTGAAACAAACAGAATTGGCCAAGGTAACTTTGCGTAAAGAAACACCATTAATACAAGTTATTGATCGACCGATTTTACCCTTGCCGAAAGAAAGATTGGGTAAAGCCAAAGGAATCGTAATGGGAGGTGTTTTAGCTGGGTTTTTAGGTATCTTAATGCTGATTTTAAAAAGAATAGTAAATAATTTACAATAATGAAAATTCTAATAACAGGAGGAGCAGGTTTTATAGGTTCCAACCTTTGTGATTATTTTATTGCAAAAGGGCATCAGGTTGTTTGTTTGGATAATTTTGCAACTGGATATTTGCATAATTTGAAAGCTGTAATCAATAATCCAAATTTTACTTTAATTGAAGGTGATATTAGGAAGATTGACGATTGCCAAAAAGCTGTTCACGGGGTTGATTTTGTATTACATCAAGCCGCTTTAGGGTCTGTTCCTCGATCCATAAAAGACCCTATCACTACTAATGATGTGAATGTGACAGGGTTTTTGAATATGTTGACTGCAGCACGAGATGCAAAAGTAAAACGTTTTATATATGCAGCAAGTTCATCAACTTATGGAGACTCTCAAGGTTTACCTAAAGTTGAAGATGTAATAGGGAAACCACTTTCTCCTTATGCTATCACCAAATATGTCAACGAATTATATGCTGAGATATATAGTAAAACTTATGGTATTCAAACGATAGGTTTACGTTATTTCAATGTTTTTGGAAGAAAACAAGATCCAAATGGGGCTTATGCTGCTGTAATACCATTATTTGTTAAACAATTCATGAATTATGAAAGTCCTGTGATTAATGGTGATGGTAATTACTCGAGAGATTTTACTTACATTGATAATGTTATTCAAATGAATGAATTGGCAATGCTAACCGAGAATCCACAAGCCGTAAATACGGTATACAATACAGCCTTCGGAGATAGGACAACGCTAACACAATTAGTACAGCTACTAAAAGTAAATTTAGCACAGTTTGATCCTAAAATTGGAGAGGTAGAAGTACTACATGGTCCTAATAGAGCAGGAGATATTCCCCATTCATTAGCAAGTATCGAAAAAGCAAAAAATAATTTAGGGTATAACCCTCAATTTTCTATTGAACAAGGCATCAAAGAAGCAGTTTCTTGGTACTTCCATAATTTAAAGTAATTGATAAATGAAAAAAATAGCAGTTATAGGATTGGGTTATGTGGGCTTACCGCTTGCCCGATTATTTGCAACAAAATACAATGTAGTTGGTTTTGATATTAATCAAACTCGTATTAAAGAACTACAAGAAGGACACGATGGAACTATGGAAGTAGAAGATGAAGTACTTAAATCCGTCTTAATAAATAGTAATTATAATGAAGGTAATGGTCTTTTCTGTTCTTATGATTTGAAAGACATTCAAGAGTGTAATTATTACATTGTAACTGTTCCTACTCCTGTAGATAAAAACAATCGTCCTGATTTAACTCCACTTTACAAAGCTAGTGAAACAGTTGGTAATGTATTAAAGAAAGGAGATATAGTTATTTATGAATCTACAGTGTACCCTGGAGCAACCGAGGATGAATGTATCCCCGTTTTAGAAAAAGTTTCTGGATTAAAATTCAATGTTGATTTTTTTGCAGGATACTCACCTGAGCGAATTAATCCAGGGGATAAGGAACATACCGTAGAAAAAATATTAAAAGTAACTTCAGGTTCTACATTTGAAATAGGTCAACAAGTAGATGCACTCTACAAAAGTGTCATTACTGCAGGCACTCATTTGGCACCAAGTATTAAAGTGGCTGAGGCAGCTAAGGTGATTGAAAACTCACAACGAGATATCAATATTGCTTTTGTGAATGAATTAGCTAAAATTTTTAATTTAATGAATATTGATACCCATGCCGTATTAGAAGCAGCTGGAACTAAATGGAATTTTTTACCATTTAAACCAGGTTTAGTGGGCGGGCATTGTATTGGGGTTGATCCTTATTATTTAGCGCAAAAAGCGCAAGAATTAGGCTATCATCCTGAAATTATTTTGGCTGGTCGTCGTTTAAATGATAGTATGGGAGAGTATGTAGCTACTCAAGTAGTAAAATTGATGATCAAAAAAGGAATTACCGTTAATGGAGCTTCTTTGTTAATGTTGGGTATTACTTTCAAAGAAAATTGCCCGGATGTGAGAAATACAAAAATTGTTGATGTGATTAGTGCATTAAAAGAGTACGGAATAAATATTACCATCTATGACCCATGGGCAAGCATTGAAGAAGTTAAACATGAATATGGCTTAGTTACAAGTAAAAAAAATCCAGCAGAGAAGTTTGATGCAATTGTTTTAGGGGTAGCTCATACGGAATATGTTAATATAAATTTTGATAATTATCTTAAAACTAATTCAATAATTTATGATGTTAAAAACATTCTTGGAAATAAAGTAACTGGCAGACTATAAAAATTAAATAAGATTATACATGAAAAAAGCATTAATAACAGGTGTAAACGGTCAAGACGGAGCATATCTATCTGAATTATTATTAAGTAAAGGATATGAAGTACATGGTATACGTAGAAGATCTTCTATATTTAATACTCAGAGAATTGATCATTTATTGAAAGATTGGCATGAGGAGGATAATAGATTTTTTTTACATCACGGTGATTTGACAGATAGTACTAATATTATAAGAATCATACAGGAAGTTCAACCTGATGAGATATATAATTTGGCAGCAATGAGTCATGTACATGTAAGTTTTGATACCCCTGAATACACTGCAAATGCAGATGGTATTGGAACTTTAAGGATCCTAGAGGCAATAAGGATTTTAGGAATGGAGAAAAAAACTAAAATTTATCAAGCATCAACATCCGAATTGTATGGAATGGTTCAAAGTGTTCCTCAAAATGAAAAAACCCCATTTTATCCTCGCTCTCCATATGCAGTTGCTAAAATGTATGCGTATTGGATTACTGTAAACTATAGGGAGGCTTATGGAATGTTTGCTTGCAATGGGATTTTATTTAACCATGAATCACCTTTGAGAGGAGAAACTTTTGTAACAAGAAAGATTACTAGAGCTGCTACTGATATAGTTTTAGGAAAAAAAGATGTTTTGTATCTTGGAAATCTAAATTCTCAAAGAGATTGGGGTCATGCTAAAGATTATGTTGAAGGGATGTGGCGAATTTTGCAAAATGATAAACCAGAAGATTTTGTTTTAGCTACAGGTATCACTACTACTGTTAGAGATTTTGTTATTAAGTCGTTTAATTATTTAGGTATAGAACTTGAATTTAGTGGTGAAAATGAAAATGAAATTGGCAAAGTGAAAAGTTGTAACGGAAGGTTTAAATTGGAAATAGGAAAAACAGTTATAAAAATTGACCCGTTATATTATAGACCAACAGAAGTTGATTTGTTGATTGGAGATTATACTAAAGCGAAATCAATTTTAGGATGGGAGCCTACTCATACATTAGATGAAATTGTTGAAGAAATGATAATTAGTGATTTGTCAAGAAAATAATTAAACACAGATAATGTTAATTTCTAAAGGCACGTCTTATGCTATCGACTTTATAAAAGGAGCATGCTCTTTAGCAATTTTATTGATGCATGTTTCTTGGTTGACAGAAGGAAGCCAAAACTGGATTTATCATGATTTTTTTTCAAAACTAACCAATTTCATGGTGTTTTTTTTTATAATTAATGGTTTTTTGTTTTCTGTAAAAAATAGTAATAATAATCAGAATATAAATTATTTAAAAAGAATTTTAAAGAGGATATATCCAATTTATTTATTTGTTTTTATTTGCAACATATTACTTATCTATTATTTTAGTACTACCAATCCCGATTATTTTATTTTTTGCGAAAGATTATCTCCATTTGTTAATATTGATTTTGGGATGATTTTAACTAATTTGTTTCTATTAGATGGGTTATTTCCCCAGTATTTAGATAAATTAGTGGATGGTTCATGGTTTTTATGTAATATAATTTATATAAATATTTTTTTTCTAATAATCCCTAATCTTTTTAGTTTAAAAAAAGTATTAATTTTTTTTATTTTTTTTACAGTTTTTGAATTTATACTTTTTAAAAGTTTAAGATATTTTTTCAATTTAAATAATTATTTCACCTATCATTTTTTTTTGAGATATATCCCAGCTTTTCTTTTAGGAATCTTAATTGATTTACTTTCAAAAAATAGTATTATATCTAATTATATAAATAAACATAGAAATTTTGTTTTTACTATTTCATTAACTCTAATAGTATTATCTTTTTTTCCACGTTTTGGGTTTTTAAATAACATAGAGCTAATCCAAGTAGTTTATTTTTCTTTTGTTTTTTCAATTATACTTTTAAATATTAGAAAGAAGAGAACAAATTTCTTGGAGTCTTTTATAATAAAAATTGGAAAACAATCATTAAATTTTTTTTTATTACATGTATTACTTATGTGGCCATTAGCTTTTTTTCTAAAAAAATTAATTCTTTATAAATACAATATTATTTTTTTTGAATCTATTTGGAGTAAGTTTATTTTATTATTTTTTACATTACTTGTTTCTACTCTAATATCTCTTTACATTTTTGACAATTTTATTAAATTAATTCACAAATATATTAATGACAACAAACATTTATCATAATGAAAGCTTAATTGCTCAAGTCTTCGATTTTAATCTATCAAAAGAAGTTCAATTCCCTACACCGGAACAATTATCTTTCCAAGTAGGTTATGGTGATATTAAAGAAGATAAATTATTCAATTCCCATATTCATAAAAGAGTAAACAGAACTTTGGATAATACATCAGAATTTTTATATGTTATCCATGGCGAAATTACTATTGATATTTTAGCTGAAGATACAAGTAAAATTGATACGATAATTTTGAGAGCACAAATGGGCTTTTTGCAATTTTATGGAGGTCATAGTATTTTTATAAAAGGCGGTACTAGATATTTTGAGATTAAGCAGGGACCATATTTAGGAAAAAACACAGATAAGTTTGAAATTTAAATAATTTGAAAATGAAAAATAATATACCTGTGAACACTCCATTGTTAGATGGTAATGAATTGAAATATGTGACTGAATGTATTACAACTGGTTGGATTTCCTCAGAAGGACCATTTGTAGATAAATTTGAAAAAGCGTTGTCTCAATTTACAGAGAGAAAGCATGGTATAGCAGTGTCCAATGGTACTGCTGCTCTAGATATAGCTTTTGCAGCTATTGGATTAAAAAAGGGAGATGAGGTAATTATACCTTCACATACTATTATATCTTGTATATTGCAAATTATAAGGTCAGGTGCTACTCCAGTTTTGATTGATTCAGAATTGGAAACTTGGAATATGGATGTGACCCAAATTGAATCCAAAATAACAAAAAAAACCAAAGCCATCTTGGCAGTACATTTGTATGGTTTGCCTTGTAGAATTGATAAAATAATTGAAATTGCAGATAAGAATAATTTATTTGTTATTGAAGATGCTGCACAGATGATTGGTCAGACTTTTAACAATAAACCTTGTGGTAGTTTTGGACATATAAGTACTACTAGTTTCTACCCAAATAAACAAATTACCACAGGAGAAGGAGGAATGTGCTTGACTAATGATGATGAGCTTGCTGAAAAATGTCGTAGTTATAGAAACTTATGCTTTAAAGCAGATCCTCGTTTTGTGCATGAAGAATTGGGTTGGAATTATAGAATGACGAATATCCAAGCTGCAATTGGACTAGCGCAAGTTGAAAAATTAAATGATCATGTTGTATTAAAAAGAAGAGTCGGAGATAAATATACAGAATTGCTTAAAACAATTTCTAGTTTTAATCTTCCGTTAAAAGAAACAGATTATGCTAAAAATATTTATTGGGTATATGGAATTTTTTTGAATGAAAAATCAAAATATAACGCTAAAGAAGCTATGAACCTTTTGAAGGAAGAAGGTATCGCAACCAGACCTTTTTATTATCCAATGCATTTACAACCAGTTTTTCAAAATGAAAATATGTTTGAAAATCAAGAATTTCCAAATGCAAAAATCCTTTATGACAGGGCGTTTTATATACCTAGTGGTGTGGGTTTTTCCGATAATGATGTTGACACTGTGGTTGAGGTTTTAATAAAACTATTTAAGTAATTAGTTTGTACAAAAATATATTTTTTTCTGTTTTATCAAAATTGGGATTAGCTATCTATAGTATTTTATTGCTTAAAATACTTTCTATTTATTTATTCCCAACTTCTTTTTCAAAATATTATTTAAATTATAATCTTTCATTATATATATATACTGTTTTATTTGCATTACAATTAAATGTATTATTACGTTACTATCATTCAGTTAGTAAATTTATTTTGTCAAAATTTTTGTATAAGTTTAATATTCTTGTCTTAGGTTTAGCTTTAATACTGTTTATAATTTTGGTGTTTATTGCTAAATATAATTTTTTTGAATCTTTATTTTTACTTATTTTTTGTACAACTTTCGGATTCTATAATATTAAAATTACATTATTCAGAATCAAGGGATTATTTGGAAGTATATTTATTGTGCAAATCTTACAAATATTTCTTTGTATTTTTTTATTATTATTGAATAGAAATATTTTAAATCCAAATTTGATTTTTTGCATCACTTCAGTAACCAATATATTGCCTTTTTTTATTTTCAAAAAAAGGTTTAAATTCAAAATATTTAAATTAAATAAATATAGTTTCAATGAAATTGAAATTAAGTTTATTAAATATGGATTGCCCATTGTTTTAATTTCATTTATAACTTTTGCATTGTCATCTTCAGATCAGTTTTTTTTGAAGCATTTTCAATATGACAAAGAGTTAAGTGGTTATATTGCTAATTATAGTATAGCCGAAAAAGGAATATTAATTATTTTAAGTGTTTTGTCTTTTGTTTTCCAGCCTTTTTTTTTTAAGAAACACGATAATTTAACTACATCGGCATTGAAAGATGTTATTAAAGTAGCTTCGTTGTTTTTGATATTATCCTTTTTTATATTCATTATAGTTTATAATTTTTCGAGTGAATTAACAGTTTTATTAAGTTCGAAAAATTATGTTGAATATTCTTGGTTAATACCAATTGTGGTTGTTGGAGGTGTTTTTATTGGTTTAAACAGTTTGTTTGCAGAATTACTGACACTTACGTTTAAAACGTCACTTTTAATGTTATCCTATTTGGTAGGATTTATTACAAATGTAATTCTAAATTATTTATTTATTCCAGAATATGGGATTACTGCAGCAGTTTGGAGCTCAGTTTTTGCCTATTTAATTATGTTTATCACCACTATTATTTTTGTTATTTATCAATTTAAAACCAATAAATATGTATCAGTATAAATCTATCTTTATCTCTATTTCAGGTATGGATCCTGGATGGATTATCGGTAAAATTTCTAATGATTTAAAAGAAGTTTTCACTAATCTAGGAATAGATTGTCAAGTAGGCTCTCCTGCTGAATATAAAGATCAAGAAGTCTGTTATCATATGGGTTGGGCATATGCTACGCCGCAAAAAAACGCAAAAATAAATCCTATTTTTATTACACATATAGATGATAAATTAAAAGAAAATTTATTAGTTTCTTTAAAAGATAAGTTTGATTATTTTATTTGTATGTCTGTTGAAGACGAACAATTTTTAATTGATTTGGGTTTTCCTTTAGAAAAGTGTTTTGGTTTGACATTGCCTATAAGAAATACCTACATCAGGCCACTTTCTATTGGAATATTTAGTGGTGTTTATTTAGATGGAAGAAAAAATGAGCAATGGTTACTTGATTTTTGTATTGAAAATGAAACATCTCAATTGTTTAATTTTGTGTTTATTGGTCCTGATTGGGGGAAATTTGTAGAGAAACTAGTAAAGTTACAGTGCTCTTTCGAATGGCATCATACATCAAGGATAATGCCTTTTGAATATGAATTTCAACAACAAAAATTGCAAAAATTAGATTATTATTTTTATCCTGGTTTTGACGGAGGTGCTATGGGAAGTTATGACGCTTATTTTTATGGAGTGCAACTTATTATTGCAGATGATGGTTATCATAAATCAATTCCAAACATAGAGTATCCATTTTCGAATCAAGGTGAATTTGTTGAAATTTTAAGCGAATTAGGTCGAAAACAAAAAGAGAAAATAGATTTTTTTAAAATAAACAATCCAAATAATTACGGATTTACACTTTTAAAAATATGGGATAATTCATATATAAAAAAGCCTTTTTTCCCTACTGCTCATAAAAGTGTTTTAGAAAAAAAACGAAAATTTTATGCAAAAATAAGTTTTCGTAGATTTCTTTCATTGATTAAAAGAAACATATATAAACGGCTACATAATTAGTTGTTTTATCCATATTTATAGTTTCTTTTTATTGAAATTTTAGTTTATAAATTATTATGAATTTAGCGAATTTTTTGGTTTTGCTCTATATATTTTTTGCAAGTTGGACTAATGCTTTTGCAATTAATGATTGGTTGCCTGTTTATATTGTAGTGCTTTTTCTTTCTTTTATTAGTGTTCAATTTAAAAAGGTATTGATGTCAAATAAAATTAAATTCAATTATTATGTTGAGGATTTTTTATTAATATTTTTTTTCATTTTCATTTTACTCTTTGCTTTATTATTTCCTACTTCTAAATCTTTAAATTACATTGCTGCTTATTTTATTGCAATTTTTATTAATTATTTTTTTATTAGAAATTATATTTTTCAAAATTTAAAACTATATCAAGTTTTAAATGCTAATATTTTTGGGGTTTTTTTTGTAAGTCTATTTTGTAATCTTGAATTTTTTTTAAGTTCTTTTAAAAATATTTATATTCAAGACTTTATTCCAAGAACAATGATAGCAGACGCAGATTATTTAATTGGAATTAGAAGAGTTTATGGTTTTTCAGAGGAACCTACTTATTTAGCTTGGTATCTAGAAACTTTGGGGTTAATTGCAATTTGGTCGGTTATTGTTAATAGTAAGAACAAATACTTTAGATACTTATTTATCTCTTCTGTTATTATAACTTTTATTACAACTTTTAGTGCTTCTGGAATTGGTACATTATTTTTAAGTTTTATCATTGTTTTTATTTTTAGGATAAAAAAAAATATAAAAAATATAGTCTTTTTTTTATCAATAATTAGCTTAATTACATTTGTTTACTTTTATTTTTTTGATTTTTTCGATATTCTAAATTCAAAGTTAACTTTAAATCAAGAAGGTAGCGGGAATAGAAAAGACATGTGGCTTTCAGCATTTATTGATTTTTATAAAAATCCTCTTTTTGGTAATGGTTTAGGGTTTTATTCTTCATTAGGACTTGAAAGTCCAGTTAATTATTTTTTGTTCTTGATTTCAGAGAACGGAATTTTTCCTTTAATTTTAATTTTTTTATTTTATCTTATAGTATTGTATAAAGTTTATAAATCGAGTTTTCAAAAAAGTTATTTTTTTTTAATTGCAATTATTGGGGGTATATTACACTTATTTACACAATCTTTGTTTTTTCATCCTTGTTTATGGCTTACAATTTCATTTTTTTATAAAGTTAATTCATCATTTCCAGTTATTAATAAAATTGAATAACACCAATTGTGTAAATTTAAGTTTAAATCAAATTAATGAACAAATTAATCAGAATAACTACTATACCAGAATCTTTAGATAAATTATTAGATGGTCAACTTTCATATATGAATAATCATTTTGAAGTTATTGCAGTTTCATCAAATTTTCATAAATTAAAACAAGTAGGATTAAAAGAAGGTATTTCAATCTTTAATATTGAAATGACTAGAAAGATTACACCTTTTAAAGACTTGGTAGCGGTATTTAAATTGTTTTTATTTTTAAAGAAAACAAAACCTCTTATTGTTCATTCTCATACCCCTAAAGCAGGTACAGTTGCTATGATTGCATCAAAAATGGCAGGTGTGCCGCATCGATTGCATACAATCGCTGGTTTACCATTACTTGAAGCAACAGGAAATAAACGAAAATTATTGAATTTTGTTGAAAAAATAACTTACGACTGCGCAACTAAAGTTTACCCTAATTCAAATGGATTGAAAAATATTATTATTCAAGAGAAATTTTGTCAATCTGACAAATTAAAGGTTATTGCAAGTGGTAGTTCGAATGGAATTAAAACAGTTCATTTTAATCCAGAATTGCATACAATAAATGAAAAACAAAATTTGAAAGACACTCTAGGAATTAAACCACAAGATTTTGTGTATATCTTTGTTGGACGTTTAGTAGGCGATAAAGGTATAAATGAACTAGTTAAAGCTTTTAGTAATTTGTCTTTAGAAATAAAGGGAGTTAAATTACTCTTATTAGGAGTGTTAGAATCTGAGTTAGATCCTCTAAAGAGAGAAACTTTGAGCGAAATAGAAACCAATAAAAATATTATTTCGGTGGGATACCAGAATGATGTTAGACCTTTTTTTTCTGTTTCAAATGTATTAGTATTTCCAAGTTATCGAGAGGGCTTTCCAAATGTAGTAATGCAAGCTGGAGCAATGGGATTACCCTCTATTGTATCTGATATAAATGGGTGTAATGAGATAATTAAAGAAGGTGTAAATGGTTGTATAATTCCGGTAAAGGATAGTGAAACATTACATAAATCGATGAAAAAATTATTTGAAGATGATATTTTAAGGAACTATCTACAACAAAATGCTCGACAAATGATAGTGTCGCGTTATGAACAAAGTGTAGTTTGGCAAGCGATTTTAGAGGAATATAATAGTTTGAAATGTAATGTATAAATCCTTTTTCAAAAGATTTTTAGATTGTAGTATTGCATTAATTGGATTAGTTTTAATATTTCCATTGTTTGTTTTTGTTATGGTTGGGTTATTTATTTCAAACCAAGGAAAACCATTCTTTTTTCAACTACGACCAGGTAAAAATGGGCAACTATTCAAAATCATTAAGTTTAAAACAATGAATGATAAGAAGGATAGTGATGGAAATTTACTTCCTGATAAGTACCGATTAACAAAAATTGGTCAATTGGTTCGAAAAACTTCATTGGATGAATTACCTCAATTAGTCAATGTATTGAAAGGAGATATGAGTTTAATTGGCCCTAGACCTTTGTTGCCTGAATATCTGTCGTTATATAACGAAACGCAAAATAAAAGGCATAATGTAAAGCCTGGAATCACTGGTTGGGCACAAGTAAATGGAAGAAATGCAATTAGTTGGTCACAAAAATTTGAATATGATGTTTGGTATGTAAATCATATTTCTTTTTTACTTGATTGTAAAATTGTATATTTAACAATAAATAAAGTTTTTAAACGGGAAGGTATAACTTCAGAAAATTCAGCAACAGCAGAAGCTTTTAAAGGAAATTAAAATTAAATTAAAATAAATACTTATGGAAATTACAACTTTTTTACAAAATTTCGCTGATATGTTAGATGATACAGATGCAGCATTGATCAAAGCAGAGACAATATTTAGAGATCTAGACGAGTGGGATTCTTTAACTGCACTTTCATTAATTGCTATGGTTGATGAAGAGTATTCTTTAAAATTAACAGGTGATGATATTAAAAATGCTTCAACTATCAATGATATTTTTGAAACTATTAAATCAAAAAAATAAATAAATGGCAATCGTTAATGTAAACGGAGTTGTTTTATCGGGATTAGTTGCTTGTGTTCCTAAAAATATTGAAAAGAATTTTGAAAATATCCTTTTTAATTCTTTAGAGGATGCAAATAAATTTATCGAAACTACAGGTGTGATAGAAAGGCGCATAGCAAAATCAGATATTTGCACTTCTGATTTGACTATTGCTGCAGCTGAAGAGTTAATGATGAAACTTAACTGGAATAAGAGTGAAGTTGGGTTATTAATTTGTATTACACAAACGCCTGATTTTCACGGTCCAATGAACGCTTCAATAATACAGGATAAACTAGGATTGACTAAAGAATGTATTTCTTTTGATATACCTATTGGGTGTAGTGGTTTTGTTTATGGGACATCTGTATTGTCCTCAATGATGAGGTCATTTGGTATTTCTAAAGGATTGTTATTGGTAGGTGATACGTTAAGCAAGCAAGCATCTCCAAAAGATAAAAGTACACAGCCCCTTTTTGGTGATGCCGCTGCTGCAATTGCATATACATTAACAAATGATGAAAATGATGAATTTGTTTTTGATTTGGGAGGAGATGGCTCAGGTTATAAATCACTTTATCTTAAAGATGGGGGTTATCGAAATCCATTTAACAAGAATAGTTTAGAATATATAGTTTCAGAAGATGATGGTCTTGAAAGGAATGGTTGCCACACTATTATGGAGGGTATGAATGTTTTTTCATTTGGAATTACTACTGTACCGAAAACTGTAAAAAGGGTTTTGGAAAAAACTGATTTAAAAGTTGAAGATGTTGATTTTTTTGTTTTGCATCAAGCAAATTTTTTTATGAACGAAATGATTAGAAAAAAATTGAAAGCAGATATTAAGCAAGTTCCATATTCATTAAATAAATTTGGTAATACGAGTTCTGCAACTATTCCCTTGACAATGGTTAGTGAGCTAAAATCAGAATTAGAAGCAAAAGAATTAGATTTGTTAGTATGTGGTTTTGGGATTGGATTGTCTTGGGGTACACTACATTTAAAGACAAATAAATTATCTTGCGTTGAACTAATTGAAATTTGATATGTTAGACAAAAAATGGTATACTAAAAAAAAATATTTTGAATACGAAATCAATAATATTTTTAATGATCAATGGATTTTTGCAGGTCTTGTTACTGATTTGAAAAATAATAATGATTTCATTACTTTAGAAATAGGAAAGTCATCTGTAGTTGTTCAGAATTTTAAAGGTAGGCTAGTGGCTTTTCAAAATATCTGCTCTCATCGATTCAAACGTATTCAAACAGAAGTTAAAGGGAGTCGCCCTTTTTTTTGTGAATATCACGGTTGGAATTATGATAAAGATGGTTCGCCAAGAATTCCAAGAGAAAACACTTTTGATATACAAAACTCTAGTTGCTTAAAATTAAAGAAATACAAATTAGCAACTTGCGGAAATTTTGTATTTGTAAATCTAAATTCTGAAAGTAAAATAATTTTGGAGGAACATCTAGGAGATTATTTTAAAGAACTAGAAGAGATTTCAAAACATTTGAATTTAATTTTAAACGAAAGTAAAATAATCTTACATAAATCAAATTGGAAACTTTTGGTGGAAAATGTTTTGGAAGGATATCATTGTCCAATCGTTCATAAAGAATCGTTGGTTGATTTAGGATATTGTATAGATTTTCCAAATGAGATGAAATTTCACAATAATCATTCTAGTTGGCATTCTCCAAAAATTAAAAAGGGTGAAGATAGTGTTAATGCAAAACTAAATTTCATGAATGATTTAACTTACAAGCATGAATCTTTTTATCATATATACATATATCCTAATTTATTCATTTCTTCTACAAGCGGAAGTTTTTTTTATATAGGTAATTTAGTTCCTAAATCAAAAAATGAATCAAATTTAATTTGTAATTTTTTTGGAGCTAATTATAATAGAGATCTCAATAAAAAAGAAAGTAGCTTAAATAAAGCTATGTTTTCGTTCAATGTTGAATCTGCGAATAGAGTTTTATTTGAGGATAAACCAATGGTGGAAAGTTGTCAAAAAGGTCTGGAAGAAAGATCAAATATTCAGGGAATTTTGAGTTCTGTGGAAGAAATACGAATTGTAAAATTCCATGAAACGGTTAATAAAAAATTATAGAATTTAAAATGATAGATTTATTTAGTTTAGAGAAAAAAAAAGTATTAATAACAGGTGCCTCTTCTGGAATAGGTAGAGAGACGAGTATTTTGCTGTCAAATTTAAATGCTGAATTGATTATTTGTGGGCGTGATGAACAAAGATTGTTAGAGACTAAGAATGCTTTAAAAAACCCAGATAATCACAAGATGTTTATTGGAGATCTTAATGATGAAAATTTAATTCAAGAATTAATTAATTCTATAGATAATATTGATGGTTTAGTATTAATTGCAGGAATTGTAAAGACAGTTCCAATTAAATTTTTAAATTATAATGAACTTACATCAATAATGCAATCTAATTATGTTTCTCCAGTACTATTAATTCAAAAATCTGTTAAGAATAAAAAAATTAATAAAAATGGATCAATAATTTTTATGTCTTCAATTGCGGGTAATTTTTTGGCTGATAAAGGTAATGGAGCATATGCTGGGTCAAAAGCAGCTTTAAATGGTATTTGTAAAGTTATGGCATTAGAATTTGCATCTCAAAAAATCAGAGTTAATTCAATTTGTCCAGGCATGGTTCAAACTCCGATGACTAATAATGAGCTTGCTGCAGTGACTAAAGAACAATTATTAATAAATGAAAAAATGTATCCTTTAGGTTATGGACAGCCGATTGATGTTGCAGCAAGTGTAGCATATTTTTTATCTGATGCTAGTAAATGGGTAACTGGGACATCATTTGTAATAGATGGAGGTTTTACAATAGTATAAATGATGGTATTCATTAAAAATATATCTTATTATTTACCCAAATTTTCGTTTACAAACGAAAAAATAAGTCAACAATTTCCTGAATGGAATGTTGATAAAATCAGTTTAAAGACTGGCATTAAAAGTAGACATATTAGTGCGTCTGATGAATTTTCTTCAGACATGGCAATTAAGGCTGCAGAAATGTTATTTTTAGAACATAATATTGATAGAGATTCTATTGATTTTTTATTATTTTGTACCCAAAGTCCAGATTATTTTTTACCCACTACCGCTTGTATTATTCAAGATAAACTAAAATTAAAAACTAGTTGCGGAGCTCTTGATTTTAATCTTGGTTGTTCTGGTTTTGTTTATGGTTTGAGTTTAGCCAAAGGACTTATAGCAGGAAATATGGCGAAGAATGTATTATTAATTACTTCTGAAACATACAGTAAATTTATTCATCCAAAAGACAAAAGTAATAAAACAATTTTTGGGGATGCAGCAGCAGCCACCTTGATAAGTTCGGAGAAAGGTATATTTGAAATAGGAGATTTTATTTTTGGAACAGATGGTTCTGGTTCTGAAAACCTAATTGTTAGAAATGGAGGTATTCGCAATCCATATAAAGTTAATGAAGATATTATTGATGAGTATGGGAATGTAAAAAATGACAATAATTTGTTTATGAACGGAAGCGAAATATTCAACTTTACCAGCGAGTCTATTCCAAATTTAACAGCATCCATTTTAAAAAAAATAGATAAAAATATTAGTGATATAGATCTGTTCATATTTCATCAAGCTAATAAGTACATGCTCAATCATTTAAGAAAAAAAATAGGCATTCCTGAAGATAAGTTTTATTTTGCTATGGAAAATTGTGGTAATACAGTTTCTTCTACTATACCAATCGCTTTGTATGAAGCTATAAAGGATAAAAGAGTGCAAAAATGTAAAAATATACTCTTGTCTGGATTTGGTGTAGGCTATTCTTGGGCGAGTTGTAATCTAAAGAAAATATAATGAAACAACTTGTTATAATTGGTGCAGGGGGTTTTGGTCGAGAAGTTTCTGAAATTGCAAAAAATTGTATTGGATATGGATCTATTTTTTTAATAAAAGGATTTATTGATGATGATATTTATGCTTTAGATAATTTTGATGATTATCCTAAAATAATTTCTACAATTAAGGAATATACTGTTGTAGATAATGATGTTTTTATTTGTGCAATAGGGTCTTTAAAGACAGCATCGTTATTAATAAATTTAATGTTAAAAAAAAATGCTGTTTTCTTTAATTTAATACATAATGATTCAGAAATCAGAAAAAATGTTAAAATGGGAATTGGGATAATTATTGGATCTGGAACTATAATAAGTACAGATGTTAAAATCGGAGATTTTACTCAGATTATGTCTAATTGTATTATTGGTCATGATACGACAATAGAAGATTTTTGTAGAGTTGGTGATATGGTATTTATCGGGGGTAACTCAAAAATAAAATCTACTACTTTTATTGCCGTAAATTCTACCATCCTCGAAAATATAAATATTGCAGAGAGCTCTATCATTGGCGCTGGATCAGTTTTGATAAAGTCTATAAAACATTCAGGGACCTATTTTGGAAATCCTGCAAAAAAAATATTTTAAAATGAATAATTCAAAAATCTGGCTATCCTCGCCACATATGGGTGGTGCCGAACAAAACTATATAAATGAAGCCTTTGATGCGAATTGGGTAGCTCCTTTGGGACCCAACGTAAATGGCTTAGAGCAAGATGTAGAAAGTTATTTGGGTAATCAATCTCATGTTGGCGCTCTGAGTTCAGGAACTGCAGCGATACATTTAGGTTTAATTTTATTAGGAGTTGAAGCAGGAGATGAAGTGATTTGTCAGAGTATGACTTTTTCTGCATCGGCAAACCCTATTTTATATTTGGGTGCCACTCCTGTTTTTATAGATAGTGAGGAACAAACCTGGAATATTTGTCCGGAGGCGCTAGAAGAAGCCATTTTGGATCGTATCCAAAAGGGTAAAAAACCAAAAGCTATTATTGCAGTACATTTATACGGTGTGCCGTATCAAATAGAAGCGGTTATAGCCGTAGCTGATAAATACAGTATTCCTATTTTAGAGGATAGTGCGGAGGCTTTAGGGAGTTCGTACAAAGGGCAAAAATGCGGTACTTTTGGAGATATTGGTGTACTATCCTTCAATGGTAACAAAATCATCACCACATCTGGGGGGGGGGCAATTGTAACAAAAACAGCTTCTCAAAAAGAGAAAGCCGTTTTCTATGCTACACAATCACGAGACCATGCGCCACATTACCAACACAGCCATATTGGCTATAACTATCGCATGAGTAATATTTGTGCCGGGATTGGTAGAGGGCAAATGGAGGTTTTAGATCAACATGTTGCTTTAAGAAGACAAATGCATGATTTTTATGTTGAGTTATTTGCATCTATTGATGGGGTAGAAGTATTCACAGTTCCTAATGAGGATTATTTTGCTAATTATTGGCTTTCTGCAATAACTATAGATTCAATTAAAACTAATGGAATTAGTCGTGAAACATTGCGTTTAGCCCTTGAAGCTAATAATATTGAGTCACGACCTTTATGGAAACCGATGCATTTGCAGCCTATATTTGAAAGCTATCCGTATTATGGGGGTGATATATCAGAACAATTATTTGAAAAGGGATTGTGTTTGCCGTCAGGTTCTAATTTGACTGATGAAGATAGAAACCGAATTGTACAATCGATTAATTCACTATTTTAATATGAAAGAGGATTTTTTAAAAGTTCAGCAACAAAATCTAATTGAGAAAAACTTTGATATTATTTCAATTGATCACAACCGCCCATGGGGTGGTTTTTTTGTTATTTCAGAGGAACAGGCGCAACAGTTTGCCAATCAGTTTTTTGACGGCTTAGACGTATCAACTTTAAAAATAGGTGGGGCATTAAGTCCTAAAATATTGGTAGTAGTACCCGACACACGATTGTCTTGGCAGTACCATCATCGCAGAGCTGAGATATGGCGCGTGATTCAAGGTCAGGCAGGGATTAAACGAAGTGCTAACGATACAGAAGGAGAATTAGAGATTTTGAATATGGGCGACACCATTACGTTACAACAAGGCGAACGTCATCGTTTAATTGGTATCGACGATTATGCTGTCATTGCTGAGATTTGGCAACATACGGACGTCAATCATCCTTCGGATGAAGACGATATTGTACGTGTGCAGGATGATTTTGGACGATAAATCGATGTTCGATTTACAATTATTAGAGATTGCGTCACTGTGTTCGCAATGACAGGCAACCGATAACAGACAACAGATACAATGACAATAGAAAATACCCCTATACAAAATTTACTCATTATAAACCCCACCGTATTTGAAGATGCGCGTGGGTATTTTTTTGAGGCCTATAATCAAAATTCATTAGTAGCAGAAGGGATTAACATCCACTTTGTGCAGGACAATCAGTCGTTTTCCAAACGCGGTACTTTGAGAGGTTTGCATTATCAAAATCCACCTTTTGCTCAAACTAAATTAGTTAGAGTTTTACAAGGAGAAATTATTGATGTGGCGGTAGATATAAGAAAGCAATCGCCTACTTACGGCCAACATTTTGCTATTAAACTATCTGCCGAGAACAAAAAACAATTGTTGATTCCGCATGGTTTTGCCCATGGTTTTTCGGTTATTAGTGAAACGGCTGTTGTACTATACAAATGCGATCAGTTTTATAATAAAGCCAGTGAAGGCGGTATTCGTTTTGACGATCCGAGTTTGAACATCGACTGGGGCATGGACTTAGCAGCCGCTATTGTGTCCGATAAGGATTTAGTGTTGCCGGTGATAGAGGGGTGTAATAGTGAGTTTTAGATTTACGATATTCGATTTACGATTTACGAAGTGCGATGTACGATTTGAAAATGTGCTAATTTGAAAATGTAGCAATTCGTCTATTTAGCGCTAGACGTTCCCCTCTTCAGAGGGGCTAGGGGTGTGTTTTAGATTTACGATATACGATTTACGAAGTTCAACATTCAATATTCAACATTCGTTATTCAACATTCGTTATTCAACATTTATTTAATAACGAATTTTGAACACGGAACAAGGAATGTTGATTTTTAGTCTGAAGCGACTTTCTTATATTTCCTTATATGACTTATATGCTTAAAGAATATACGATTTACGATTTACGAAGTACGATTTGAAAATGTATCAATTTACGATCTACGAAGTTAGTGTCACTTATTGATTTCCCAACTTAATAAATAATTATATAAACCATAAAAAGCCCCGTTATGGATGAAAAAACAATAATTACCTATCAATCAGAAAGTACTCCCAATCAAATAGAAGTACGAATTGAAGATGAAACCGTTTGGTTAACTCAATTGCAAATGGCAGAATTATTTCAAACTACAAGAAATAATATTACGCTACACATAAAGAACATATTTATGGAGCAAGAGTTAAATCCCATTTCAGTTAGTAAGGATTTCTTACTAACTGCAGTAGATGGCAAAAAATACAAAACGAAAATCTATAATTTAGATGTTATCATCTCAGTAGGCTATAGAGTAAAATCTAAAACGGGTACCCAATTTCGTATATGGGCCAACGAAGTTTTGAAGTCCTATTTGTTAAAAGGATATGCGCTTCAACATAGAGTAGAAGCCATAGAGAAAAGAGTATTCGAACATGATTTTAAAATAGAACAATTGCTACATGCCAAACTTCCAGCTCAACAAGGAATATTTTTTGAAGGCCAGTTGTTTGATGCTTATGTATTTGTTTCAGATCTTGTTAAATCAGCAAAAAAGTCAATTATCCTCATTGATAATTATGTAGACGAAACTGTTTTACTATTACTTTCTAAACGTAATGATTCTGTTATAGCAACAATTTATACCGAAAAAATAACACCTCAATTCCAGTTGGATATCAAAAAGCATAATGCACAGTATGAACCAGTAGGTGTGGAGATAGAGAAGAAATCTCATGATCGATTTCTAATTATAGACGAAAATCAGGTCTATCATTTAGGCGCTTCCGTCAAAGATTTGGGAAAGAAATGGTTTGCTTTTTCAAGGTTACATATCGATCCTAACAGCATATTAAGTAGATTGTAAATCGGGAAGTGTGAATAGTGAACCGTGAACCGTAATACGTGAATCAAATTATGAATTAAGATCCGAGGCGAAGCTGAATGGAGAAAATTAAGAAGTTCGATATTCAAAATTCAAAATTTCATGTTGAATATTCAATAGTAGAACAACGAATGTTGAACATAGTATAAATAACCGATAACTGATAACAAAAAATCTTTGTGCCCTAGCGACTTAGTGGCAATAAATAATGAATAAAAAAATACTAGTAACAGGTGCCAATGGCCAATTGGGTTCCGAATTGAAGGAATTGTCAAGCCACTATTCGCAATTCGAATGGGTGTTTGCCGATCGTTCCGTTTTGGATTTGAGTAATTTGGAATCGATTTCGAAGGTGTTGGATACTATTCAGCCGCAAATTATTATTAATTGCGCCGCCTATACCGCCGTAGATAAAGCGGAAACAGAAACTGAATTAGCGGAGGTGTTGAATCACCAAGCGGTGGGTATTTTGTCACAATGGAGTGCCAACCACGATTGTCGTTTGGTTCACGTTTCTACCGATTATGTGTTTGATGGGAATTCGAAAGTGGCTTTAACCGAAGAGGCGCCAACAGGACCAATCAA
>JACCDQ011011328.1_pt1 | contig 21612 bp, 17 predicted proteins | sample 7446031 | NCBI WGS metagenome assembly JACCDQ01 (sample SAMN15323442, study PRJNA562643) | freshwater metagenome | isolation source: river surface water | place: USA:Blue River Watershed | collected 2017-08-17
CCCAGATTTCGTGAGCCTCAATGCGATGAACTGACTGTAGCTTTCCCCGGTAACGGAAAGCTATATAGTTGGGAGGCTGCTGAGGCCAGTGATTGCCAACTGGGTGAAAGTACGCGCCATCTTTTTCGACGACGTCTATCCAAGTATGAGTTCCACTTTCTCGCATCGCTTGGGATCCCAAGGAGACGACGTAGACCATGTTATCGCGTAGTGTATCCATCGCAGAAAATTTCTCCAGGTGGGTCGCTAGCTCCTTGAGCCAGAGGCGTTCTTCAAGCACCTTGGTCTGGGCAAGTGAGTGGATGGCCAGTGCACGGATCAGCCCCCATGAGAGGTGTATCAGGGGAACACCGTCAATGTCTTTTGGTAGACGCAATCGAGCAATCTCATCTGACGCCGCAGAAACGGAAATCATGAGTTTGTGTCGAGCTTTAAGGTGATCTTGGTCGAGCCGAGGTTTGTATCGTCGTAATTGAGCGACTGTGGGTAAAACCCAGCCTTGTTTGGCCTCTACGATGCAGTGCAGTTCCTTACCATAGTGAATTTCAAGATCGGTATAGCCCTTATCAATGCCTGACTGCTGTAATACTAGGAGCCCGTCAGAGAGCTTTAGCTCTCTCCCAACGATATGGCTGCTCAGGGTATTCAAGAAAACAGGGCAGCGATCCAGCGTCCAGCCCAGCGCATATGTTGCGCTGTTCTCATCCCTTCCGAGGAGTTGAAATATGTTTGAAGGGTATTCCCCTCGAAGGACTAGGCTCATGAGATAAATTTTTCGCGGAGCGTTCGAGTTGACTATCATCCACTTAATTTTTCTATATTTTACAAGCCCTTTATTTAATGACCCAAAGGCCCAAAGCTAGATCTTATATTTGCTAGTTAATAAGATTTTATTTGGGCTTAGCGCACAGCAATCGCAAGTGAATGCCAATCCGTCGTGTACGCTGGCGTGCGTCGCTCTTGTTTCATAATCCAGTTCCGCTTCTTCGCCCCTAACATTGCAGCGCCCAATTTTATTTTTCCGCGTCCGTATCGGTCATTTACGCGATCTACAGTCAGCATGAGCTCCGGGTTTGCCGCAGGTTGGTCGTTATCGAAATTTAGCGTCAAGTGTGTGGTAGTTGCTGGTTGCAAGTCCATCAGCATTACGCCGGCCTTTGAATAGTTGAATCCTGGGCGGTAGATAGCCTTCAAGACCTCTAACGCCGCGCGTACGATACGCGTTGTATCGTCGGTCGGCTCCATAAGAGGCTGCGTGCGGTACGCACCGTATTGCTCATCATTCCTGCGGAAAGGGCTGGTACGGATGAACGCCATGACCTGATTCACATGGCTGCCTTGCCGGCGTAGTTTCTCTGCAGCGCGACTGGCGAATTCTGCAATTGCTTCTTCAAGCTCCCGGAGATCCGTGACCGGATGGCCGAAAGAACGGGTGCATGCGATTTCCTGTTTGTCCGGGGCGACATCCTGCAGACTGATACAAGAGATACCATTGAGCTCATGAATAGTTTTTTCAAGCACCACAGACCAGCGTGCGCGGGCTACGCTTGGTGCTAGTCTGGCTAGATCTAGTGCGGTGTGAACTCCGACTTGATTCAATTGCGCACTAAGCTTCTGACCCACACCCCAAATCTCGCGCACTTCAGTGGCTGCTAGCAGTGCCTTGCGCGCATCGCTTGGTAATTGTCCCCAGTGACAGACTTGCGCTAGTTCAGCCGGGTAGCTGCCGGGCTTTCGCTCGGCGGTCTTTGCGATGTGATTCGCAAGCTTTGCGATGGTCTTGGTAGGACCGAGGCCGATACAGGTCGGGATGCCAACCCAGCGCAAGATGCGTGAGCGCACCTTGTATGCTCGCTCTGAAAGATCGCCCCGGATACCGCTCAAGTCAACAAAGCTTTCGTCAATCGAATAGATCTCTTGCCGATGGCCGAGGCCTGCGGCAAGAGTCATCATCCGGTCGCTCATGTCACCGTAGAGCTCGAAGTTTGCCGACAGCGCAACTAACCCCGCTGAGTCTTTCAAGTGTCGAATTTGGAACCAGGGCGCGCCCATTGCAATGCCCAGCGCCTTGGCTTCATTGCTACGTGCAATTGCACAGCCATCATTATTGCTGAGGACGACTACCGGCACGCCGTTCAGGCTGGGCCGGAATACCCGCTCGCAGCTGACATAAAAATTGTTTCCGTCGATGAGGGCGATCATGTCGGATGCTGGTGGATAGTAGCCACGACCACGCCCCAGATCTCAACCGTCTGGCCGTCTTTAGGGATGATGTCAGGGTAGGTGGGATTTTCAGCCCGCAGCTTCATCCTGCCGGCTCGTAGGTAGAGGCGTTTACAGGTGAAGTCACCGTCGATGACGGCCAGCACTATCTGCCCGTGGGCGGGTTTGATGGCACGGTCGACCAGCACGACCGAACCATTTAGGATCCCGGCATCGCGCATGGAGTCTCCGCTGATGCGGATGAAGAAGGTCGCTTGTGGGTGTTTGACCAGTTGGCGCATTAGGTCGATGCGGTCTACCTGGTGGTCTTCAGCAGGTGAGGCGAAGCCGGCCTGGACGGTGGCTTGGACGGACTGGATCCAAAGTGATTCGTAAGCCAAGCGTTGCGGGGTGTTAAGGGTATTCATGACATGCCATATACTGTACTTTTATACAGTATAAATCGCCTCCCCAGGAAAGGGTACCTTTCGGACGAATTTTTGCGAATTGCTCTCAGGGTACGTAGTTGTGAAGCATTTGGATCCTTAAACAGGATTCGAATCACCGGTCGTACCAAAAAAGCTATGTTCGAGCGACTCGGTGGAGTGGCTGCTAACGGCCAGTTACTACCTTTTAGCGTTCCGCCAGCAAGGAAACTCGATGTCTGCTTCTGGGGCGGAAGCTGATATCGCTCTTGCTACGCTGTATGTCTGTAATAAACAGTTAACGTAATGGAACTAGAATAATGGCATGAATCTCCTAAAAACCTTGGCCTGCGCGGCATTAATGGTTCCCTCCTGTGCATTTGCTGCGCGCCCCTTCGTTACCGATGACGCTCGTCTGACAACTGGTGGAAGTTGTCAGCTAGAAAGCTGGATGCGGTCATATCCGCAAAGCAAGGAACTCTGGGCGCTCCCGGCATGTAATCCGACTGGGAACCTAGAGTTCACATTTGGTGGAGGAGCAGCAAAGCAAGAAGGTATGCAGGCCACCAACGACTACATCTTTCAGGTGAAGACATTGTTTCGCGAGTTAGAAACAAATAGCTGGGGGTGGGGTTTGGCGGCTGGAACCATTAGGCATCCGGAAATCATTCCGGGGCCGAACATGCTCGGCAATAACTACGTTTACATCCCGCTGTCGTTTTCCCTGCGTGACGACAAAGTAATTGTGCATATGAACGTTGGATGGCTAAAAGACAAAGCATCGAGCCTTAACAGTGCGACATGGGGCATTGGCGGAGAGTTCAAATTGCACTCCAGGCTGCTCGGGGTTGCTGAAACGTATGGAGACAATCGTGGATTGTCTTACGGGCAAGTTGGCGTCAGATACTCTGTAGTACCAAATCTGTTTCAGGTTGATGCAACAGTTGGTCAGCAACTCTCCGGCGTAGGCGATAGCCGTTGGGTGTCTTTTGGTATCCGATACACACCAGCCAAATTGTTTTGAACGTAACACTGCTGCGACAACCTTCATTATTAGCATCCGTGCCAGAGAAGGAATGTCTGCCTCGGGCACCAAGCTGACATACCCAGGCAATTGCGCTAGGGGCTGTTTGGGGTCGAAAGCCGTCTCATGCGGACTAGGGGAGTTCGAATCCCGAGCCCCATCAAAAAACGATGTATCCGGACCTGAGCAGGTTGGTGCTATAGTTCGTCCTACTCCGCCATGCAAACTTTCTTCAAAGTTTCAATTCTTCAATCCCCATCGGCAAGCTGTTGATCTGATTGGATTTTTCTTCATCAGCTCCTGACCAGCGATTGAAGAAAGTACCTCGTCCGAGGTCCTTACCGCAGATTGAGACGCTGTTCTGCTCAGCACCTCCTGACTGAGCGAGTTCGAAAAACTCAACAAGAACAACGGCTTACGCCAATTTCGAAACTCGCTCGTCGCCGTACTTTGCCGAAAAAGTCAGGAGCTATTGCAGATATCCAGCACCCACTTGCGTTTCAGTGTGGAATGGAGTCGATATTTTGTTAACCATAGAAGATTACTATTCCATAGATTAATTTAATTGCATGGACGAATTTCATAGGCAGTTTTAAAGTCCTAACCAACCCAATTCAATCGCCAAACCTTTAAAGGAGTCTGCAATGGAAAGCCATCAAGTCAACCAGGGACAGTGCCCCATCATGCACGGCGCCAATTCCAACGCCAGTCACGCCAACATGGCGCAGGCGTGGTGGCCAGAGTCTTTGAACCTGGACATCCTGCACCAGCACGACAGCAAGACCAACCCGCTGCAGGGTTTCAACTACCGTGAGGAAGTTAAGAAGCTGGATGTGGCAGCCCTCAAGAATGACCTGACCCAGCTCATGACCAGCAGTCAGCCTTGGTGGCCCGCCGACTGGGGCCACTACGGCGGCCTGATGATCCGCATGGCCTGGCACGCCGCCGGCACCTACCGCGTGGCCGACGGCCGGGGTGGCGCCGGCACCGGCAACCAGCGCTTTGCGCCCCTGAATTCCTGGCCTGACAACGGCAACCTCGACAAGGCCCGGCGATTGCTGTGGCCCATCAAGAAGAAATACGGCAACAAGCTCAGCTGGGCCGATCTGATCATCCTGGCGGGCAACGTAGCCTACGAATCCATGGGCTTCAAGACCTTCGGCTTCGCCTTCGGCCGCGAAGACATCTGGCACCCCGAGAAAGACATCTACTGGGGCAGCGAGAAGCAGTGGCTGGCACCCAGCGGCAGCGAAGGCAGCCGCTACAGTGGCCAGCGCGACCTGGAAAACCCCTTGGCCGCGGTGATGATGGGCCTGATCTACGTCAACCCCGAAGGCGTGGACGGCAAGCCCGACCCGCTGAAAACCGCCCATGACGTGCGTGTGACCTTTGCCCGCATGGCCATGAACGACGAGGAAACCGTGGCTTTGACCGCCGGCGGCCACACCGTGGGCAAGTCGCACGGCAACGGCGAGGCGGCCAACCTGGGTCCCGCACCAGAAGGCGCTGACCTCGAAGAGCAGGGCTTCGGCTGGATGAACCACAAAACCCGTGGCGTTGGCCGAAACACAGTCACCAGCGGCATTGAAGGCGCCTGGACGACCAACCCCACTCAATGGGATAACGGCTATTTCAAGTTGCTGCTGAACTACGACTGGGAGCTCACCAAGAGCCCGGCCGGCGCTTGGCAGTGGGTGCCCGTCAATATCAAGCCCGAAGACATGCCGCCTGACGTGGAAGATCCTTCCATCAAGTGCATGCCGATCATGACCGATGCCGATATGGCGATGAAGATGGACCCCGAGTACCGAAAAATCTCGGAGCGCTTTGCCAAGGATCAGGCTTACTTCGATGAGGTGTTTGCCCGAGCCTGGTTCAAGCTCACACACCGCGACATGGGGCCCAAGGCGCGCTACATCGGCCCCGAGGTGCCGGCTGAGGACCTGATTTGGCAAGACCCGGTGCCCGCAGGCAACAGGACCTATGACGTGGCTGCTGTGAAGGCCAAGATCGCTGCTGCTGGCTTGTCTGTCAGCGAGATGGTGAGCACCGCCTGGGACAGCGCTCGCACCTACCGTGGCTCTGACCACCGTGGCGGCGCCAACGGCGCACGCATTCGACTGGCACCCCAAAAGGACTGGGAAGGCAACGAGCCTGCCCGCTTGTCCAAGGTGCTGGCGATCTACGAGAAGATCGCTGCCGACACCGGTGCCAGCGTGGCCGATGTGATCGTGCTCGGCGGTAGCGTGAGCATTGAGCAGGCGGCCAAGGCTGCCGGGGTCAATGTTCAGGTGCCATTTGTCCCTGGGCGGGGTGATGCCACGCAGGCACAGACCGATGCCGAATCCTTCGAGGTGCTGGAGCCCCTGGCCGATGGTTTCCGCAACTGGCAAAAGAAGCACTATGTGGTCAAGCCAGAGGAGTTGCTCTTGGACCGCGCCCAGCTCATGGGACTGACGGCTGCCGAGATGACAGTGTTGGTGGGGGGCATGCGCGTGCTGGACACCAACCACGGTGGTACGAAGCACGGCGTATTCACCAGCCGGCCCGGCGCGCTGACCAACGACTTCTTCGTCAACCTGACGGACATGTCCTACAGCTGGAAGCCCACCGGTCGCAACAGCTACGACATCGTTGACCGCGCCAGCGGAGCTACCCAATTCACCGCTACCCGTGTGGACCTGGTGTTTGGCTCCAACTCGATCTTGCGCGCATATGCTGAGGTCTACGCGCAGGACGATAATCACGAGAAGTTTGTCAAAGACTTCGTGGCCGCTTGGGTCAAGGTCATGAACGCAGACCGTTTCGACATTTGACCGTGATGCCCTGAGCCAACTGCTCAGGGCAATCCTATCAAGGGCTTTTCAAACCAAACGCATTACCAGGAGAAAATATGGCCAGCAAGAAACAAAGCATGGAAATCAACATCGGCATCTCGGATGCAGACCGCAAAAAGATTGCCTCTGGACTTTCGGATCTCTTGGCCGACAGCTACACGCTGTATTTGATGACCCACAATTTCCATTGGAACGTGACTGGGCCCATGTTCAACACGCTCCACACCATGTTCATGGCGCAGTACACAGAGCAGTGGGCTGCGCTGGACATCATCGCAGAGAGAATTCGTGCACTGGGATATCCGGCGCCTGGCACTTACAAAGAATTCGTCAAGCGTGCATCCATTTCTGAAATCGACGGAGTCCCCAAGGCCACAGAGATGATCAAGCATTTGGTCAAAGCCCAGGAAGCCACCGCCCGCACTGCTCGCAACCTGTTTCCCATTGTGGACAAGGCCAATGATCAGCCAACTGCAGATGTGCTGACTCAAAGAATTGATGTTCACGAAAAAACCGCTTGGATGCTGCGCAGTTTGCTTGAAGAGTAAATTTTGAAGCTGTAGTTTCGGTTCGAATCCCCATCCCCACCAAAAAACGATGCTCATTGACCTGAGCGAGTTATTTATACAGTTGCTTATGCCCCGCCAGGATGTATGAAAAGACGCGCCTTTTGGCGCGTTTTTGCTTTCTACCCCCCAATGGACCCCCCAATTCAGTTTGTGATTAGGTGAGATGCGGTGCGATGTTTGCTCAGGATGACGCCTATGCTTTCCTAGGGCCGGGGGCGAGAATATTCCTCCTCTTGGTGTTTGATTTCTTATTAAAAATTGCTCCCTTTGTCGCAAAGCGATGAGGGTTCGAATCGGATATTCCTCCAATCGGTTCGTGTCTTTAGTAAAGAGAGATCAACCCTAACCCGTATCACCTGCCTGCCCCCGCTGGGGAGTGATACACCTTTATCGAACCGCTATGGACGGTGGTCCTATCGGGTAGCCTCTCCGCCTGCCCCAGCGTCACGTACGGTAGTGGTAGGTTGCACATCCGCCGCCCAAGCCGAGTCTCACGGCTGCTGGCACTATTGGCTGTTGCCCGGATCAACCGGGAAGGTTCGTTTATCCGTTTCCGGGGCGCGGGTCACGCCGGTCAGAGGTCGCTGTTTTCTTCCGAGCAGCCCAACTTGCGGCCCACTGCTTTCGTGCGGAGTACGACTTACTCTTTGGTGTAAGCAGGACAACAATGCCTGTATCTCGGATCGATAGCTAGAAAGTCCATCTGGTCGTGAAATTACACTAGGCCTGTCGAATGGAAGTAGATGCAGGAACAACCTTCCTAGGTCCATTTGCCAATAAATTTCGGGGATAAAAATGGGTGGTTTTGGTTCTGGACGTTGGATGCGAACGACAAAGAAGGCCACTACTGCAGATTGCCGCCGCATCGACATTCGGGAATTTAGGCGATCTGGGTGGTTGTCTCCTGGCATGGTCTTGTTGTTAGGAGATGGCGAAGAGCTTCATGTTATGTCTGACGATCTGATCCTCGACTGCGTTAGGAGCGCAAATGGGAGGCAACGCCGAAGTTGTGTGTCGATAAGGCATCGAAGATGTCATCTTGGCGGGAAGCGTCCGATGTTTATCTGCCCCGAGTGTAACCAGCCAGTTTTTTTGCTGTACTCCAATAGCAGTGGTTATCGATGCCGCAAATGTTCTAAGCTGGTCTTTGAATCTCAGTCTCAGGATACCTTTTCGCGACTGATGCAAAAGACAGCCATGCTGCTTCGTAAGCTGGCTCCGGATGCTTGTCCCATGATGGGAGTCCCAGCAAAACCAAAGGGAATGCATACAACCACTTATCGCTGCATTTCTACAAAGGCTGAGTATTTCTTATCTCTATTAATTCCTGAATGGGCAGCGGTTCAAGAGCGGGTTCGTTCGCATCTTGTTGACCTATCGTGTGTGGGTCAGGAAGTAGCTGCGGCGTCATACGATGGATGGGCGAATGAGATAGTCGAAGTTAATTGGCCGGTACTCGATGCTGCTAATTTCGGCGGGTTGAGTGAAATTTGTTAGGCATCGCGCTGATAGCCTAAAAATTGATGGCGGATAGATTCAACTGTATTCATTTCGACTTCCGCCGAAGTCTATAATTGGTAACAGCCAGTTATCACAGATAAAATTCTGCGGATTGTTACCGGCACCAGATTGTAGCTAGCGTTTTTCTCGCATTCGTTCAATAAATTTTCTGATTCTTATTAGCTCTCTGGTGTCTGGTTAATAATTTCTTTGGCGAAAGAAGAAATTAGATACGTTATCCAAGAAATATTCTTTTTAATGCAATAGAGAAATTTCTCTATGGTGATGACGAATTCAGTTCGTTCGAAATTTCCGGCTATTCATCATAAGAGTCTGCCGAAGCAGCTAAGCCTAGCGCTCGGAGCTTGTTCGCGTCAAAGAGTCCTGCCAAATAGCCTCGCTGGGCTGGGGTCAGAAAATACCCGGCAGAGTGTTCGATTGGCCACAAGATTTTCTCAAGATGGCAATCAGGCGCAGCCAGCATACTGATCAGTGCTGGGATGAATCCGGAAATTTGTGTCGTAGAAAATAAAACAGCAATGTCTTTACCGCTTTTTAGATCTTCGACAATTTTTTCAAGGCATTCTTGAGGGGTTCCTGCATTCGTTGCGCCTCCATTCAAATCGTGGAATCGGATGTAGTCCGAAAATTTCGATTCAATTACCTCAACTCCAACTTCTCGATTTCCATTTTCAAGCCAAAAACTGTCTGAAATCACAAAGCAGATTTTTCCCTGCTGAGCAGCAAGACTAATGATCTCCGTACACCAAGCTGTGTCGCTTATTTCTTTAGATTTGCAACATGAAGGTGTCGCGGCATATAGCCGGGCCTTAAAGGGCAACGTGCTACCCCAAGGAATAGTGAGTTCTTGAAGCACAAGCTTGAACGAGGGATCCATCTCAAAACCTTCTCTGTCTAGTTTTTTGTACGCACGACAATACTGTTTATCTGGCTCAATAGATGAGCTAATCGAAAATAAATATTCAGGAAGATGATATGGATGACTTCGGAATGTCCCAGTCGCGTTCCCCAGTTTTTTTGGTTATGTGGAAGTCTGCTACCAATTCCATGAATTTTCTAAAGTCGTTGTTTTGACTGGCTATTCGATTGCATGTCCCCCAATCGATGGGATGTCTCTCACGGGCAGGAAATTTAACTGTACTTTCATCAACTGGGTTGTCTAAGTCGAGCAAAATCACGCCGACGCCGTGAAGGTCTGCAAGAGTTTTCAACTCTCTTAACGCTTTGTCAGAAATCTGGGCAGCCACCAGATAGGCATAATTCGCCCATGCTGAGTTTGCGAGCGCCTGCAGATAACTCTCTCGTGCGTTGGAAATGGAGCTAATTTTGGCCTTAACTTCGAAGGACCATAGCTTTGCTTGGGGGGCGCCGGAGCGAGTGGCCCATTCCTTCGTTTCGGGCGACCAACTACCATGTGGTGACAGGGGCATTAAATCTTCTAGTGCGACAACGTCCGGATGAAGAGCCTTGTTGCCGTTCGCACCGTTAGTGTTTGACGAAGTTTTCTCATCGATCCGCTTCGGGTACAACTTTCTGGCTTTCATACCCCATAGGTAAGCTGAGAGCTTTGGATAAAGACTTTGCTCGTCGGGTGATCCATTCGGTGAGCAAGTGATTGATCCTTGCATTGCAGGTGAGATGAGGGATACCTCGTCTCTATCTTCCCCTTCCCACCAATAAGTCCTCGGTGTCTCATCCGAGCTTTTTAGCTGTGGGTGCTTCTGCATCCAGACCGTGCTATTGGCGCTGACCTCATTAGCGATTTGCGCCACGACGTTGAAGTTGGTTTGAGAAGTAGAGGCAGCCTTGGCTGCACAGTATTCAGGGAATTTTTCCTTGATCACTGCAGCAATCTCGGATGGTTTCAGTGGTTGCTCGTTGTTGCCCTGCAGCACGGATAGCACCATCTCTCGTAGTGTTGTTGCCGAAATCGACATCATTCCCTCTGAATACGTCAAAGAGGATGATTCTACGATTTTCGTAGAGTCAAGAAAAAGGCTTTCTACGATTATCGAAGAATGCCTAGGTTGTCTGCTCCCAGCACTATTTTCGGTCGCCGCCTACGTGAAGCGCGTCTCCGATTGGGAATCGCCCAGGACAGACTTGGGGTAATGATCGGGATGGACGAAGGAAGTAGCAGCGCCAGAATGAGTCGCTACGAAACCGGAGCACATGAGGCGCCTTTTTCCATTTCGGAAAGGCTGGCCACGATACTCAAAGTACCAGTGGCGTACTTCTACTGCGATGACGATCAACTGGCAGATTTACTGATCAACTATGCGGCACTAAGTGGGAGTGCTCGAGAACAGGTTCAGTGCCTGGCGGCTAATCTTCGATCGATGGCGGCCTAGGTTGGGTAACCAACTCTAGCCAACTTCGCCAACCAATTCGGTGGCCCCTATTCGAATGATTGGTACGACGCTTCCCGGAGCCCCATCAACATTCGTTCCGAAAAGCAAAGCGCCGTTAAGGTGCTTGGTTGATTCTGCCGGATATTGGTAGCCTGACTGGAATCGCTCTGGTACTTCGCCGAGCAAGGTCAAAAGTGTTTCGTGGGTGATTTGTCGGATACATGCGAGGTGAGGGTCCTCAATATTGGAAAGTGCCTCGCCGGATCTGATTTTCCAGCCCATATAGGTTCCGCTTCGAAAGTGGCTGTACGCTTCATTCAACCCGGGGTCAATATGAGCCCCTCCATCCGTGTTGCTTACCTCTTGAACCAACTCAAGTCTTGAAAACCCGTGTCCGCGTATGTCCCTAATAATTGGGATGGTCCACCATTCCGCAAAGGGGGTTTGTCGGGGCGGATAAGGTAGATTCGAAAGCATTGGCACATATTCGGCTTGCGGTTCAGTTCCGGAGATATGTATTGCAGCCAACTGACACTGCGGAAACCTCGATTTAATCGGCAGTGGTTGGCATGTGTCGACGAATCGTACCTTTCGAAGGTCGAGTTGATGCAGGAGCGAAATTGAATTTCCTGCGTTTCCACATAGGAGTATGCGCAGGCTAGTGGACATGGGTTTCGCGAATCGCCGTTTGCCATCGTCAAAAGACCGGCAGTAGTCACAAAGGAGTTCAATCTGTTCCTTCAAATCATCGAGTAATGCAGCTCGCGACTTTGCAACTTTAGGTCCACGTTTTTTCATTGGTTACGCGGCGGCTCTTTCACGAATCGAATTCAGCACCTCGACAATTTGCGTCACCTTGGCTGGCGCGAATACCCCCAGCGGTCCCTGGGCATTGATGTCGGTGAAGGGTGACTGGAAGAGTCGGTCTGGCTCCATTACACCGTTCTGCGTCAGCTCTTGCACGATAAGGTTGACGAACTCGATCTGGTTCGGTGTGGCTGTCGTGCCGCTCACAAACTCGCTGAAGGCCTGCATAGCAGCTTCATGGTCGAGTCCAACGAGGGAGCGTACGAAGATGCCCAGTCCGTGGTTCTTTTCCTTGGCTTCATTGATTAGGTCCGCTGAGCCTCCAGCCTCGACCAGCATCTTCTCCAGTTCGACAAGGTCGGTCGTGGTCAGAGGCTGGTTGCGGCGCAGGCGTTGCAGGGACAGGTGCGATTCGTGGGCTTTCAGGAAGACTCTCGCCTTGTCCTTGAATTTGGCCATGTTCAGACCAGCCGTGACCTGTGGCAGTTCGACCGTAGTCGATTCGCCCAGTTCGTCCTGGAAATCGGTATAGACCACCTTCTTCTGGCCCTTGGGGATCAACTTAATGAGCAGTCGGAGCTTGCGCCGGGCTGTTTCCAGCATCGGTACGGTGAGGTCCTCCCACCAGTCATCACTGGCCACCGATTGGATAAATACCATCTCGGCCTTGATGGCGGGAATGGCGCTCTGCTCTTCCAAGGCGCTGGCGATGGTCTGAATCTTCTCCTTGAGGCTGACGAAATCCGGTTTCGCTTGCAGGATCGCGAGCTGGGTGCGTAGTACCAGCAGGTCGAAGCGCTTGGCCTCCTCGTCCTCGTCCGCCAGTTCTGTCGGCAATCCGGCCACCTTGTTGGTCAGCTCGTGGAAATCCTCCGGGCCGAGCTTCTGCCACCTCTCAGCATTGGCGAACTTGTCGACGTATTTGCGCTGAGGGCGAACGACAAAATTGTCCACCTTCATGGCCGCAACGTTCTGATGTAGGAGGGCTGCGGTATCTTTTCGGAGCTGTTCTTCCGTTAGGTGACCATCGTATGGCAGAGGCGGTATCTCCACTGTTTTTTGGCCTGCAGCGAACTTGCTGTCTAGTTCAGCGATGACCTGAAGCCGCGCTTTGAACAGGCGGGTGCTGAGCGGCTCGGTGCCAGAGCCATCCGACACATCCGGGTTTTGGCTGAAGAATTCGAGGTTCTGGCAGAAGTCAAAAATGAAGAACTCCCGCTTGTCTTCGCCGGGTGCAAAGAGGTCCTTGCACAACCGGGTGCCGCGCCCAACCATCTGCCAGAACTTGGTCTTGGAGCGCACAATTTTGAAGAAGACGAGATTGACCACCTCGGGCACATCAATGCCGGTGTCCAGCATATCTACCGAGATGGCGATGTGCGGCATCTTCTCCTTGTTGGAGAAGTCATCGATCAGGCTCTGGGCGTATTCGGTCTTGTAGGTCACTACCCGGGCGAAATGCCCCTTGTAGTGAGGGTAATTAGCGTCGAAGCGCTTTGAAATGAAATCGGCGTGGTCGTTGTTCTTAGCGAAGATGATGGTTTTGCCCAGCCGGTCGCCACCAGCCACTTTCAGTCCCTTGATCATCAGGGTTTCGAGGACCTTATCGACGGTGTCCTGATTGAACAGCCATTTATTGACCGCTTCGGCATTGACCTCGTCAGGAGCGGTGCCGTCCTCGTTCCATTCCAGCGCATCCCATTCTTCCTTTTCCTCTTCGGAGAGGTCATCGTACTTGATGCCCTCGCGCTGGAATTTGAGCGGCACGGAAATGGCCACTGGTGGCACCAGATGGCCGTCGGCTACCGCTTCATCGAGGCCATAGGCATCAGTCGGCACTCCGGTTTCAAGGTCGAACAGGCCGTAGGTATTGTGGTCGATTTCATCCTTGGGCGTAGCGGTCAGGCCAACCAGCAGAGAATCGAAGTAATCGAAGATGGCACGGTACTTTTGATAAACCGAGCGGTGCGCTTCGTCGATGATGATGAGGTCGAAATGGCCGACGCCAAAGCGGCGCTGACCGTCGAAAGCTTCATCAATCAGACCCATCATGGTCGGATAGGTTGAGACGTACACGCGACCTTCGGTGGCCTTGTCGGTCACCAGATTAACCGGCGAGGCATCTGGCAGGTGGGCCTTGAATGCATTTACGGCTTGATTCACCAGCGCCACGCGGTCGGCAAGGAACAGGACGCGCTTTGCCCAATTGCAACGCATCAGCACATCGGCCAAAGCGATGACAGTGCGGGTTTTGCCAGCGCCGGTTGCCATGACCAGCAGCGACTTACGCAGATTGTCGACCTCGAAGGTCTCGCCCACCCGGCGCACGGCGCGGGTCTGGTAGTAGCGCTCGATGATGTCGCCGTTGATGGGTGCTTTGCCCAGTTTCTGGCGGCTGGTGCGGCGCTGGATGGCGAGTTCAAGTTCCGGTTTTTTGTAGAACCCCTGCACGGGGCGCGGCGGATAGCTAAGATCGTCCCACAGCCAGTGCTCGTAGCCGTTGGAATAGAAGATGACCGGGCGCTGGGCGAACATCTTTTCCAAGCAGTCAGCGTACAGCTTGGCTTGCTGCTTGCCTTCGTTCGGGCTTTTGGTGGTGCGCTTGGCTTCAATCAGCGCCAGCGGCTTGCCATCGTCACCCCAGAGGACGAAATCGACGAAGCCGATGCCTTGGTTGTTCGGCATGCCGGCGACTTCGACCTCAAAGTTCTTGGCCGGGTCCAGATTCCAGCCAGCTTCCTTGAGCAGCGTATCGATGAAAAGCTTGCGGGTCTCGGCTTCGGAGTAGTCGTGGGTATCGGGCTGGGCCGAATTGAACTGCTTGGTTGCGGCAATTTCTTCGCGCAGCTTTTTAAGTTCTTCGCTGAGTGCGGCCTTGTCGGCCAGTACGGCAGAGAGGTGCTCGTCTTTGGCTTGCAGGCTGGCTTCGAGCTTCTGGAGCTGATCGGTGGTTTGCTGAGGCGCCGCCGAGGCGGCTGGCAGCTTGCCAATCTTAAAGCACAGGCTCGGGTCCGGGCGCTGGGTGCGGCCATAGGTCCTGGCCAGCCAGTAGCAGACGTGGAACAGCTCCCGGGTTGTATTAATGGCATCCAGCGGCACCATTTTCTTGGTGCTATGTACGGCCATGTTGCCAAGGTCCTTGATGAGCCGGGCCTTTGTGAAAAGCGCATCGCCAACAGTCTGCCGGAAGGTCGGTTCGTGAATCAGGGCGCTGAGGTTGTCCTGATACGGCAGTCGCAGTGAGCGGTCATGTTTGTAGAGCCATGCGACGGCCAGCTCTAGGGTACGCCGAGCGTAGAAGCAAGATGCCCGGGCATCAGTATTCGCCAGTTCCTCCGCCTTTAAGGCTGACTCAAAGAGGAAGGCCCATTCGGGCTGCTGGAGGAAGGCGAAGTTGCTCACTTATAGGTCTCCCCGGAAGGCGCGGTGCTGAAGCGAGGCAAAAAGCGAGTCGCTTTCGGTTTGCGCTTCGTTCATCGATTTCACCATGGTTTTCAACTGAGCCATTTGCTTTGAGAACTGCATTTGAAGTTCTATCGGCGGAAGGTATGCCTGATATTTCTCAAGCAGCTCCAGATTCACTCCGCTCTGACCCGCCGTCCGCTCAGAGTTGGCTACGACAAAATTGTGAAGCCGCTCTTCCTTGAGTAGATGGAAGACAAAATCCTTTGTCACGCCATCCCGCGGAACCGCTTTCATCAGGGCTACGTTGTAGGAACCGGATAATCCCCGGAGTATCTGAAAAACTGGTGGGCCGTAGCGGCCAATCATTACGTCATCCTCGCCGAAGAATCTTTTGCTTAGCTTTCTTGGAATAAATGTCTTGAAGCGGTCAGACTTGAAATCTCTTATCTGGACGAGTCTTATACGGTCAGGAGCATCTTCGGAGCTAAATGTAGATGCAGGCGGCTGAGAGCCACCCTCGAACTTGATGATTTCCCCTAAGGTTCTTACCGGAAACCCTTTCGGGTTGGCCACTGGGTCCCCAAACATCTCAATGAAAATCGACTGCGTGAGGCTGTCGAGTTGCGCCAAGGCTTCCCGGCGCTTGGCGCGGAGGGCATCTGCTTGGTCGAGGATAGCCAAGATGCGAGTTTGTTCGGTGATGGCCGGTAGTGGAACAGAAAGAGAAAGGAAAACATCGTCTGGCAGTGTTCTTCTTCTGGCAGTTGAGCCTCTGAGCTTCTGTGCATAGAAGGTTAGTGCAATCGGCCCCCTGAGAAACCTTTCTAGATAATCAGTTAATACTTCTTGCGATATGACATCCCAAACATCGTATGCCGGGCTAACTATTGCCTCCGAATAGAGCCGCTGAAAAGACAGCACACCTTCATCAATAGGAAAACCGACGACAAGTTGATTCTTCTTAATTACCTTGTAATTCGATGTGTCTTCACTTGCGACGCGCTTCTTAAATTTGGTTGCTTGGTCCACTAGCCCATCTCGCATGGTCATGGACAAGACAGGGTAGTCTAATTTTCCGGCACGTATCGTCTTCGCTGGCCTAATCAGTGATGACAATGGGACTTCAGGATGGCTCACTTCAGCATCTCCTCAAGCGCTTTCATCCCCGCCTGAATCTCTTCCTCCAGCTTCGTCAGCTTGGCGAGAATTTCCCTTGGTGGCAGATGCTCAATGGCCTCTTGTACAACTTCCTTGTAGCGATTGATGGACAGGTCGTAGCCTTGTGCAGCAATGTCAGCCTTGGGCACACAGAAGCTCTGCTCGTTGCGTGAGCGCTGCCGTTCGGCGGCATCCCGCTGCTGCCAGCGCTTCAGCACATCCGGCAGATTGTTCTTAGCATGGTCGGCTTCGGTAAAAGTCGGCGCTGGCGAGACGCCAAGCTTGTCCTCCGAGAGCAGTGGTTGGCGCTTGTCGTCGAGACTCCAGCCATCGGCCTGCATATCGTAGAACCAGACATGGTCGGTGCCGCCTGAATTGGTCTTGGTGAAGAGCAGAATCGCCGTCGAGACGCCGGCATAAGGCTTGAAGCAGCCGGAGGGCAGCGAGATGACCGCATCGAGCTTCTGCTCCTCGACAATCATCCGGCGCAATTCCTTGTGCGCCTTGGATGAGCCGAACAGCACCCCATCCGGCACGATGACCGCCGCCCGGCCACCGGGTTTGAGCAAGCGCAAGAACAGGGCGAGGAACAGCAACTCGGTCTTTTTCGTCTTGACCAGCGCTAGCAAGTCTTTTGCGGTGTTTTCGTAGTCCAGAGAGCCAGCAAAGGGAGGATTGGCGAGGATGAGAGAGTATTTCTCTTCGTCACCAGCGTGGTCTTGTGCAAGTGAGTCCTTGTAGCGAATATCCGGATTCTCGACGCCGTGCAGGGCCATGTTCATGCTGCCAATACGGAGCATGGTGTTGTCGAAATCGTAGCCGTTGAACATACCGTGGTGGAAATGCTCCCGGGCCGTGGCATCATTGAAGAGCTGCGGGTGTTTATCACGCAGGTATTCCCCGGCGGCGACCAGGAAACCGCAAGTTCCGCTGGCCGGGTCACAAATGACATCCTTAGGCATTGGTGCCGTCAGCTCGACCATCAGCTTGATGATGTGTCGGGGGGTGCGGAACTGGCCGTTCTGCCCGGCGCTGGCAATATTTGCCAGCATGTATTCGTAGAGGTCGCCCTTGGTATCCCGGTCTTCCATGGGGACGTGGTCGAGCAAATCCACCACTTTGGACAGCAACGCGGCCGTCGGAATGGTGAAACGGGCATCTTTCATGTGGTGGCTGTAGGTCGAGCCATTGCCACCCATGCTCTTCATGAACGGGAAAACGTGCTCTGCCACTACGTCGAACATAACGGCCGGGGCAAAATTCTTGAACCGGGACCAGCGCAGGTCGTTGTAGTCGCGGCCCTTGGGGTCATTGCCCTCAGGGAAGATGCGGTTGGCTATCGGCTTCTTGAGGAGCATGGCCTTGCTCTCCTCAAGGGTGTGCGCGTCATCCAGCCGGCGTATAAATAGCAGATAGGTGATTTGTTCCATCACCTCCAGCGGATTTGAAATACCACCTGACCAGAATGCGTTCCAGACGGAGTCAATTTGGCTGCGAAGTTCGCCATTAAGCATGCTGAATCCCTGTTCTTGTTATTCCGTCGAGCGAAGGCTGACGGTTAAGCTCAATGGGGCATCTTATCTGAGCGATAAAGTGCTAACAATGCTACTGGGCAATTTGCTTCCGGGCTGGTGTGACAAATGGCTTATCGCTGATTTTGTGGATCTCAGCCGTCGTTCAAATCAATCCGCCCTCTCCATAGTCGATGAGATCGAAGTTCTCCGGAGTGGGAGTCCTCCGCATCGGCTTGCGGAAGCCAACTGCCTTTTGGCATGCAGCCTTAAGGTACTCGACCGGGTCGGCTGGCTGCGCGACTATCGCAGCCCGTACCGATTCGACAACCACGGCGTCGCCGTAGTCCTTGATCAGCTTTCCGACAAACGAACCGCATTGCGCCTTCGGCAAACCTGCGCTTTCCAGTAGGCTTTTGCCTGCTGACCATAGCTCGCTCCTTGTCAAGTCAGATGCCGACTTGGTGGCGTCGCCGCCCGAAGCGATAGCTTCGGAATTAGATTTTTTCGTATCCGGTTCCTGTTTTGGCTCCTGTTCCTGATAAGGCATACCCTTCGAGAAGGCTTCCGCAAAGGCTTTTCCGAAGGATTCCTGTAAGGCTTCCGCAAAGGCTTTCGCCCTTGATACGGTGCGGTTCTTCAAGGGGCATTCGGGGAGTAGATCAACTGATCCCAGCCACGATTTGACTACATTTGGCGACTCCGGTGAGTTGTACCGGATGAAGTTTGGCAGTGCGATTAAACAAGCCTTTGGGTCATGTTCCGCCATACCCTTTCGAGAAGCTTCGTCGAAAGCTTCCCGGAAGGCTTCCGCACTCCATCCCAATTCCTCGGCTAGTCCGGCAGTGGTCGCCCTCATGGCTCCAAGTGCTGTCATGTGGGGGTGTGTCAGTAGGAATAGAAAAGCTAGTTTTCCACCATCGGACAAAGAGCGGAATTTCTCGTCATTCCAGATACGCGGGTCAATTTTGCGATATCGGGCCATTACGCGGCCCTCCTTGCCATCTCGGCTCGGGGTGCTGCAATCGCGTACTCGCGGCCATCTTCGCCAGCGGCGGCGATGTCTACCGGTTCCATCCAGTAGACTTTGATCCGCGCTGGTCTACCTACGTCGGTTGTGATGATTTCCTCGAACTGGCTCAGGACTCGCCATCCATCTTCTTGAAGTTGTCTAACTTGGTAAGCGAGTCGGGAAGAAGCGACGAGGAAAAAACATGAGTTGTCGCTGAGTTGACTGCTGCGTAGCAGTGCGTCAAGAGCGAGTCCTATAACGTCGTTTCTATCGTGGTAGGGCGCAGGTGAAATCTTGGCGCTTTCGTTGGCTTTGGTGACGTGGGTGTTATTTTTGTCCATGCTCCGCGTTCCTATGCCTTAATCATGCGGCGCAGTTCGCCAGCACTAATACGGGTAGAGTTACCGACTTTGACCATATGTAGATTCCCGGCCTTCGCATCACGGTAGAGGCTGGCGCGACTTCTTCTGGAGATTGTGCTGGCCGTGGTGATGTCGTACAGCATTGAATCCGGGGCGTTGTCGAAATCCCGGATGGGGTCAAAGGTGTTGCGGCTTTTCATGCCAGCGGCTCCCGCATGCTGCCGAAATTGAGGGATACGCTTTGCCCTCTGGCAGGATGCTGTGATTTAGCGTGACACGAATTGTCTACATCAAAATACCGGCTTACGAGATGAACATTGAAAGCGTAATTCTCACCCCCGTTTTGATTTTCTAATCAGATAGTCCATGTACTCGTCAGCGGCTCCATCTCCGCCAAATTGTCGAATTTGATCGAAAAAGTCCGCAGCTTGGTGCCCATTTTTGCGAGCGTTCTCGGCGCCATGCTGACCTAGGTTGAAATGCGCCCCAACTTCCGCAGTAGCAGTTTCCTGAGATTCGCGGTGTGCGGACATGCGCTCACGAACCATTATGGCGATGAGGTCGTCGCGGTCGTTATTTCTGGTGCGGCCGCGCTGATTTGCCACAAGATGCAAGGCGGCGTTTGCATCCAATCCTCCGCGTATCATCCGGATAGCGTCCAGTAGGTAATTGGCTGCGTGTGCCGGTATGTCGAATGTGGTAAATGGGGGGGAATCTGGATTTTCGCTAGGATTTCCGTTCAAAATTGCTCGTTCAATCTGGTCCAGCAAGGATTGCGCTGCTTTTGGTGTTTCCGGCGTCCAGCGGGTTTTAATTCGGGTTTTGTGCTCGATGAACGGCTTACGCGGCGACATTGTTCGCCCTCCACATTGGAGTGACGTTGTCGGTACTGTTGACGAAGATCGCACAATGCTTCGCCCAATCGTCCATCAGATGACGGCGCTTGTCGAACAGCGTACCCCGTGCATATGCTGCTTCGGCCTTGTCCTTTAATTGGTGGGCGAGGGCGTGTTCGATGACTTCTCGCGGGTAGGAAGTTGTTTCTCCCGCCCAATCGCGGAATGTGCTTCGGAAACCGTGAGCGGTAATAACGTTCCCAGTGCTGTCCTTCCACCCTATGTTGCCGTTATTGGTGCGGGATTCGTCCATACGGCGGATAATTGCTGTCAGCGTCATATCGGATAGCTGCTTGGCTCTGCTGCTGGGGAAAATTAGGTCGCCGCCACGAGGAAGGTCTTCAAGTAACTTAATGGCGGCAGGTGAAAGTGGAATGCGATGTTCGCGCTTCGCTTTCATGCGCTCTGCCGGAATAGTCCAATATCTACCTTCGCCGTCGATTTCGGTCCATGTGGCTCCGCGCACCTCACCAGAGCGAGCGGCCGTCAGAATGGCGAACTCGAGTGCGCGAGCACCCATGCCGTCAAGTTTTGACAAATCTGCCATGAATGCACCAGCGCTACGATAGTCCAGCGCAGGATGGTTGCGAATCGTCTGAACTTTACTTGGGGCTGGCATGATGTGATCGAGGTGGCCTTTCCACCGCGCTGGATTCTCGCCTTGACGGTAGCCCCGCGCCTTCGCCCAGTCCAAAACGCTTTCGATGCGCCCACGTACTCTGCTGGCCGTTTCGTTCTTAGTAGTCCAAATCGGCTCAATGATCGCGATTACATGTGATGTTTCAATATGAGTGACTTGCAGTTTCCCGATGGTTGGGTAGGCGTAGGTTTTAAGTGTAGAAGTCCATTGTGCAGCGTGTTTGGCGCTCTTCCAGCCTGCTTCATTCGCTGCGATGTATTTCTCTGCGGCGTCCTTGAAAGTCCATGAGGAGGCTAAGTTGGCGGCGAGCTTACTGCGAGCTTCAGCCTTTGCTGCAACCGGGTCGATACCTGCCACGATTTTTTCCCGTATCGTTCTTGCAGCTTCCTTGGCTCCGGCGAGCGTTACGTCGGGGTATCCACCAAGTCCGATTTCCCGGCGCTTGCCGCCAACCATTACACGCATGAGCCAAGATTTGGTACCACTCTTGGATATCTGCATGACCAGACCCGCAACACCTCCAACATGGTGATAACCACGATCGGTAATACGTCCAACCTCCAGCGGTGATAACTCTTTAGCCTCCCTTGCCACAGCTACCCCCCAATGTACCCTCCAATTCAGTTGCGATCTGATGGGCTTCGATGACCCTCCCTGATACGCATCATGTTATTACACCTTTGTTTTTAAATGTTTTTATAATTCAATTCGACGTTATTTTTAATTTAAATGTCGAATTAGTTATGCGGAGGGAGGACACCCTCTCCGCCAAGACAAATCCTTCCAACTCGCTCACACGAGTTTTTAGGAGCTCAGAGCCCCGCACCATGCGGGGCTTTTTGCTATGGGCTCCTGACCGACCCCATGGCCACCCACCCCCGAAAACCGTCTC
>JACCDQ011091544.1_pt1 | contig 21590 bp, 20 predicted proteins | sample 7446031 | NCBI WGS metagenome assembly JACCDQ01 (sample SAMN15323442, study PRJNA562643) | freshwater metagenome | isolation source: river surface water | place: USA:Blue River Watershed | collected 2017-08-17
CTGCCTCGAAAGAGGGAACGACTGGGGAGATAATCACCTCTGCTGTTGGTAGGAAACTAGATACAGTAAGTGATGTCGCTGAACCAGTAACAAGAATCCTCTCGCTTTAGCGAGGGGAGTATGTCAAAATTAGCCCTTGTTCTTAGTCCCGATGTCGAAAACCCCCCGCATTCCCCTACCGAAAACCGTTCGTGATTATGTTTTTCAACGCGATCGCCACCGTTGCCAAAGTTGTGGGAAAAGTGCAGAAACGACTACCCTACACATTGACCATATTATTCCCCTAGCCGCCGGGGGCAGTAATGACTTAAGCAATTTACAAACCCTATGTGCTAACTGCAATCGTCGTAAAAATGCCAAATTTGATCCCCGTTTTCGTCGTCGTTTTACCTAGGTTATACTGAATAAACTTAGAATCCTTGCAGGGTAAGGCTTTCAGGAATTTTAAAAACGATAAAGTGCAAGAATATGACATTTTGATGCTCAAAATCCATGCACCTTAGTTAAAAAAAGTGGGGTGAAATTGGAATCGGCTCTCCGAATGCCACCCTTTTTCACTTTGTGGATTTATTCAGCAGACCCTACTTAAATTTAAACATCGCCGCGAATTTCTTCCACAATGCCATCCCGTAGGACAATTTCTACATTGAGTTTTTGCACCAGGTTATCCCCGACTTCTACCCGGAAAAAACTTTCCATTTGAGCCTGGGCAACTTCCTGATCTAAATCCAATAATTGAACTTGTTGCATTTGTTGGAGCATTTGATTTTTCTGCTCTAACATTTCGCTTTTTTGTTGATTGACCTGGATTTGGATGTTGTCAATTTGCTGAACCGTTTGGGGGGGGAAGGGAGTAATACTCTGTTTTTGAATTTCGGCGATCGCCCGTTGCCCCTGCATTTCTAACTGTTGTATTTGGCCGTCCGTTTGACTAATTTGGGCCTGGAATTGTTGCAACATTTCCTCTTTCCAACGGGGGGTAACAATCACCTTGAGAGTCACCGGGCGTTTGAGTAGCAGACTGGTTTTGGCATCATCCATAAACGTAATTTCTCAAAAAATTCGACAACAAGATAAAGGACGAGAGTGTTAAGACCGAAACCTTAAGACCGAAACCTTAAGACTTAGCAAACATCCCATTAATGATACCGCGATAGTGTTCCGTTACCACCGGCCGCTTAATTTTCAGGGTTTGGGTCATCATTCCATTGGTCTGGGAAAAGGGTTCCAACACAAAACTGAAGACTTTAATTTGATCATCGGCTCGGTAGCCAGGACGGTTTTTGACTTCACGGCTTAATTCTTGACGGTAGAGGTTAACAATGGATTTGTGGTAAAGGTTGCTGGCGGGTAAATCCTCTGGGGGAGTGCTTTCCGAGGGTAAGATTAATCCGAGGGCTTGACTTTCTACCCATTTGGCTAAAGCATCAAGATTCGGCACAATTAAGGCTCCAAGGAATTTTTGATCCTGACCAACAAGCATAATTTGATCAATGTAGGGACTCCGCAGACAGGCATCTTCGATGGGTTGGGGTTCAATATTTTCGCCATTACTGAGAACAATCGTATCTTTGGCCCGCCCCGTTAAAATCAGGTCGTTAGCGACAGTGACCCAACCGAGATCGCCGCTATCAAACCATCCGTCGGCATCAATGGCTTTAGCCGTGGCTTCGGGTTTCTGGTAATAACCTTGCATGACCTGGGGGCCACGAATGAGAACGAGACCCTGGGTTTCGGGGGGGACAGGTTGCCGGGTTTCCGGATCAACAATGCGAATTTCAGTTTGGGGAATCGGTTTGCCGGAGGAGTAGCGCAGATTATGGGCGAGGGTGCGGGCATTGGTAACGGGAGAGGTTTCGGTTAAACCATAGCCGACCAGAACAGGAATGTTGGTCATTTCATAAAAGTCATCTAAGTGTTTGGCGAGGGAACCGCCCCCACTGATCAGGGTTTTGAGGTTGCCCCCGGTTGCGGCTCTGACTTTTTGATAGACGAGGCGATCGCCTAGCCGGTGAATCGGAGTCAACAAGAGAGCTTTGCATTTAGCCAGCAAACGGGTATTTGCAGAAGCATGGAGATGGTCTAGGCTGAGATTGTCAGCAATGCGTTTGGCCAGAATATATTTTTGGGAATTGGTCAAGAAAAAGTTAATAATTTTTTGTTGTTGGGCGGACTGGTCTCGAAATTGTTTTTGAATGCCTTCATAGAGCGATTCCCATAGGCGCGGTACACCGACCATGTGTTGCGGTTTAAAGGTTTTCAAATCATTTTTAAAGGTGCGAATACTGGTGTAGATCATCGTACAGCCCTGGGATAATAAATAATATTCAGCACTGCGTTCGTAGGAATGCCAGGACGGTAAAATGCTTAAGACGCGATCGCCGGGTTCCGGTAGAAGAATCGCTTTTAATTCGCGGACTTGATGCAGTAAATTACCATGGGATAACATTGCCCCTTTTGGTTGTCCCGTTGTCCCAGAAGTATAAATTAAAGTGGCGAGGGTGTTTTCATCCTGGGGAACCGCTTGAAGAGAATGGTTTTCACCCAAGGCTAATAACTGCGTAAAATTTAAACAGGGAAATGGCAGATCAGCTGGGGGTGTTTCATCGGACAAAAGAATGATAAATTCCAACGTTTGATCCGCTAGTCGGGCTTGTAATTTCTGAAACGTTTCCCTATTTTCAACGAATAATCCCCGGCTTTCACTGTCTTGATAAATATACAACAACTCTTCTGCATCCGCTTGGGCAGACCGGACAACATTGGTGGCTCCAGCCATCATACTGCCCTGGTCTGCTAAAAACCAACGGGGACTATTATCTGCAAAAATTGCGACTTTTTCTAAAGGTTTAACCCCTAATTGTTGGAGTCCTGTGGCAACCCGTTGTAATTGTTGATACAGTTCCCCATAGGTCAAGCTAACGGCGGGTTTACTGTGGGGATCTTGTAAGGCGGTAATCTGGGAAAAGCGATCGCTGGTGATGCGCCATACTTCAGGGAGGGAATGAATCGTAGTATAGTCAACTAAAGAAACCATCGGACGATAGAGAATTTTCTAAGGGTTAGTGTAAAAGTATAGACAATTCTGTATCTTTTCTGGTTCAAACCGCATTTTCTCGTTTCAGAAAAATGGGCGATCGCTAAAATTCCACTTCATGGGAAAAACTTGCCCGTTGGTCAAAATGAAATTCACCGGCAACCGATCCCCAAACCAACTCATCTGTGACTGGATGGTAACCCCGGTCTAAACTAATAAACTTGCCTGAACTAATTTCAAAACGACTATCTAAATAGGTTTCTTGCCCATCGCGGATAACTTTACACTGTTTACCGGGTTGCACCTGACCTTGAAAACTATGACCCGTCCAGGTGACATCCATATCACAACCGGGCATTTTTACTAACTGTGCCGGGGTCAAATTGTGCAACTTGGTTAAATCCCTTGCCGCCCCATAAAATTCTTCTTCTGGATTGACTTTATAATTTTCAATTTCGATATGATCTCCCACCACTTTTAACCGTAAAGCTCGCAAACGATAGGGACGATTGAGCATAAAATCATAGGCCTGTTCTAAAAAAAGTGTCGGTTCAGGAAATTGACGAAGCGGTAACGGTCGAATACAGACCCGAATATGGGCATAAAAAGGGGGATTTTCGTTATGTTGAGCAAGATTACTAAAATCCGACGATAGCCAACAGGCAAGGGTTTTAATATCAGTGGCGTGGGTCATTATTAATCAAGAATCTGTCTATTGAAGAGTGGTTTTCAACTGCAAAAACCACCATATCACTAAACGGAATCGTTAAACTGAGGCAACGTTTTGCTGACTGATCGCCGTAGCCAGTTCGGGATGCCCGGCGGCAATCAAGGCATGATCGCGGAGCCGACAGGAATCACACTGCCCACAGGGTTCCGTTCCCCCCTGGTAACAAGACCAGGTTTGAGCAATCGGCACACCCAAAGCTAAAGCGCGGTTCACAATGTCTAGTTTACTATCCTGTACTAGGGGGGCGATTAACTGAATCGCTTGACCTTCTACCCCCACTTTGGAAGACAGGGTAGCTAAGTGTTGAAAAGCGGCTAAATATTCAGGACGACAATCCGGATAGCCAGAGTAGTCAATGGCATTAATCCCTAAAAAAACGGCTGAGGCTCCTTTGGCTTCGGCTAGGGATAGCCCCAGGGCAATAAATACCGTGTTGCGACCAGGGACATAGGTGTTAGGGATAACGGATGGATCTATGCCGGTGGTGGGGAGGGACAGGGTGGGATCGGTTAAGGAGGAGCCGCCCCACTGGGCTAAATTAATGTCAATGATGAAGTGTTCCCGAATCCCTAGACTCTGGACAATGGCTTGGGCGGCGGTAAGTTCCTTTTCATGCCGTTGACCATAGCGAAAAGAGAGGGCTAAGACTTCATAACCCTGACCCTGGGCGATCGCCGCCACTGTGGCTGAATCCAACCCGCCCGACAGTAACACCACTGCTTTACGCGCCATCATGAACCCGACTCCCCTTTGCTCAATAGTGGCAGAATGAGACCCCTTCCTATCATAATTAAAGAACGGTGTTAAAAAATACCTTTTATTCTGCATCGCCAGGATTTATCTGCCCTGCTTTTGCCCTCAATGTTAGACCAAATTCTTGATTCTTCCCTCGCACTCAGTCTAAAAACGCCTTTAGTCTTAATTATTTTGATGGCCCTAGAAGCGGTTTTATCGGCGGATAATGCCATTGCTCTCGCGGCGATCGCCCAGGGATTACATAACAAAAAACAGCAACAAATGGCGTTAAATGTGGGATTAGTCCTCGCCTATGGATTACGAGTGGGATTAATCTTAACAGCGACTTGGATTGTGAAATATTGGCAATTTGAATTGCTGGGAGCTTTATATTTACTCTGGTTATCCGTGAGTTACTTTTTTTCGGAAGAAGATCAAAATTCTCAACATCACGGCTTAGAGTTTACCGCTTTTTGGCAGGCTATTCCCATTATTGCCGTCACCGACCTGGCCTTTTCCCTCGATAGTGTCACAACGGCGATCGCCGTGGCCGATGACCTCTGGCTAATTTTAACTGGGGGGTTAATTGGTGTGATCACCCTCCGATTTTTAGCAGAACTCTTTATTCGCTGGCTAGAAGAATTTACCCACCTAAAAGATGCCGGCTTTGTCACCGTCGGATTAGTGGGATTACGGCTCCTTATTCGCGTGATTAATCCGGGTTTAGTGCCTCCCGAATGGCTGATGATCAGTTTAATTACTGTGTTATTTCTCTGGGGCTTTTCCCAACGTAAACCGGAAACTGAACTAGAGAATTTTCCGAAAGAAGACTCGGCCAAGACCCCTTCTTAGCCATTGCAGAATGAGAGGGGTACCCCAGGGCTTAAAAACCGGAAAAAATCCGACAGGACTTGCAACCTTGTTATTTGTTTAGGAGCATCTTAAATCCGGGTGGGTCTGCGACCTTTCTCCTTCTAACACAGAGCGCCTTAAAAGGACGGGGCTTTAAACCCAAATTTTCGGTAACTTCGTGGTATTTGGAATCTCATTTTTTTTCGCCGTTGCTTCCTTCACCGCTTCCACAAATTGAGCTACCCGAATCGGATCGATCGGTTCTTGAATATTCCCCTGACGTTTGAGGGAACTGGCCACAATCACCCCGTCTGCGGCTTGCATCAGTTGGCCAACGTTATCCCAGTCCGCTCCACTGCCAATAAAAACCGGGGTTTCCTTTGCGGCCGTTTTCGCTAACTCTAAATCCTCCTGACTGGGAGGACTCCCCGTGGCCCACCCGGATAAAATGACCCCATCGGCTAATCCTCGTTCAATGGTGTCCTGCACCGCCGTTGTTAAATTAGGTGTTCCCAAGGGTCGAGCGTGTTTCACTAACACATCCGCTAAGATCGCAATATCCGCTCCCAACTCCCGGCGAAAGCGCATTAATTCCTGGGCATTCCCTTCAATCAAGCCCTGATCCGTTGCCATGATTCCCGTTAAGACATTCACCCGAATAAACTGGGCCTGCACACAAGCGGCGATCGCCAAAGCACTGGTTGCATCATTCCGCAAGACGTTCAGGCCAACGGGAACCACCACCAAATTCTGAATCCGGTCAACGATCAGAGTCATCGCACTGACCACCGCCGGGTTTACCTGGGTCTTTGCAAAGGGCGCGTCAAAAAAATTCTCGATAATAATGCCATCCACGCCCCCCGCCGCCAGAGCCGTAGCTTCCTGTTCAGCCCGTTCAATTACCGCCTTCAGGTTTCCCCCCCAACGAGCCGAGGTGGGCAAAGGCAGAAGATGAACGACACCAATAATCGGATTAGGAGTCTGAAAAGTTTGAATTAAATCCACTGTATTGAAACTAACGGCCCGTTTTGGGTGACGGAGAGAATTAATTGCCAGTTTACGATTTTACTGCAATCGAGGACTTTGGCCAAAAGCAGACCCGCCCCGGTCCGGTTTCTCGGAGGGCGATAACATAAGGCGTTTGTATTATCAGCTTGTGTTGACTTGTCGCCTCAATTCCCGCCCAGGAAACTGATATAATTCCTTCACCATTGGCGGAGTATAAGGACAAACAATTATGACCGACTGGCTTCCTGTAGAAGGCAATATTACGGCCCCGAAAGGGTTTAAAGCGTCCGGTATTAAGGCGGGTCTGAAACCGTCGGGACTGCCGGATCTGTCTCTGATTTATTCAGAAACCGAGGCGATCGCGGCGGGTGTATTTACCACGAGTCAAGTGAGAGCGGCCTGTGTGGATTATTGCCGTCAACGGCTCCAGTCGAAAGCCAACGCCAGGGCCATCCTCGTCAATGCGGGCCAAGCCAATGCTGGCACCGGCAAACAGGGTTGGGAAGATGCCCTGGAATGTGCGGAATTAGTGGCTCGCGCCCTGAACTTACCCGAAGATGCGGTGCTTTTGGCCTCGACGGGGGTGATTGGCCAACGGATCAAAATGGAACAACTCCGTTCCGGGATTGCCCCTTTGGTGGCGGAACTCTCAAGCGAGGGAGGAACGGCGGCTTCCCAGGCCATTGTCACCACTGACCTGGTGCCGAAAATGATCGCCCTAGAAACACAGATTGATGGTCGTCCTGTTCGCATTGGGGGCATCGCCAAGGGATCGGGCATGATTCATCCCAATATGGCCACCATGTTAGCCTTTGTCACCTGTGATGCGGCGGTTTCTACGGCCCTGTGGCAACAAATGCTCAGTCGCGCCGCCGACAAAACTTTCAATCAAATTACAGTAGATGGCGATACCAGTACCAATGATAGTTTGATCGCCCTGGCCAATGGTCAATCTCGTACCCCGGCCATTACGGAAATGGGACCGGAAGCGCAAAAATTGGAAGCCATGCTCACCGCCGTTTGTGAACATTTAGCCAAGGCGATCGCCAGGGATGGAGAAGGGGCGACCTGTTTAGTGGAAGTTCAAGTCACGGGGACAGCCGATGATGAATCGGCCCGCAAAATTGCTCGTACGATCGCCGGGTCTTCCCTAGTCAAATCCGCGATCTTTGGTCGAGATCCCAACTGGGGTCGAATTGCCGGGGCCGCCGGACGAGCGGGGGTCACTTTCCACCAAGAGGATTTACAAATCAATCTGGGGCCGTTCCGGCTGATGGAGAATGGCCAACCCTTAAGTTTTGATCGCCAAGCGGCCAGTAATTATCTCAAGTCTGCCGCCGAGGGAGCCTATCTTCAGGATGATACGGTGCTAATTTCCGTCTGTGTCGGGAATGGGGCAGGTACGGGCCGCGCCTGGGGTTGCGATCTCAGTTATGACTATGTGCGGATCAACGCGGAATATACTACTTAAGGCATTGCTAAATAACGTCCATGGCTCTACCCTCGACAACCGTTTCTTCTCCCGATCGCCTTAACGAAATCTCCCGCCGTCGCCTCTGGTTCGCCGCCATTAAACCCCCCATGTATAGCGTGGCAGTCATTCCCATTACGGTGGGAACTGCTTTGGCCTATGGAGTCACCCAGACTTTTCATGCTGGCATTTTTTCCCTATTTTTGGGGGCCGCGATCGCCATTATTGCCTGGCTGAATTTAAGTAACGATGTATTTGATGCAGATACGGGCATTGATAAAAATAAAGCCCATTCGGTGGTCAATTTGACGGGCAATCAACGCTTAGTGTTTTGGGTGAGTAACGGCTTTTTGCTCCTGGGGTTACTCAGTATTCTCTATATCTGTTGGGAACAACGCGATCCGATGGTGATCATCCTGATGGTGTTGGCCTGTGCCTTGGGCTATAGCTATCAGGGGCCGCCCTTTCGGCTGGGGTATCAAGGACTCGGAGAGATTATTTGTTTTGTCACCTTTGGCCCTTTGGCGATCGCCGCCGTTTACTATTCCCAGACTCAGACCTTTAGTGCTGGTATCTTAGGGGCTTCAATCCTGATTGGGATAAGTACCTCTGTCATTTTATTCTGTTCCCACTTTCATCAAATTGAGGATGATTTAGCCGCCGGTAAGCGATCGCCTTTGGTGCGTCTAGGAACATTAATGGGAGCCAAGATATTGACCATCAGCGTGTTCAGTTTCTATGGCTTAACCCTAGGATTCATTGCTTTCGGACAAATGCCGTCCCAAGCGGGTCTGATCGCCCTGAGTTTGCCCTTGGCCTGGCAGTTAGTGAACTATGTTCAGCAATACCACGATCAACCCCTACCCATTAGTCGCTGCAAGTTTCTGGCAGTGAATTGGCATTTTGGCAGTGGCCTCCTGCTGGCGATCGCCTACGTCTGGTCAGGAAGGGTCGCTTCTTAGCCCTGGGTTCACCCCTACGCAAAAAATTCGTTAGACTTAACCAAACTTTACTTTGTTTAAGCTGAATGACCGTTTTTTCGCCCATTTGGGGTAAGACCAAACAAAACCTCCAGCAATGGCTCCTACTCGGTAATGAACCCAGCCTCGAACTCCTGGCGATTTTAACCATCTATTGGGTACAGGGGATTTTGGGCATTTCCCGATTAGCCGTTAGCTTTTTTCTGAAGGATGATCTGGGTCTCAATCCTGCTCAGATGAGCGTTTTGACTGGCATTGCGGCTCTACCCTGGATTGTGAAACCCCTGTTAGGTTTTTTGTCCGATGGGCTACCGCTCTGGGGTTATCGTCGTCGTTCCTATTTGGTGTTATCCGGCTTGTTGGGAACCTTGGCCTGGTTAGGATTAGCAACGGTGATTCATTCCCTTTGGGGAGTTGTCATCGCCTTGTTATTAACCTCGACATCGGTGGCGATTAGTGATGTGATTGCCGATTCGGTGGTGGTGGAACGTGCCCAGGCCGAATCCATTGGTAAAGCGGGATCATTACAGTCTTTGACCTGGGGCATTGCGGCGATCGGGGGATTAATGACCGCCTATGTGAGCGGTTGGTTATTAGAACGATTAAGTGTGCAAGCGGTGTTTGGCATTACGGCCATTTTTCCCTTAATCGTGTTGTTGGTCGCGGGTCTGATTCATGAAGAAAAGATTGCAACAACCAAGACCGATAACTCTCCCGTATTAGGGGTTAAAACCCAATTACAACAGGTCAGCCAGGCGATCCGTCAACGTTCGATTTTATTACCCACGATTTTTATTTTTCTTTGGCAAGCTACCCCGAATGCCGATTCGGCCTTTTTCTATTTCACAACCAATGAATTGGGCTTTGAACCGGAGTTTTTAGGACGAGTCCGATTAGTTACCAGTCTTGCTGGACTATTAGGCATTGGTATTTATCAAAAGTTTTTAAAAACCGTGCCGTTTCGGCCCATGTTGGGCTGGAGTACGGTGATTTCTTCCCTCCTGGGCTTAACTTCTTTGATTTTAGTAACCCATACGAATCGCGCCTGGGGCATTGATGATCACTGGTTTAGTTTAGGCGATAGTTTAATTCTGACGGCGATCGGCCAAGTGGCGTTTATGCCGGTGTTAGTGATTTCGGCACGCCTTTGCCCCCAGGGGATTGAAGCGACTTTGTTTGCGTTATTAATGTCTATTTGGAATTTATCGGGTTTACTTTCCTATGGCTCCGGCGCGTTATTAACCCAATGGTTCGGCATTACAGATAGTCATTTCGACAATTTAGCCTGGTTGATTATTGTCACGAATCTGACGACGTTATTACCCTTAGTGTTAATTGGTTGGTTGCCGGCGGGTGATCCTCAAGATATGACCCAAACAGCGATCGCCAAACAAAATTTACCGTCAGTGGAATTGTTTGAACCCCATCGTCCAGGCAGTTTAAGTGAACAAGGTTTTCTGCCGGAATTTTTGCCCGAATTAGAGCGAGAAAAAGAACAGGTAAGATAAACCCCGTCTAATAGGAGGCTAAAAACCCTAGTTTTTTCAATCAGAGCCAGCCGCTAATTTGTCAAAATTTTGCCAACACAAAAACAACGCCCTGGGGACATGAAAACAACCCTTCCATTTCCCTCCTTTTAAATTTAAGAGAACTTCCCCCTGACGATTCAAATACCCAAACCATTCCCCATATTCCGGATCAGCAAACTTTGACCAGGCATAATCATGAACTTTTTGGTACCATTGCCAACAATCCCAATTTTCCGTTAACCGATAACCCATCACTAAAGCCACCAACGTTTCTAAATGTACCCACCATAATTTTTGATCCCATTCTAACTGTTGAGGGGGATAACCCTGGGCATCTAAAAAGTAGAAAATTCCCCCATATTTTTCATCCCAAGCATAATCCAAAATCCTTAAAACCACTTCCACTGCACGATTGATTAACTCTCGATCCTGACGACGCTCGGCGATCGCCATCATAAACCACATTGCTTCAATCCCATGACCGGGATTTAATAACCGCCCTTCAAAACAATTTACTAATGACCCATCCGGGGCAACATTTTCGTAAAGAATTTGGGATTGCGGATCTAAAAACTGACCCATCACTTCCTGAATCGTTGACGTTAACACCGACTCCAATAAATCTGGCTCCAATAACCAATCCATTTCGAGGGTCAGATTGGCTAAAATCATGGGTACGGCTAAGGACTTTAACGGTCTCGTTCCCGGATAGGCTTTACTATACTGTCCCTTGGGATTATCCTGACGGCGTAAAACATTGTGATAGGCCTGGAGAGCGATCGCCTTGGCCGTTTCTTCCCCAGTCACTTGAGCATATTGACTAAACGCCATCGCCGCAAAACAATCGGAAAAAATATTATAGGGTTGCACCAAAGGACGACCGTCCCGATCTAGGGAAAAATACCAATTACCGGTTTCATCTCGACCGTACTGCGCTAAAAAATTTGCCCCATGGCGAGCCGTCTCTAACCAGGTTGTTAAATCCTGGGGACTCACTAACGGATGAGATGCTAATTGCCGATAGAGCCAAGCAAAAAGCCAAACTTGACGATTTTGCAACCAAATAAACTTATCGGTATCAAAACAAATGCCTTGACGGTCTAAACAAGTGAAATACCCTCCCTTTTCTTCATCCAGGGAATATTTCAACCAAAACGGTAGAACATCTTCTAATAGAGCCGTCTGGTATTGTTGAGCAAGGGATTGAAAGGTGGTAACGGTGGGAGTCATCATCATAAAAATAGGCAAATAAGCAATGCAATCACGGGAAAAACCTAGACCCATCTTGCCGTTTGACAGGATCAGGATAGTACTGAAGGAAGTATAATGGCTTGGACAATGCTTGACGATCACCGGTAGAAAGTCTTATCATACCCCCGTTCCGGTTAAGATTAATCCCTCTGGAGTCAAGACTATTTATACCCCGCCCCTAGCCCGTCTCATTGAACAATTACAACGATTACCAGGGATTGGCCCCAAATCTGCCCAACGGTTAGCCCTACATCTTTTGAAACGGCCAGAAAAAGAGATTCAGCTATTAGCTCAAACCCTCTTAGAAGCCAAAAAACAAGTGGGATTGTGCCAGGTCTGTTTCCATTTATCGGCAGAACCCGTGTGTGAAATCTGTCGTAATCCCCAACGTGACCCCCAGATCATTTGTGTAGTAGCCGATTCGCGGGATGTGATTGCCCTGGAAAAAACGCGGGAATATAAGGGGAAATATCATGTCTTAGGGGGAGTCATTTCACCGATGGACGGTATTGGCCCAGAACAGTTAACCATTCAAAGTTTAATCAAACGGGTGAGCCAAAACGCCACCAAAGAAGTTATTTTGGCCCTCACTCCCACTGTCGAAGGAGAAACCACGACGCTCTATCTCGGCGGTCTCTTAAAACCTTTCACCACCGTTACGCGCATTGCCTTTGGGTTGCCAATGGGCGGCGATTTGGAGTATGCCGATGAAGTGACGTTAGCGAGAGCTTTAGAAGGCCGGCGAGTGCTGGATTAAACCCCTAACCACTTGTTCAGTAGAGACCTAGAGATTGTAGGTGTAATGGAAAAAATTCAGACAAACCTTTTCCGGATCAAAGTGTCATTTATCGCACCATCTCCGTTAATGAGTCAGTTATTAATAACCTTGCCTTGCCAAAGGAATATTCAGTGATTATGATGTACCTAGAAGATTTAGGTGATTTTGCAACGCTTAAATCAGGAATCTTGACCATGTATCAAACCGCCGAACAATTTGTGCTCACCATGCCCGATGCCAGGGTTTTAATGAGTGATGAACCGGAAATGGAAAGTTCTCTCCACTATCTGCAATTATTACTGCTCGTCACCTGTTTAGATTGGTATTGGCGAGATAAAAATGATTACTTTATTGGGGCCAATCTCACGATTTATTTTAGCCGTCAACAACTTAAAAACCGTGACTTTCGCGGCCCCGATTTTTTCCTGGTGAAAAATGTCAGCAATGAACCTCGTCCCTCTTGGGTTGTCTGGGAAGAAGATGGTCAATACCCCAATTTAATCATTGAATTACTATCTGATAGCACCGCTAAAGCGGACAGAGGGATTAAAAAACAACTTTATCAAGATCGCTTTAGAACACCGGAATATTTCTGGTTTTCGCCCGATGATTTAGAGTTTAAAGGGTATCGGCTGGCCGGGCATCAATACGAAGAAATTCCCTTGACTCCCTCTGGTAAATGTTGGAGCGAGGAATTGGAACTCTTTTTAGGGATTCATAATCGGCAATTGCGTTACTTTACCCCGGACGAAAGGCTGGTTCCTACGCCCCAGGAAGCGGCTCTTCAAGAACAAGAACGGGCTGATCTGGAAAAACAAAGGGCCGATCTGGAGCAACAAAGGGCGGATTTAGAAAAACAAAAAGTTGATCAATTGGTGGCTCAGTTGCGATCGCTGGGGGTTGAGCCTCAACTTTAAAACCCACATTTTGTTCTTATATCATAAGACAGAAGGCTTAGCAAGTACTACACCATGAATGGATTGAGACTGGACAATGCCTTGAGATTGACTGCTTTTAGGGATAGTACTCCTTGACGTATCCAAGATGATGGAGCATCACAAGAAGGGGCAGAGCAAATCAGTTTTTGGTTGTATTGTGATATTAAATCCGGTTAAACGGCCATAATTGCGCTCCTTTAACCATGGAATTTTAGGATACTTTGAATGATGGGTAATCAATTGGATTTAATATGAAAGTTTTCCCGGAAATACAAACGAGAATACTACCCTCCTGGTAGAAGACGTATTGCTTTCCTTACAAATAGGCGATCGCCTTAATTTTCGCAATTTTATCGGGGGCTAGACCCTCTAGGTCTTCCAATGATAACCATTGTTCTTTAAATAATTCCGCAAAGATAAAAATTAACCCAGCATAGTCTTGATCCTGGACTTTCTCTTGGAACTGGGAATGAATAATAGGATAATAACGACCGTCTATTTGATGACGTTTAGCACTTAGGTAATCGTGTAATTTCCAGACGCAGTTAATGTCCGTCGCATTTTGAATCTGCTCGGATAATTGAACCATTAAACCTTGGGTTTCTCGTTGGTAGGCTTTTTGAAAAGCGGTTTGAGCAATTTGTTTTTCAATATCTGACCAGGTGTTAGAAGTCACGGGCTTATAAAAGGTTAATAAAAGGTTAATTAAAAAAGACACAAAATAAAAAAGTTCAGCAAAAAACTATCTAACCTCAAAAGCATTTTGCTCTTGTTTATCCCTTGAGCGGTGGAATGCAAGACTTCCAAGAACAAAGTTTCCAGATTTCCTCAAAATGGGATCTCCGGGAATTGGGGTGATAGCTTTATCTTATGTTGTTCAAGGGCGAACGCAATTCGCCCCTACAGAAGGGTTTTAGAGGATCACAGGGACGCAAGCCTCCGCCCAAAAGTATCCAATTTAACAACTGACACCATTACTCCAAGAGAGTCCCAAATGGGTAATAATCACAGGGCGGGCTTAATCAACTCGTAGGCTAGACGTTAAATAAACAGGTCTAAAAATCCCCTTATCAAAAACCTGAATTCATTGCGCCGGTAACGGGCCTATCTGGTTCAGATACTCTCGTACAAAGCGATGGTTTTTCAGGAAATGCTATGAGGGGATTTATTAAACAGACAAATCAGGGTTTTGCTTCAAACAAGCCCTGCTGATGCTGGCCCTTTAGTTACGCACTAAGTTCAATAATTCTTTGGGAGAGGCAAGGAGATCAATAGCCACAAAGAAAATTTTATTCTCAGGGGTTAAGAGAAATCGCCAGGCCATATTCATGCCAACACCGGCTCCAAACCAGGGCGTTTGGACTTTCCCCGTAACCTTAATTTGGGTGTAGCCATCTGCGGTCGGTTCAACGACACCACGCTCAGGCATTAACTTCAGATTTTGACATTCTTCTTTGAAAAAGCGCAGGACGTTGTCCTTGCCGACAATTGGACGCTGGAAGGGGGGTTGTAATGCCCCATCCCCTGCAAATAATTCGATGAGGGTCTCGAAATCATTGGCATTGAGGTTATCCATATAATTCAGAATTGTGGGATTGGATACCCCTTCAATCGAGACTTTTTGACGTTTGGCCATTTCTGTGGGGGCAACGACCGGCTCGGCAACGGTTTTAAATTTCCCTAGTTTCTGGGGATCGTAACCCAAGTCCACTACGGCATTGCGTAACACGGTAATTTGTTGACCGGCTTCTAATTCTCGAATGGCTTGTAAAACCGCTGAGGCATTGGCCGATAGTTGATAGCCTTCGGGAATCGGTGCAACAAGGCCTTCTTCCATCCATTCCCCTAGACGATACCAAAAACCCAGTTTGATATTGGGAGTCCAGGTGGCATAGATTCGAGAAATTGGGGTATCGGCCCGGTTCGCTAGGTCGCACATCACCTGGGTCTGTTCCCGACTCGGCATTTGACGAATTTCAGTTAGGGTTCCTTCCGCCAAAACCATGCTGGCGGCCCCAGGGGCGGCGATCGTAATGGACTGCCCCATTTCCAAGTAGGCAAACCAGATTAACGCTAATTGATCTTCTGCACTGAGTTGGGAAAAACGGGCGATCGTCGCGGGGACTGCATCTGCAGAGAGCGTATTGGGAAAGATATTCCGAGCCGCATCAATCGTAAAAGGCATAACTAGACCTAAATTTCGTTCATTTCTTCCACCCTATCACACCGGGACTCATTTTCTTAACAAAACTTTACAAACCTTACAAACTTTACGGGCTTTACAGGCAGGGAGTGGAGGTCAAGGGGGAATTACCCAACAAAAGCGGCGATCGCGGTTGATTCTCTCAAAGGGGAAAAGGGGCGATCGCCATAAAAAATGTAAAAAATTTAATGGTGCCGAGATGACACCTAGCGACTTACCAGAGGTTGATCGGCACTTGGGGAGCTACTTTTAGCCGAATTAACACCCCTGTTAAATTGTCGTGACCGTTATGCTCGTTGGCAAATTCCATAAATTTACGCAGTCCCCGCTCCACATCCTGACTGGAACTGAGGAGGGGTAACAATTGATTTTCCCAGTTTTCTTCGATGAGGTCATTGTCGGAAATGCCGTCGGAACAGAGCAGGATTAGGGTGTCTTCTTCCGCATCCCAGAAACGAATATCGGGGTGAATGTATTGGCTGTCGTGGGGTCCCAGGGCCTGGGTTAACTGATAGGCATCGGGACGAGCATAGGCAATTTTGGGGTCTAAACCGTGTTGAATAGCCTGTTGACCCACTTCGTGATCAACGGTCATTTGTTCTACCCCCCCTTTGCGAGTAATGCGGTAAATACGACTATCTCCCACATGGGCGATCGCCACTTTGGTATTCTGCACAAGGGCCATCACGAGGGTTGTTCCCATCCGGCCACTGCCTGCACTCGCATTTTTTTGATTGACGCTAAAAATTGCATCATTGGCCAGCAATATCCCCGCCGCGATCGTTTCAGCATTGGGTAAACGGTCTTGCCAATGTTCATGGAAAAATTCCTGGAGAGTACTCACCGCCATTTGACTCGCCACTTCGCCCGCCGCGTGACCACCCATCCCATCACAAACCACATATAACCCTTTGGCTTCTACTCCCCGTCCTTGGTTATTGCGTTGGGTGCGGCTATCCGTCGTCATGCCGAAATAATCTTCGTTGTGGGGTCGCTGACGACCGCGATCCGTATAACCCGAATCATGCAAACTGACTAACTGCATGGGCAAGACCGCCGTTGGCACATCATCTAGCTCGACTTGACGGGTGGTATTCGCATCAGGGAGTGTACTGGGAGGACTGTTATAGGCCCAATCTTCCTCCAAAATCTCCAGGTCAAAGACTTCTGAGTCTATTGGAAATTCCGGCGGCGGTTCCAACTGAGCCATGAGGGTTTCCAGTTGTAATTTACATTCGGCCGGGCTTTTTAAGGTTTCGTCACTAATCTGTTGTAAGAGCGTTTGGAGAGAATCAGAGAAACTTTGGGGGTGCTGACCTAACCAGGTTTGCCATTGGTGCCCTAACTGCGTAAAGGTTGGTGGTTCGGTTTGTTGGAAAAGTAGTTGTCGCAGTCCTAAATTCTGGTCTTCATCAACAATGAGATTGTCTTCGACTAACAAACTTTGGGTCATTTGGAGAGGACTCAGGAGTTCCCAGAGAAAAACGGTCTGATTAATCCAAAAGAGCAGTTGCAAGGGCGGCAATGGCTCTTCTGCCAGTATTTTGGCTAAATCGCTCGCCGGGGTTTTTGTGGTCAATAGCACAAATTCATAATTTCCCTCACACCAGGCATCATAGATGTCGGGAATGGTGGGATTATGATCCCGGAGTTTGAAGTAGGGAAAGGCCAGGGGCGGCAGTCTTAATTCTTGCCAGATCGGGTTTTCGTCCCAGCTTTGCAAGGTTGGCAATTGAGCCAAAAAGTCCGTTTGCTGGGAGAGCAAAATTTTTAAAACGGAGGGCTGGAGGGGCTGGCAATCTACAACGTGTTGGGTAAGAACCTGCCCGGCTTGTAAGGGAGCTTCCGGGGCTTCCGGGGTGAGGAGGCGATAGCGTTGACCAATATCTATGCAATGGTCGTAGCGTTCAGGATAGGGAATGGTTTCCGCCGTTGAGTCTATTGGCCGTAAGAGCAATGTTAATACCTTACCCGTGACTACTCCACAGTTGGGACAGTGAGGTTCACTGAGTAATACGCTTGTGCCGCAATTGTAACAGTCTTGGTGGGTGAGGGATACGCCACATTTTTGACAAAAATTATTCCGGTTGGGGTTCTCGGCGTGGCACTGGGGACAAATTAACATAGGATCGGGTAAGCGGCGAGTAGAGACAATAGCAAAGGAAAAAGCCTTTCTTCTTTTCTTATTGTACGGGATTCCTTTGGGCAGATCTCGCACGATATTTCTCTTTTTCTTCTAAAATAACAGCTAGATGTCAGGCGATCGCCTTTAAAATTCCAGAATCCCTATTATTGTTAAGAAAGTTTAAACGGAGTTCATTCAAATTTATGAGTCTGAATGTTGTCACCTTAGTCGGACGGGCAGGCCGCGATCCCGAAGTGAAATATTTTGAATCGGGTAAAGTGGTTTGCAATTTTACCTTAGCAGTGAATCGGCTCTCTAAAAAAAATGATGAACCCGATTGGTTTGACCTGGAAATTTGGGGGAAAACGGCGGAAATTGCGGCCAGCTATGTCAAGAAAGGCAGTTTAATTGGGGTACAAGGCTCCCTCAAATTCGATACCTGGAGCGATCGCACAACGGGGGTCAATCGTTCTAAGCCGGTCATTCGAGTTGATCGTCTCGATTTATTGGGGTCTAAACGCGACAATGAGGCGGCGGGCGGGAATTATGGCTACAGTGGTAGCGAATTTTAAGCCACAGTTAGGGTCGCAATAATTGCCGGAGAGCATAATTCCCCAACAAACGGCGATCGTCCTAGGGAGCGTTTAAGGGATCTTTTCGAGGAAAATTCCGTCTAGGACTTTGGTTTATCCTTCATTGATCCCCATGCTAGAAACGCCATCCCCCCAACTTGTCCATCAGTTACAACCAATCGCCGAGCATTTTGTCCATCGGGGGCGCATCACCGGCATGAAAAGTTTCGGCAATGGGAATATCAATGATACGTTTTTAGTGACCTTAGATAATACCGAACAAACCCGTTTTGTCCTGCAAAAGATCAATACTCAGGTGTTTCATGATCCCCAGGGCATTATGCAAAATATGTGGCTTTTAACGGAGCATATCTATTACAAATTGCAGGAAAATCCCCTCGATAGACGGTGGGAAGTCCCCAGGGTGATTTTAACCCAAGACCGTAAGGATCATTTAGATTTAGGGGATGGTTCCTATTGGCGGGCGATTAGTTACATTGAAAATTCGGAATCCTTTGATATTTTAGCAACGGCTCAACAGGCCGCCGAAGTGGGTTATGCCCTGGGAACTTTTCATCATTTAATTGCGGATTTACCGCCCGATCGCCTGGTAGATACCCTAGAAGGTTTTCATATTACCCCCAATTATCTAGCCCAGTATCAACGGATTCAAGCTCAAACTTCAGTAAAAATCACCCCAGACGTGCAATTTTGCTTCGATTTTGTCCGCGATCGCGCCGGGATTTGTGATGTCCTCGAACAGGCCAAACAATCGGGAAAATTACCCCTGAGATTAATGCACGGTGATCCCAAAGTGAATAACGTGATGTTTGACCGTGATACCCAACGGGCCGTGACCATGGTGGATTTAGATACTGCTAAACCGGGGTTAATTCATTACGACATTGGCGATTGTTTGCGATCAGGCTGTAATCCGTTAGGAGAAGAAACCCAGGATTGGCAAGCCGTGTATTTTGATAGCGATCGTTGCCAAGGTCTCTTAACAGGATATTTACAGGTCGCTAAAGCCTTCTTAACGGATTATGATTACGACTATCTTTTTGATTCGATTCGCTTAATTACCTTTGAATTAGGACTGCGCTTTTTTACCGATCATTTAGCAGGAAATGTTTATTTTAAAACGAAATATCCCGATCATAATTTAGCGAGAGCCTTAGTCCAATTTCAACTGACCGCCAGCATTGAAGCTCAGGAAAAAGCCTTAAATCAATTAATTGCCGATTGCCGATGACTTCTTTTTCTCTTCTGCCTTTTATCCCTCAAGAGCAACCTTTGATCACGTTGACGGGTCAAGCGAGTCGGGTATCTTCCCAGTTGACGTTAGATTATCATCTCACCGGGGATTTAACGGCTTTAAAAATTGCTAAACCAGATCCCTTGCCCCAACGTCAAGAGCATCTTTGGCAAACTACTTGTTTTGAGTTTTTTCTCGGTGTTCCCGGTCGTTCCGACTATTGGGAATTTAATCTTTCGCCGGCCGGTCATTGGGACTGTTATACGTTTACAAATTATCGTCAGGGCATGACCATCGAGTTAGCGTTCTCAGCTTTACCCTTCACCATCCTCACCCAGGATCAAGACTGTCACCTCTCGTTGTCCCTGGATTTAACTCCCTTAAATTTGGCAGACCTTCCCTGGGAATTGGCGATCGCCACGGTTGTAGAAACACAAGCCGGCAACCTCTCCTATTGGGCCTTAACCCATACTCGATCCGCCGCCGATTTTCATTGTCGAGAAAGTTTTATGCTGTCCTTTCCTAACCCATAGCAAAGAGAGAAGTCTGAGCCTTAAACTAGAAAGACAACTTTTTAATCTTTATGGAATGCCATGCAACTCAAACATTGGCAAGCCCGCCAGGAAAAACAACGCAAAAGCCCCCCGGCTCCGAAAAAAGTGCGTCGTCAACAGGCTCGCCTCCAGGCCCTCCGCCAAAAACTCAAAACCCCCAATCCCTAACGTTTCTCTAATCCCTATTCCCCACTCCCTATGACCCAGATTTTACAAAATTTGAATCTCTATCTCATCGGCATGATGGGCAGTGGCAAAAGCACCGTTGGTAAAATTTTGGCCCACCAGTTGGGCTATCGTTTTTTTGATACGGATATTTTGATTGAAAAGGTCACGCAATCCAGTATTACCGAGATTTTTGCCCAGGAAGGGGAAGCCTATTTCCGGCAGATGGAACATCAAGTGTTAGCCGAAGTTGCGGCTTGTACCCAGAGTGTGATTGCCACCGGGGGCGGTATGGTTCTCAAGTCCGAAAATTGGGGTTATCTCCGTCATGGGGTCATTGTTTGGTTATCTGCGCCCGTTGAGTTATTAGTGGAGCGTTTAGCGGCAGATGATACTCGTCCTTTGTTAGCCCAGAGGGATTTATCAGCAAAATTAACCCAATTACTGGCGGAACGTCTTCATCTTTATCAGGAAGCCGATCTTGTGATTCCCATTACCGCAGAACAAACTCCAGAGGCGATCGCCGCGCAAATTTTAGAGCAAATACCCAGCATTTTAAAACCGGCCCTATCCAACGATTTACAAGCCGAATGGAATTAAGTATTTCATTATCTCCCCCAGAATTGGGGGCCGGGGGGCAAAATACTAGACTGATCAATTAGAAAATATTTAAACGTTAATATTCAAAACCATGGATCTGACCAATTTTTTACAACAACTTTTAAATGGACTTTCCATTGGTAGCGTCTATGCCATTTTTGCCCTAGGTTATACCCTAATTTTCTCCATCTTAGGGATTATTAATTTCGCCCATGGAGCTATTTTTACCCTCGGAGCCTACTTTGTTTATTTTTTAATCGGTGGAAGCTCCGGCTTTAATGGTTGGTTGGCTAACTCGAAATTACCCTTTTCCTTTCCCTTTGTGATCGCCTTAATTTTAGGGGGAATTTTGGCGGGATTATCCTCTTTATTATTAGAACGATTAGCCTTTAGACCCCTACGCCGAAAACAAGCCGATCCCCTCTTAACGTTGGTCTCCAGCCTAGGGGCGGCGGTGGTGATTGTTAATCTGATTCAACTGTTATTCGGAGCCGAAATTTACACTTTTCCCGATAATATTTATGGAAATTTACCCTTAGCAATTAATCTGGGGACAACGGAACAACCGATTATGATCAGGACGGCTCAAGTAGTGATTATCGGCGTTTCAGCAGTGACCATGGGCGTTTTAACCTATTTGATTAACTACACCAAAATTGGTAAAGCTCTCCAGGCAGTAGCCGAAGATCCGATGACCGCTAGTTTATTAGGCATTAATCCTGAACAATATATTGTCCTAACCTTTTTTATGAGCGGTTTTTTAGGGGGAATTGCCGGCACCTTAGTCGGAACCAGTGTCAGTATTGC
>JACCDQ010467519.1_pt1 | contig 21589 bp, 22 predicted proteins | sample 7446031 | NCBI WGS metagenome assembly JACCDQ01 (sample SAMN15323442, study PRJNA562643) | freshwater metagenome | isolation source: river surface water | place: USA:Blue River Watershed | collected 2017-08-17
CGCCCCAAGCGCTTCTTCGGCGCCGCGCGCAACGTGGAGGAAGGCGGCTCACTGATCATCATCGCCACCGCGCTGGTCGACACCGGCAGTCGCATGGACGAGGTGATCTTTGAGGAATTCAAAGGCACCGGCAACTGCGAAATCCACCTCGACCGCCGCCTGTACGAAAAACGCGTGTTCCCGTCGATCCAGCTCAACCGTAGCGGCACCCGTCGTGAAGAACTGCTGCTGGCACCAGACATTCTGCAAAAAACTCGTATCCTGCGCCAGTTTCTGTACAACATGGACGACGTCGAGTCCATGGAAATGGTGCTCAAGCAAATGCGTGCCACCAAAACCAACAGCGAGTTCTTCGACATGATGCGTCGAGGCGGCTGATCTATAATCTGCTGTTTTAGCGAAAAGTACGAACGGCTTTGAATTGCGCAATGGGTTGTGCGAGGGTCGGCGCGGCTAACGCAACTGATGGAGAAATCATGAAAGAAGGCATTCACCCCAACTACCGCGAAGTTTGTTTCCTGGACTCGTCCAATGGGTTCAAGTTCGTGACCCGCTCTTGCGCCAACGCCAAAGAGATGATCACCATGGAAGATGGCCGCGAACTGCCGCTTTTCAAGCTGGATACGTCCAGCGAGTCGCACCCCTTCTACACTGGCACACAAAAATCCGTGGACAACATGGGTGGCCGCGTGGAACGCTTCCGCAACCGCTTTGGAAAAACTGCTGCCAAGTAAGCAGAATCTAGCGCTTTGCCAAAGGCAGCCGGGTCATTCCGCGCTGCCTTTTTCTTTGCACTGAAGCCAGATTTTTTATACCCAGTGAACCAGCCCACACCTGCCATCGTCGCACAAGCCGGCGCCAAACGCCTGCCACGGCTGGCCTTGCTGCTGTTTTGCCTGGCCTATGTCTTGCCTGGTTTTTTCGGACGCGCGCCCTGGAAACGAGACGACATCGCCACCTACGGTTTCATGGCCGAACTGGCCCGTGGCGCGGCCGACTGGTGGCGGCCAACGCTGGGCGGTCTGCCACCCGAAGTGGATGCCCTGCTGCCCTACTGGCTCGGGGCTTGGGCGATCCAGCTCGCGCCAGGCTGGCTGGCGCCGGACCTGGCCGCGCGCCTGCCCTTCATGTTGCTGCTGATCCTGACGCTGGTCGCCACCTGGTACGGCACGTATTACCTGGCACGCAACCCGCTGGCACAACCCGTCGCATTTGCCTTCGGCGGTGAAGCCCGGCCCACGGATTACGCACGTGCCATTGCCGATGGCGGTTTGTTGGCCTTCATTGCCTGCCTGGGCCTGGCCCAACTCGCCCACGAAACCACGCCGGCACTGACTCAGCTCTGTTTTACGGCCCTGCTGTTTTATGCCACGGCAGCCCTGCCCTACCGTCCGTTTGCCCCGGGGCTGAGTGCCGGGGTGGCGCTGATCGGACTCAGCTTGTCGGGCGCGCCCTCGATGGCGGTGCTCCTTGGGCTGGGTTGCACAAGCCTTTACCTGCTGGCCCCCACGGAAGAAGCGCCCCTGGCCGCACAGAAAAAATTGCGTGCCACTGGCTTGGCCCTGCTCTCGCTGCTCTGCGCAGCGCTTGCCAGTTACTTGAATTTATGGCGCTGGCGTATCGACCTGCCGCAGGCCGATCTGACGGAATGGCAAAGCCTAGGCCGTCTCTTCCTGTGGTTTACCTGGCCCGCCTGGCCACTGGCCATCTGGACACTCTGGCGCTGGCGTCGACAAATTTTCAACCTGCGGTTCACTGGCCTGCACCTCTGGCTGTCCATCTGGTTTGTCATTGTTGCCAGTGTTGCCACCCTGACCACCAGCGCCGCCGACCGTTCCCTGCTGCTGGCGCTGCCAGCGCTGGCGGCCCTGGCGGCCTTTTCACTGCCCACCTTGAGCCGCAGCGTAAGTGCGTTGATCGACTGGTTTACCCTGATTTTTTTCACCGGTTGCGCCTTGATCATCTGGGTGGTCTGGATCTCCTTGCAAACAGGGTATCCGGCACAACCCGCGCTCAACGTGGCACGGCTGGTGCCGGGTTTTGACCACAGTTTTTCCATGCCTGCCTTTTTGGTGGCGCTGTGCGCCAGCGTGGTTTGGGCATGGTTGGTCAAATGGCGGGTGGGGCGACATCAGGCAGCCATCTGGAAAAGCGTGGTGCTTCCCGCGGGCGGCGCCGCCTTGAACTGGTTGCTGCTGATGAGCCTGTGGCTTCCCCTGCTGGACTATGCGCGCAGCTACGCCCCGATGGTGAAAATGGTGACCACGGCCATGGGGCCAGCCCCGGGCTGCGCCATGACACTGGGCTTGAATCCGGGTCAAATCACGGCGTTACAGTTTCACGGCAAACTTGAGCTGCAAGCGTTTGAACCCGATCACGCTTGTCAATGGTTGATCGCCGACATCACCACGGCGCGTATGCGCACGCAGTCCACGCTGGGCCCGATGTGGCAACTGCGCGGTGTTATGGGCCATCCGGCGGAACGGAAAGATTCGATCTGGCTGTATCAACGTCAGGCGCAGGCACCGTCAGCACCACCCGTTGCGATGGAAAAACAAGACTGAAAACCGAGCCACGACCCACGGTGCTTTCGATGGCCAGCACGGCGCCATGACGCTGCGCCACGTGTTTGACAATGGCCAGGCCCAGGCCGGTGCCACCGGTTTCCCGGGACCGGCTGCGGTCCACGCGGTAAAACCGCTCGGTCAGGCGGCCCAGATGTTCCGCCGCGATGCCCGGGCCGGTATCGGCGACTGAAAAAACCACACAGCCATCCGCGCGTTGCCGCACACTCACCGTGATGTTGCCCCCGGCGGGCGTGTAGCGCACGGCATTGCTGACCAGATTTCCCATGGCGCTCAGCAATTCACTGGCCGCTCCCGCCAAATAGCCATCGAAAGCACAGTCAAAGACGAACTGATGGTCCGTTTCTCCAGACTGCCCCATGACACGGGACAAAGACAGGGCGTCACTTTGAAGCTGTTGCATCAATGCGGGCACGCCGACATGGGCGAGCACGCCGGGCGGCGCACTGCCTTCGAGTTTTGACAGCGTCAACAAATCGCTCACCAGTGTCTGCATGCGATCAGCCTGCTGCGCCATCAGTGCCAGATACTGCTGTCGTTCCGACTCGCTCAAGCTGAGTGTTTGCAGTGTTTCCACAAAACCACTCAACACGGTCAGTGGCGTGCGAATTTCATGCGACACGTTGGCCACAAAATCGCGCCGCATGGCTTCGGCCTGCTCCAGCACGGTAATGTCCCGCGACAGCAGCAATTTGCGCCCGTCCCCATAGGGATGCAGTTGCACTGACAAAGTCACCGGCCGGGAGGGCTTGCTGTCACGCCCCTGCATGGTCATGCTGGCGCGAAAGTCACCTTTTGCAAGGTACGCCGAAAAACCCGGCTCACGCACCAGATTGCCGATGGTCTGCATCAGATCCCGCTGCAGATCGAGACCAAAATGTGTCGCGGAAGTCTGGTTGAACCATTCGATCCGCCCCTCTCCATCCAGCAACATCACCCCGTTGGGCGACACCTGCAAAGCAGAAATGAAATCCTGCAGGCGCGCCTGGCTGTCCCGGGTTTCACGTTCGCGTTCACGCAACATGCGCCTGACACGCGAGGTGAGTCCGCCCCACACACCGGCTTTGGGACCATCCTCACCCGAAAGGTCGTTGCGTAACCAGGTTAAAAAATTTCTGGCGCGCGCCAAATCCTGCGCCATCCACAACAAGGCCCCCGTCAGCACACCCAGCGCCAGGCCATGGCGCGAATGCCAATAAGCATCAATCCACGCGCCCGCCAGAGCGCCTGCGGACAGGCAGCCCAAAAAAAATATAGATCGACCGAACATGCGCGTTTTTGGTTAGACCTGTTTGGCCAGCATGGCCTGCACGGTCAGGCGATACCCGGCTCCACGCACGGTTTCGACCATGACGCCCGCCTCGCCCAAGGCCTCGCGCAGACGCTTGACATGCACATCCACTGTGCGTTCCTCAATAAAAACATGGTCACCCCAGACCTTGTCAAGCAACTGCGACCGGCTGTGCACACGCTCGGCATGGGTCATCAGGTAATGCAACAACTTGAATTCAGTGGGCCCCAGCTTCAGGGGCTGGCCTTGAAAGGTGACACGGTAGGTGGCCGCATCCAGACTCAATTCGCCCAGTGTCACCACCCCGGCTTCCTGCTCGGGCGCACGCCGGCGCAACACCGCCCGGATACGCGCCAACAGTTCCTTGGTCGAGAACGGTTTGGCAATATAGTCATCGGCGCCTGCATCCAGCCCCGCGACCCGGTCCACCTCGTCGCCACGCGCGGTGAGCATGATGATCGGGACTGTTTTTGTGCGCGGGTGCTCACGCCAGCGCTTGGCCAGGGTCAGACCACTCTCACCGGGCAACATCCAGTCGAGCAAGATGACGTCCGGCAACACAGCATCCAGCTCCGCTTGGGCAGTGGCACTGTCCATGGCCCACACCGGGCGAAAACCGTTGTGGCGCAGATTGACCGATATCAATTCGGCAATAGCAGGCTCGTCTTCGACGACAAGCACACCGGGTAAACGTCTCATTTCACCACCGACTCAATTTCCGACATGGGGGCGTGACGGACATCGGCCCCCTTGACGATGTAGATGATCAATTCAGCAATGTTCTTGGCATGATCACCAATACGTTCAATCGCCTTGGCCAGAAACAGCAGGTCCAGACTCGGTGAAATCATGCGCGGGTCTTCCATCATGTAGGTGATGAGCTTGCGCACAAAGCCGTCAAACTCCTGGTCAATCAGGTCGTCTTCCTTCAGGATCGCCAATGCTGCCGTGGTGTCAAGACGGGCAAAGGCGTCGAGTGCCTTGCGCAACAAACCCGAGGCCATGTCCGAGGCCACACGCAACTCCAGCGCGGGCAAGGAGCGCGGCGCACCACTTTGAATGATGGAACGCACCATGCGTGCAATTTTTGCAGCTTCATCACCCACCCGTTCCAGGTTGGCCGTGGCCTTGGAGATGGCCATCAGCAGGCGCAGATCCCGCGCTGTGGGTTGACGCCGGGCGATGATGCTGGAGAGTTCACGGTCAATGTCCACTTCCATGGTGTTGACCCGGACCTCAACCGCCGTGACTTCGTTGGCCGCATCTACGCTCAATTGCGACAGGGCATAAATGGCCTGGCGAATCTGTGACTCCACCAAACCGCCCATTTCCATGACGCGGGTGGACACGGCGCTGAGCTCGCTGTCAAACTGTGACGATAAGTGTTTTTCAGTCATGAGGGTGTTCCTTGAAAATGGGGCGATCAGAATGGCTTGCAGCGATAAAAATCATCGGATCAACCAAACCGGCCGGTGATGTAGTCCTCGGTTTCCTGGCGGTTGGGCTTGAAGAAAATTTGTTCGGTGGCACCAAATTCAACCAGGTCCCCGAGGTACATGTAGGCCGTGTAGTCGCTGCAGCGGGCGGCCTGCTGCATGTTGTGCGTCACGATCACCACCGTGTAATCCGCTTTGAGCTCAATGATGAGTTCCTCGATTTTGGCGGTTGAAATCGGATCCAGCGCCGAGCAGGGTTCATCCAGCAGCAGCACCTCGGGCTTGATGGCAATGCCACGTGCAATGCAGAGGCGCTGTTGTTGTCCGCCTGACAGGCTGGAACCGCTTTGCTTGAGCTTGTCTTTCACCTCGGTCCACAAGGCCGCCTTGCGCAAAGCCCATTCGACACGCTCTTCCATGTCCGTGGCGTTGAGCGATTCGAACAGTTTCACACCAAAGGCAATATTGTCAAAAATGGACATCGGAAACGGCGTCGGCTTCTGAAACACCATGCCCACCTTGGCACGCAGCAGCGCTACGTCCTGATTGCTGGTCAACAGGTTTCCCCGTCCAGAATCACCTCGCCCTGAGCGCGCTGCTCGGGATACAACTCGAACATGCGGTTAAACACGCGCAGCAAGGTGGATTTGCCACAACCCGAGGGACCAATGAAAGCCGTGACCTTGTTCTCAGGAATGGCAAGGTTGATGCCCTTAAGCGCATGAAATTTGCCGTAGAAGAAGTCAAGATTATTGACCGTGATTTTCGGCTGCTCTTTAATTTCAGTGGTGTGTGTCGTCATGATTCACAATCTTTTCAAATTCAACAGATATGGGTCAAAGTTTGGTGCGGGTCAGGACCCGGGCCAGCACATTGAGCGCCAGCACCGCCAGGGTGATCAGAAACACACCTGCCCAAGCCAACTGCTGCCAGTTTTCATACGGACTCATGGCAAATTTAAAAATGGTGACTGGCAAACTTGCCATGGGCTGCCCCAGATCAGATGTCCAGAACTGGTTGCTCAAGGCCGTGAACAACAGGGGAGCCGTTTCACCCGCAATACGTGCCACCGCCAGCAAAATGCCCGTGACCACACCAGCACGCGCGCTGCGCATGGTGATGCTCGAAATCACTTTCCACTTGGGTGTGCCAAGTGCATAAGCAGCTTCACGCAAACCGGCAGGCACCAGGTGCAACATGTTCTCAGTGGTGCGAATGACCACCGGAATCACAATCAGGGTCAACGCCGCGATGCCCGCATATCCGGAAAACGACTTGAAGCGGGTCACGATCACAGCATAAACAAACAGGCCGATCACGATGGATGGCGCCGACAACAAAATGTCGTTGACGAAACGGGTTGCAGCCGCCAACCAGCTTTTGGGTTCAAACTCAGCCAGATAAATGCCCGCCATCACACCGATCGGCGTGCCAACAAAAGTGGCCAGACAGACCATCAGCAATGACCCATAAATGGCGTTCGCCAAACCACCCGCGTCGTTGGGCGCAGGCGTCATTTCGGTCAGAACTGACAAGGTCAGGCCGGCGGCTCCAAGTCGAATGGTTTCAAACAAAATCCAGAACAACCAGAACAGGCCAAAACTCATGGCCAGCAGCGACAACATCAAGGCGATCTGGTTAACGCGTTTACGGGAGGTATACCGCTGTTGCCGAACGCGCTCCAAGGCTTCGGCCGACACCCCATTGCTGGTGGAGCTCATGATTTCGTTCCCTCACTCTTTTTAAGCTGATTCAGCAACAACTTTGACAAGCTCAACACCACAAACGTGATAAAAAACAGCACCAGTCCGAGGTACATCAGGGAAGCCTGATGCAGCCCTTCGCCGGCTTCGGCAAATTCATTGGCCAGCGCTGAAGTGATGCTGTTGGCAGCCTGAAACAGGCTCAGCGAGTCCAGCTGGTTGAAATTGCCGATCACAAAAGTCACGGCCATGGTTTCACCGATGGCGCGACCCAAACCCAACATGATGCCGCCGATGACACCGGTTTTGGTAAATGGCAAAACCACCTTGGACACCACCTCCCAAGTGGTCGCACCCAAACCGTAGGCGGACTCCTTGAGCAAGGTTGGCGTGACCTCAAACACATCACGCATGACCGCTGAAATGAACGGGATGATCATGATGGCCAAAATGATGCCCGCTGACAAAATACCAATCCCGACCGGGGGTCCCGAGAACAGGGCCTCCAGATAAGGTACCCCCTTGAAGGTGGCTTGCAACGGCTGCTGCACGTAAGTCGACAAAATCGGACCAAACACCAGCAAACCCCACATGCCATAAACAATCGACGGGATGGCCGCCAGCAATTCAATGGCGGTGCCCAGGGGTCGTTTCAGCCAGGAGGGCGACAACTCGGTCAGAAAAATGGCAATGCCAAAACTGACAGGGACTGCAATCAGCAAGGCAATGAACGACGTCATCAATGTGCCGTAGATCATCACCAGGCCGCCGAATTCCTCTTTGACCGGGTCCCAGGTGGCCGTGGCCAAAAAACTCAGGCCATACTTGCTGATGGCCGGCCAGGCCCCAGCCGTCAGCGACGCCAGAATGGCAATCAGCAGGCCGAGCGTCAACAAGGCGGCGCTTTTGGCCAGCCAGGCAAAGATACGGTCAGCCCATGGGCTTGATGGGGCCTGTTTGAAAATCGGGGCTTGGGTCATGGCACGTCCAGCAGAGGTTTGGGATGAGTTTGTCGACAGCTCGCTGGTCGAAAGTGTAGTGGACATAACTTGCGTTCCTGAAGATCGATCTCGCCCCAAAAACAGCTTATTTCAGCGCCACAGGCTTGCCTGCGGAGTCTTTGACATTGGCCCATGCTTTTTCAATGGTGGCGATCACGCTGTCAGGCAGCGGCACGTAGTCCAGATCCGACGCCAGCTTGTCGCCATTCTTGAACGCCCAGGTGAAAAACTTGAAGGTCTCTGTGGCCTGCGCCGGCTTGTCCTGCTGCAAATGCATCAGGATGAAGGTCGCGGTGGAAATCGGCCAGGTCGCCTTGCCAGGCTGGTCGGTGATCAACTGGTAGAACGATTTGCTCCAGTCAGCACCCGCTGCGGCGGCCTTGAAAGCCTCTTCACTCGGCGACACAAACACACCATCCTTGTTCTTCAACTGGGTGTAGGTCATTTTGTTTTGAATAACGTACGAATACTCGACATAACCAATCGAGTTCGGCAGACGGTTGACAAATGCAGCCACACCTTCGTTGCCCTTGCCACCCGCGCCCACAGGCCAATTCACGGCCGTGCCCTCACCCACCTTGGCTTTCCACTCAGCGTGCACACGGCTGAGGTAGTTGGTAAAGTTAAACGTGGTGCCAGAACCATCGGCACGGCGCACTGGCGCAATGTCGGCATCCGGCAGCGCCAGCGTGGGGTTCAGCGCCTTGATGGCAGCATGATTCCACTTGGTGATCTTGCCCAGGTAAATGTCACCCAACACCTGGCCATCCAGCTTCATTTGACCCGGTGCAATGCCCTTGATGTTGATCACCGGCACGGTGCCGCCGATCACGGTGGGAAACTGGAACTGGCCTTTGGCCTTGAGAACATCATCCGTCTGCGGCATGTCAGAGGCGCCAAAGTCAACGGTCTTGGAGTCGATTTGTTTGATGCCGGCACCGGAACCCACCGATTGGTAGTTCACCTTGACACCGGTTGCCTTGTTGTACTCAGCCGCCCATTTGGCGTACATGGGGGCGGGAAACGTCGCACCAGCACCCGTGATGCTCTGTGCATTGGCCAAATTGCCCAATGCGGCCACGCCAAAGAAAGACACCGCGGTGGTTGCCAGAATGGACTTGAAAAAACGCTTGTTCATGGGGAAATCCTTAATTTGAATGAATGGATCAAATGTTGAACCATATTCGGCCCGACAGGAAGTAATTTACGTCACCAATGTGACAAACACATGACATTCCGATATTTTCCTGCGGGATGATCCGGCGTGAAATATTCGTGTTTTTGTCATCAAAGTGACATCAAAAATGCAGGGGGCGTGGGCTATCCTAAAAAAGAATAAAAAACAATTTGTTACCGAAACTCAGAGAAAAATCCATGCTAGCCATCAAAAAAGCCCGCAAATTGATTGAAGCCAACCCCGACGACCGCAACGCAAAAATCATTGCTGGGCTGGTGCTCGCACTTGAGAGCGACAGCACCATCTCGGTCACCCAGCTCTATGCGTTGGACAACAAACGCTTTGATCTGGCCCTTGAGATCCTGGACGAATGGCGACTCGACCGGCATTACGCCAGCAAACTGCGCCTGCTCGACGCCAGTACTGTGGTGCAGAACTTGGCCGCAACGGCAACGAACGCGCCGGCAAGCCAGTCCAATTGAATGAAGTCATCAACCCACCCATCCAGGAGTTGCATTTGAATTTGAATGAAGAAAAGCTGGTGCAGCGCATCCGCCGCGACCTGGCTGACAGTTACGACGAAGAATTTGAGTTGGAACTTGAAGACCGCAATGTCGATGAGATGCCCGACAGCACGCTCGACGTTGAATCCGATGCCTACAGAAACAGCAGAAAACTGTATTTCCGCGAGTTGTTCCGACTTCAGGGCGAACTGGTCAAGCTGCAGGACTGGGTGGTCAAAACCGGTCAAAAGATTGTGATCCTGTTTGAGGGCCGGGATGCCGCAGGCAAGGGCGGCACCATCAAGCGCATCACGCAACGACTGAATCCCCGGGTCTGCCGTGTGGCAGCCCTGCCCGCCCCCAATGCCAGGGAGCAAACGCAGTGGTACTTCCAGCGCTATGTGGCGCATCTGCCAGGTGCCGGCGAAATGGTCTTGTTCGACCGCAGTTGGTACAACCGTGCTGGCGTTGAGCGGGTCATGGGTTTTTGTTCTGACGAGCAGTACGAGGAATTCTTTCGTTCGGTGCCTGAATTTGAAAAAATGCTTTTGCGCTCTGGCATCACCTTGATCAAATACTGGTTTTCGATATCAGACGAGGAACAGCAATTGCGATTTTTGGGGCGCATTCATGACCCGCTCAAACAGTGGAAACTCAGTCCGATGGACATGGAGTCACGGCGGCGCTGGGAGGACTACACCCGGGCCAAGGAAATCATGTTTGAGCGCACCCACACCCCGGAATCTCCCTGGTGGGTGGTGCAGGCAGACGACAAGAAAAAAGCCCGACTCAATTGCATCCATCACCTGCTGAGTCAACTGCCTTACCAGGAAGTTGAACACGTCACCATCATGCTGCCCCCGCGCGAGCGCAGTGAGAACTATGTACGGCGGCCCGTGCCTGCCGAAATACTGGTACCTGAAATCTATTAACACTGTTGCAGGATCCTGATGACCTCTTTGTCATCGACCTGCTCAAAATGCTGGTAAAACTGGCCGACGGCCTGGAAATGGGCCGGTGCCTCCAGGCAAACCACCTCATCGGCCAGGTCAGCGACCCGCGCCAACGTGTCCGGGGGCGCCACTGGCACCGCGCACACGAGTTTTGCCGGCTTCTGCGCACGCAATCCGTGCAGCGCCGAGATCATGGTGGCACCTGTGGCGAGGCCATCGTCGACCACAATCACGACGCGTCCACTGGGATTGATGGGTGGGCGAATCGGCGTGTATTGGGCGCGGCGCTGGCGAATGGTTGCCATCTGCAACTTTTTTTCAGCCTCCAGGTAATCAGGCGAGCCACCATAAGCTTGCGCGTACGCGGCAAGGTAAGTCCAGCCACTCTCATCGACAGAGCCAATGGCCAACTCTGGCTGCTGTGGCGCACGCAGCTTGCGCACAAGCACCACATCCATGTCGCCGTTCAGGGCCCCGGCAATCAGCTGGGCCATGGGCACGGCACCACGCGGTATTGCCAAAATGAGCGGGTGCTTGCCGCGGTACGCCTGGAGCCTGCTCACCAACTTTTGGGCTGCATCAATGCGATCACGAAACATCGTGCAGTTCCAAACACCTGTTATTTGACCTGGATCCGCGCCAGGTAATCCAGCAAGGAACTGATGCGGTTACGCGCATGCAAATCCGCAGGTTGCGTGTCTTCGGCACGGTAGATATAGCCCCAGACTGGCATCTCACGCACGCCGTGCGCTCCCACCTGCTTGGCGCCCCTGCCGTCAATCGTCTCCCAGGCGAACTGCACCGGGAACACACCACCATTGCGCTTGGCCATGGTGGTCAGGTCGGATGGCGCCTTGATCAGGGTCCGGCTAACCGCCCCATCACCCTTGGCTGTGACACCATGGCAACTGGCACAACTGGCCATGAACTCGTTTTTTCCGAAATCAAAACTCGTCTGAGCCACACTGGTACCCCCCATCATGACAAGCGCCACACCCAGGCCAGACGACAACAGCAATGAAGTTTTCATGATTTTCCTCCGCGTCAATTGCATATAAACCCGACGTTCTGTTGCCAAGTTTCTCCTTTTCAAAAATTTGGAGTTTGATAATTCGCATGACGTCATCATTGCTTCATGCTGCGCGCCGGCTCACCCGGCGGGCTGGTGTTTTCACCGTGAGTATTGTTTGCAGGATCAATCTTTGGCTGGCCGGCCGGTCTTGATGGACGGGACAGCTTGAAGTGCTTTCAAGAAATTGGTATCGGACATCTCGGCCAGCGCCTTGATGCCAGCGCGAATCAGTTCGCTCTTCTTGATCGAATGACCCAAGTGGCCACCCCGCTTCTTCAACTCATCGAGCGAAAGATACTCAAGTTTGGGGATGGTGAAACTGTCGCGCACCAGCTTTGGCTTTTTGGGCTTCAACTGCTTGGCGTCAGTTGGCTTGACTGGCGGTGCGCCCACCGCCTTCTGCTCGGTTTTCGCAGCCGCGTTGACTGTGGGTTTGCTTGGCGCTTTCCGTGTTGCAGTAGCTGCCGATTTCGCAGCGATCCCGCTCGGCACTGTGGTTGCAGCCTTCGTGGCGACTGGCTTGACAACACGCTTGGCCACAGGGTTGGCCGTTAGCGCCGCCTTTTTGGCGGGAGTTTTAAGCACTTTCTTTGCCGCCACGTTGACTGCTGGGGGGGGACGACTCAGCCGCTTTGCCACTTGCGCCCGGCTGATTTGCAGTGGAAGTGACGGGGACAGTCGCACCTTCGAAATGAGTGCCTGAGGACATGGTTGCTTCTCCAGAAATTAAACAATATAAACAGTTTATATTGTTTCTAGAAGAGCAGACAAAAAAACCATCAGCGCGCATTCCTAAGCCTGGGTTGACGGGTTTGCAGGCGTTTGGGCGCCACGAAGGTCAGCACACCAACCGTGGCGTCCGTTTGCGTGTGGCGGATGGCTTAACTGAGAACTTGTCAGTGCCCCTGACCCAAGGCGACATCTATGTCATCGAATGAACCCGCCGAATGTTCAACCTCCGCGCCAAACAGGTCCAACAGAACCCAGGTGCCGTCAGAAACATAGCCAGGCTGCGTTCACGCGGGCCTGCGCGGCAGCCTGAACATGGCACCAATATGTCACGACAGACCGTGTCACAGAAACATCACAGAGATTTCATGCACCTGTCATGCTGCCTCCTTAACCTCTTGGGTGCGTCCTGAATACGTAACGAAACCCAAAGGAATTCCGATGACCCAAAAAATTGACTTCAACGATGAAAACTCCAACTCCAGCAGCAACCCGAGCCTTGACTCGGTGCTGCAGGCGCGCCTGAATCGCCGCGGACTGCTGCGCGGCGGCGTGGGCAGCATCGGCACCGCGGTGCTCGGTAGCGTGGGGCTGACCGCTTGCGGCGGAGGAGACGAGGCTGTCGCCGCACCAGTCGCCACACTCCTGGGTTTCAGCGCCGTATCCAAAAGCCTGGCTGACACCGTGGTGGTGCCAGATGGCTACACGGCCAAGGTGCTTTATGCCCTCGGCGACCCCCTGACCGGCACCACGACTGCCTACAAGAACGATGGCACTGACACCGATTTTGAAAATCGCGCCGGTGATCACCATGACGGCATGGAGTGGTTTGGCCTGGACGCTTCGGGCAAGCCATCATTGACAGCCGTTGAGCGCGGCTTGCTGGCGGTGAACCACGAGGCCACGACCGACGAAAAGCTCAGCTCCTTCTTCCTGCACGCCAACGGTGGCACGACCACCCTGCCCCGCCCGGCGGCTGAAGTGGACATGGAAACAGCCATTCATGGCATCTCGGTGGTTGAGGTCAAAAAGACTGCCGACACGTGGGCCACGGTGCCGGCTTCCGCCTTCAACTTCCGTTTGACGGCCTTGAGCGACAACATTCAGCTCAACGGTCCAGCCCGGGGCAACGCCCTGCTGGTCACCAAGTACTCCGCCGACGGTACCAAAACCCGTGGCACGCTCAACAACTGCGGCACTGGCAAGACGCCCTGGGGCACCTTTTTGACCGGCGAGGAAAACTGGGCCGGTTACTTCACACGCAGTGCCGCCGACGACACCACCCGCGGTGGTGCCGCTGCAAAAAGCGTGGTTGCGCTCAAGCGTTATGGCCGCAATGCCGCCGCTGCCAGTCGTCATGGCTGGGAATCGGCCGGCAGCGACGACAAGTACGCGCGCTGGGAGATCAGCCAGGGAGTGGGTGCGGCGACCGCCGACTACCGCAACGAGATGAATACCTTCGGCTACATCGTTGAAATCGACGCCTACGACAAGACCAAGACAGCCCGCAAGCGCTCGGCGCTGGGTCGTTTCGCGCACGAAAGTGCGGCTTTTGGCAAGCCGGTTGTGGGTCAGCCTCTGGCGGTCTACATGGGCGACGATTCGCGCGGCGAGTACATCTACAAATTTGTCTCGACCAAAACCTGGGCCGCAGGTGATGCCAATCCGGCCGACCGCATCACCACCGGTGACGCCTACCTGGACGCCGGCAAGCTGTATGCGGCCAAATTCAACAGCGACGGTACCGGTAACTGGATCGAGTTGACCACCAGCAACCCGCTGATTTCGGGATACGCCGCTTACCTCTTTGCTGATCAGGCCGACGTGCTGATCAATGCCCGCCTCGCCGCCGACGCCGTGGGCGCCACCAAGATGGACCGCCCCGAGTGGTGCTCCACCAACGTGGCCAACGGCGAGATCTATTTCACGCTGACCAACAACAGCAACCGCGCGATCAACTCCGCCACGATGCCGCCTGACAGCGCCAACCCGCGTGTCTACAGCGACATCAAGAACGGCAGCAGCACGCAGAACGGCAACCCGAACGGCCATGTGCTGCGCATGAAAGAAGGCAGCGCAGGCAACGCGGCCGTGAGCTTCACCTGGGACGTGTATGTGTTTGGCGCCGAATCCAGCGCCGCGCCCGGTACGGTGAACTTGTCCAGCCTGACCGACGACCAGGACTTTTCCAGCCCCGATGGCCTGGTCTTCAGCCCGGCCACTGGCATCATGTGGATCCAGACCGACGACGGCGCCTACACCGACGTGACCAACTGCATGATGCTGGCTGCCCTGCCCGGCACCGTGGGTGATGGTGCCAAGAAGACACTGAGCTACACCAAGGCTGACACCTCGATCCTGTCAGTCGACACCTATGTCGGCAAGGCACCGGGCGCAGACAAACTCAAGCGCTTCCTGGTCGGCCCCGTGGGCAGCGAAATCACCGGCCTGTGCGAAACGCCTGACGGCAAGGCGATTTTCATCAACATCCAGCATCCTGGTGAAACCACCGCTCAGGCCAACATTGCCGACCCCACCAAGTACACCAGCCAGTGGCCCAGCAACGCCGGTTACGGCCTTGGCAAGCGGCCACGCTCAGCCACCATCGTGATCACGAAGAACGATGGCGGCAAGATTGGCACCTGATGCGTTGACACCTCAGCTGACAAATCAAAGTTGATCGCGGCGCCGCCGCTTGGCCCGGTCCTCGCAAAGGGACCGGGCTTTTTGTTGGGAGGAGCGCTGTTTTACACTCCAGCGACCATGTCATTATTTCCCCCACAAGCTCTCAATCCAGGCGTGCGCAAGCGCGAAGTCTTTGGCTGGGCCATGTACGACTTTGCCAACTCGGGCTTCACCACGGTTGTGATCACTGCCGTATTTGCCGCCTATTTTGTCGGCGGTGTGGCGCAGGGCGCGCCCTGGGCCACCCTGGCCTGGACGGCCGCACTCAGCGTGTCCAACGCGATTGTCATGTTCACCATGCCCAGCCTGGGCGCCTACGCCGACCTGCGGGCAGCCAAAAAGCGCCTGCTGGCCCTGTTCACCGCAGGCTGCGTGCTGACGACCGCAGCACTGGCCCTGGTCGGACCGGGCAGTGTGGCGCTGGCCCTGGTGTTGATCGTGGTGTCCAACACCTTTTACGCCTGGGGTGAATCGATGACGGCCGCGTTCCTGCCCGAACTGGCGCAACCTGAGTCAATGGGCAAGGTCAGCGGCTGGGGCTGGAGCTTTGGCTACTTTGGCGGCATGTTGGCGCTCGGGCTGTGTCTGGCTTACGTGTTGTGGGCGCAAGGCCAGGGCCAGCCGGCGGCGCAGTTTGTGCCGGTCACGATGCTGATCACCGCCACCCTTTACGGCGCTGCGGCACTGGTCACCTTTGCCCTGCTCAAGGAGCATGCGCTGCCCAACCCGGCGGCGCTGGGGCAAGGCGGCTTCAAGGCGTCATTGAAACAACTGCAACACACTTTTCACCAGGCCCGACAGTTCAGGGACTTCATGGGGTTGCTGGTTTGTGCAGTGTGTTACCAGGCGGGTGTCGCCGTGGCGATTGCGCTGGCGGCGATCTACGCCGAGCAAGTGATCGGTTTCAAGCAGCAGGAAACCATGGCGCTGATTTTCGTGCTCAACATTGCTGCCGCAGCGGGTGCCTTTGCCTGGGGTTACCTGCAGGACCGCATCGGCCACAAGATTGCCCTGGCCAGCACCTTGCTGGGCTGGATTGCCACCTGCGTCATCGCCGCACTGGCCAACAGCAAGAGCGATTTCTGGTACGCCGCCGTGATTGCCGGCCTGTGTATGGGCAGCAGCCAGTCAGCAGGTCGCGCGATGGCGGGCCTTTTTGCGCCACAGCGCCAGATTGCCGAGTTTTATGGCCTGTGGAGCTTTGCCATCCGGCTGGCCAGCATCGTCGGCCCCTTGAGCTACGGTCTCATCACCTGGGCCACCGAGGGCGATCAACGCACTGCCATCCTGAGCACTTCGGTGTTATTTGCGCTCGGTCTGGTTTTGCTGATTCCGGTGAACATGCGGCGCGGACGCGAGGCCGCGTTATGTGCCGACTCGGACTGTCTTTGAATTGTCATGATTCATGGCTACATTCTGGCCATGGACCTTATTTTGTGGCGCCACGCCGAGGCGCAGGAAGTAACCCCAGGCTGTGACGACATGGCCCGGCGGCTGACTCCGCGTGGCGAAAAACAGGCCAAACGCATGGCCGGCTGGCTGGATCGCCAGTTGCCTGACAACACCCGAATCCTGGTGAGTCCTGCGGTTCGCACCGAACAGACAGCCCATGCCTTGGGCCGAAAATTCAAGATCAGACCCGAACTGGCGCCGGATGGCACCGCGGAGCAACTGCTGGAATTGGCGCAATGGCCGCATGCCAAGGGCTGCGTGCTGGTGGTCGGGCATCAACCCACCCTGGGGCAAACCATTGCTCAATTGATCGGACTGAGTGCAGCCGAATGCGCGGTCAGAAAAGGCGCTGTCTGGTGGCTGCGCAATCGCCAACGCGAAGGCCTTGTGGATACCGTGGTCGTCACCGTGCAATCGCCAGACGTGCTTTGAAGTCACCAAAAGATCGCGCCTGACAGCACAGTGACTCTGAATGGTGGCCGTTTTCACGACATTGTCACGATAGGTGCTTATAAATGGGGCATGCGCCAATCACATACTGAATCCTACACTGCTTCACACACACATTGTTCAAGCGCTGCCAACATTGGCAAACCCCAGGACCTTGATGTTTGCCTGCACCTCATCGATCAGCTTTGGGCGCTGCGCCAGCGCATTCTGGACCGAGAACAGGCCATGGCGCATGAACTCGAAAACGTTTGCCCTGAATACCGCGACAGTGCCCGCAACCTGATTCATTACCTGGCCCTGCGTCAGGTTGACCTGCGCGCCCTGCAGGAGCAACTGGCCTGGCTCGGCCTGTCGTCACTCGGACGTTCCCAGTCCCATGTGTTGGCCAACCTGGACAAGGTGCTGGGCTTGTTGCACCGGCTGACCAACCAGCCCTGGAATGACAAGTCATCCGAAGAACCAGCTGGCCGCGTCAGCAGTCGGGAACTGCTGAAAAAACACACCTTCAGGCTGTTGGGGCAGCCGCCCGCCACACGGCCAGTGCGCATCATGGTCAGTCTGCCGGAAGCGGCTGTGACCGATTTCAACATGGTGCGCGAGCTGGTTGAAGCCGGCATGGACATTGCCAGAATCAATTGTGCGCAGGGCCATCCCGCCGATTGGCAGCGCATGGCGACCCATGTGCGGCAGGCGGCCAAGGCGGTGCAGCGCCCGGTCAAGTTGTTGATGGATCTGGCAGGCCCAAAAATCAGGACTGGACCGCTGGCCATGCGGTCGCCGGTCCTGAAACTGAAGCCGGGCAAGGACGAATTGGGCCGCGTCTATCGTCCGGCCCGTTTGCACCTGCGTCCCATCAACAGCAATGAGCAGATGCCCGACACCGATGCCAGCATTGGCGTTTGGGATGCCTGGCTGGCCCGATTGAAAGTCGGTACCAGCATCCATTTCTCTGATGCCCGGGGCGCCAAACGCCATCTGCTGGTGGTTCAAAACGATGACAAAGGCGCGATTGCAGAGAGCCTGCAAACTGCCTACCTGACCCCGGAAACGACGCTGACCATCAGCAGCACCGGCGGCAAGAAAAAACATTCCACCTTGGTGTGCCAGATCAACAGCCAGCCGGGTGCCCTGCTCCTGCATGTCGGTGACAAGTTGCGATTGACCAAGGAGGACCTGAGGCGGACCTCCGCCATGGAAGATGACGCGGGTGAAACACAGCCTGAGACGGCACATGTCGCCGTGTCCCTGGCCGAAGTGATAGACCAGGTCAAGGTGGGCGAGCGCATCTGGATGGACGATGGCCGTATTGGCGGTGTAATTCGACAGCAGACTGATGCATGGATTGAAATTGAAATCACGCAGGCACGGCCGGAAGGTGAAAAACTCGGCGGCGACAAGGGCATCAATCTGCCCGACAGTCACTTGAACTTGCCAGCCTTGAGCGACAAGGATGTTGAAGATTTGGCAATCGTGGTGGCCGAGGCCGATATCGTGGGCCTGTCCTTTGTCCAAAAGCCCGCCGACATTGCCCTGCTGCGCACCCATCTGCAAGGCCTGGGTCGGCCCGACATGGGCATTGTGCTGAAGATCGAAACCCTGCAGGGCTTTGAAAATCTGCCCGAACTCATGTTGTCTGCCATGGCCTCCCGACTGGCAGGCATCATGATCGCGCGCGGTGATCTGGCCGTCGAGTGCGGGCACGAGCGCCTGGCAGAAGTGCAGGAGGAAATCCTGTGGTGTGCCGAAGCCGCCCACATGCCCGTCATCTGGGCCACCCAGGTGCTTGAATTCATGGCCAAGACAGGCCTGCCGTCACCGGCTGAAATCTCGGACGCCGGACTAGGCGTGCGCGCCGAATGTGTCATGTTGGACAAGGGGCGCTACATCACCCAGGCCATTCACACGCTGGATGACATCCTGACGCGGCTGGACGGCCGCCAACCCCAAAAACATCCTCTGCTGAAAGCGTTGAAAGCCTGAGACGACGCTGGCAGCATGGCTTCTGATGCTATGCTGCCAGTTTTGAAAAATAATTAGCGACGACCATGCAAAACACAAAGCGCCTGGCGGCTGTTGACCTGGGTTCCAACAGCTTCAGGCTTGAAATTGGGCGCATCGAACACGGCCAGTTCTACCGTACCGAATATCTCAAGGAAACCGTGCGCCAGGGCAATGGCCTTGACGAAAACCGCAACCTGACCCCACAGGCCATGCAGCGCGGCTGGGATTGCCTGGCACGTTTTGGCGAACGCCTGGCAGGTTTTACCGACAGCGAAGTCCGCGCCGTGGCTACACAAACCCTGCGTGAGGCCCGCAACCGCGAAGAATTCCTGGCCACCGGCATGCAAAAACTGGGCTTCCCGATCGACGTCATTTCGGGCCTGGAAGAAGCTCGTTTGATTTACCAGGGCGTGGCCCAGGCCCTGCCGCGCACTCAGGAGCGCCGGCTGGTGATCGACATTGGCGGGCGCTCCACCGAGATCATTCTGGGCCAGGGTCGTGAACCGCTGCAGATGGAATCCTACCGGGTTGGCAGCGTGGCCTGGTCGATGCGTTATTTTGCCGACAACCAATTTAGCAAGCGGGCCTTCCAGATTGCCGAAATCGCCGCCAAAGCGGTACTTGATGAGGCCCTGACACTGTACCCGCCCGACCAATGGGACGTGGCGTACGGCTCGGCAGGCACCATCAACGCCGTGGCCGACGTGCTGGTGGCCGAAGGTTGGCCGGCGGGCACCGTGACACGTGAGGGGCTGGACTGGTTGCAGGACAAACTGCTGGCCGCACAAAACACGGACCGGCTACGCCTGGCGGGCATGCGCGAGGACCGCAAACCCATCATCGGCGGCGGCCTGAGTGTGTTGCGGGCGCTGTTTGATCTGCTCGGAATCGAGCGTCTGGAACAAGCCAGCGGCGGCTTGCGTCATGGTCTGCTGCAGGACATGCTGGGTTCTGGCCATCAGCAACACGCCGATCTGCGCGACCATTCGGTGGAACGCCTGGCTGCCAAATGTGGTGCTGATGCCACCCACGGCAAACGTGTGGGTCGCATCGCCAATGAACTGTTCCGGCAGATCGCCGGCGGCGGCGTGGTGGACGAACGACTCAGCCGCAAGCTCACCTGGGCCGCGCAATTACACGAGATTGGCAGTCACATTTCGCACAGCGATTACCACAAACACGGCGCCTACATTCTCGACAACACCGACGCCATGGGTTTTGCGCTGACCGAGTTGCACAAACTCAGCCTGCTGGTGCTCGGGCACCGCGGCAAGCTGCGCAAACTGGAGGCCGATTTTGAAGACCGGATGTTTGTGCAACAACTTCTGGCGCTGCGGCTGGCGGTCGCCCTGTGCCATGCCCGCTGCGATCCGGAGCTGGCCGGCATCGGCCTGCGCCAGGATCCCAGGAACGACCGCCAGTTTGTTCTGACCATGGACAGCAACTGGGCCGAATCATTCCCCCAATCAGCCTATTTGCTCAATGAGGAATGTGTGGCCTGGCAAAAAACACCCTGGTCCTTGCAAGTGGTTGAAGATTGAGCGGGAAGCCGGTTTTCAGGCCAGCGCCAGAAAACCCAGGATGTCATCCAGGTGTTCGTCAAAGTCGCTCAAGGCATGAGCGTCCTCAGACCTGCCTTGTCGGAGGCGGGCGAAGAACAAAACCGTGGAGGTACAGCAAGTGGGTGGCGGTTATCGCCAAATGATAATCTTCAAATTCCCGACTCGACCAAAGTTCCGGTCGCCCTGAAATCGTGTCTTTCACTGGGGGACCATACAGGCATTCATGTCAGCCAAGCACGACAACATCAAGCATGAGGCCACGACCGGCGGGGCCACTCATCACATCACGCTGCACACCCCTTTGCTGAGAAGCGAGCGGCGACTGCGAATTGCCCTGGTCGGCTTGCCGGGCGCCGGCAAAACCATTCTGTTCAATGCGGTCTCCAGCACCGCGCCGCAAACCGGTGAGCTCACCAACACCCACCGCGTCTACCGTGCCTGCACGGTGCAGATCGGCCTTGACGAAGCGAGAGTGATTGACCTGCCGAGCCTGCGCTCGCTGCACCACCTGCAGGACGACGAGCTGGGCACACTCAAATACCTGCTCTGGGGCAATGATCGGCCGCCCGTCACCGCACACGAACCTGGCGCACCGCCCGCGCCCTTTGCGCCGCCGGACCTGATCGTGCAGGTGGTGGATGCCACCAACCTGCAAAGCCACCTGTCCGTTGCCGCAGCGGCCGAGCCAACATATTGCCGACAGCCTGGAGCCGCTCAACACCGCGCTCAGGCAGCCCGGCATCGATGGCGCATTTCGCATACCGCACCAGTTGTTGCTGATGCTGTTTGCCTCCGGGCACACGTATATTGAACGCGAGTTGCAGGAGCACTTTGGCCCGCTGATGCCGTCGTTGAAAGCCCTGCGCGCATCAGCGGGCCTGGGTTTGCCGCGCCCGCTGACGGAAGAAATCCATGCCGACAGGCACCACCGCGCCGCCACCATTTTTGAGGCAGCAAAGCGACCAGGACCGATGGTGCCGGAGCGCGGC
>JACCDQ010891482.1_pt1 | contig 21568 bp, 16 predicted proteins | sample 7446031 | NCBI WGS metagenome assembly JACCDQ01 (sample SAMN15323442, study PRJNA562643) | freshwater metagenome | isolation source: river surface water | place: USA:Blue River Watershed | collected 2017-08-17
GCTACGGGAATGAAGATTACATTGGGAAGCCAGACCGCGATTTGAGACGGTAACACTCCGGTGGCACCCAAGCTGATGAAGTATTTGCTGAAGAATAGGAAAAATAATATTACAAAAATTCCAATTCCCAACGAAATTCCTAAGCCTCCTCGGGTTTTGCGACCCGCAACGGAAACGCCAATCGCAATCAAAATAAACGTACTAAATGGCGATGCGTAACGTCGATACAATTCGGAATTCAAACCGTTCACGTTCGGAGAACCCCGCTCCTGCTCTTTCACGATAAATCCGCGTAACTCCGATTGATTTAAACTCTGCACATCCTCCACTCGGAAAAAGAAATTCTGAGGATTAAATCCAATATTGGTATCCAAATACGGAAGATTCTGTACCTTCTGATTTCCATTTGGCAGAAATTCACGCATCGTTACCATTTCCAAACGCCATTTTTTCGCTTGACGATCCCAACGAATAAACCTTCCAAACATGGAACTCTTCAACTCAATGCCTTTGTACTCCTCCACCGTTACACCAATGCCCGTGGAATCATGGTTACTGAAATACTCCATATACATAACCACTCCCGGTTTAATCTGACGGTAAATGGCACTTCGCGCTTCCGACCAATAATCGCGCAGATAGGTGTTTTCAAACTTCACACGCTGCTTATCCGTAATGGGAATGATCCAAGCGTTCAGCATATAACTTCCCCAAGCCATAAACGCACCAACTACCATAAACGGACGGAATATTCGAACGAGCGACATTCCCCCAGCCAACATGGAAATAATCTCAGAACGCGAGGCCAGTCGTGAAGTTAAATACAGAACCGAAATGAATATAAATATGGGACTAAATGTATTGATTAATGTGGGAATGAAACTCACATAATACACCGTAATGATCTCGTCGATTGGAGCATTTCGCTTTAAAAAATCATCGAGTTTTTCTGCTACGTCAAAAATGATGATAATGACAACAAACAAGAAAATCGTCACCAAAAACGTTTTGATAAACTTGCCGGCAATGTAGCGGTCGAGTTTGTTGAAGTTACGATTCAGCCAGTTCATTTGAATGATTTTCTTGGTTTCGGGGGATGTTTTGTCTGGTATGATCTAACGTATATTTTTGCAACAGAATTTAAATATCAACTCTATTATAATTACAGTTTTCGGTTGATTGTTTTTAAGATCGACGCCTTCCAAATGTGAAATTCATTGTTCATAATTTGCTTTCTTGCCTCGCGCACCAACCACAAATAGAACTTTAAATTGTGCAAACTTGCAATCATGGGGCCTAGCATTTCTCCTGCTGCAAACAAATGACGAACATAAGCAAAGGTATACTCTGGAGTAATTAATGAGTCAATGGGCGTAAATTCTTTTTCCCATTTTTTATTGCGAATATTCACTTGCCCTTCACGAGTAAACATCATTCCATTACGACCATTTCGTGTGGGCATTACACAATCGAACATATCTACACCCATAGCAATGGATTCTAATATATTTTCAGGGGTTCCAACGCCCATCAAATATCGAGGTTTATCGTAGGGTAAAATATTACAAACCAGTTCGGTCATGGAGTACATATCTTCATGCGGTTCGCCCACCGACAAACCACCTATAGCATAACCACCGGCTTCATGTTTGCAAACGTATTCGGCGCTTTGTTGTCGCAAGTCGGGATAAACACTTCCTTGAACGATGGGAAATAGCTCCTGATGATGTCCATACAACGGTTCGGTTTCATGGTATCGTTTCATGCACCGATCCAACCAGCGGTGGGTCATGTGCATGCTGTTTTTTGCATAATCTTTTTCACAGGGATAGGGAGTACACTCATCGAAGGCCATGATGATATCTGCACCCAATACACGTTGGATATCCATTACATTTTCGGGAGTAAAAATGTGTTTGGAACCGTCGATATGACTTTTAAAGGTAGCACCTTCTTCTTTGAGCTTGCGCGTTCCAGATAAGGAATACACTTGATATCCCCCCGAATCAGTAAGAACCGGACGATTCCATTGAGAAAACCCGTGAATTCCACCTGCGGCTTGCATAACATCCAAACCGGGTCGCAAGTACAAATGATAGGTATTTCCTAAAATGATATCCGCATTTACTTCATTCTCCAAAGCCGAACGGTGCACTCCTTTTACCGTTGCGGCAGTGCCTACCGGCATAAAAATGGGAGTTTCAATTACCCCATGATCGGTTTCAATTCTTCCCGCCCTTGCCTTGGTAAAGGGATCTTTATGCTGTAATGTAAAATTCAATTCTGCGCCATTAAAGTAATGGAGAACAAACGAGGGAAAATGGCACTCATAGAACCCGAATAATAACTTTCAGGTACCCGTACCAATGCGTTGTTCAATCCGTTCGACATTTTTAATTCAATTGACATATCTACGTATTCCATGCGGAATTCAAACCCACATCCGAACTCGTAATAATATGTATCTTCTTTTATAGCCACTAAGGGCTTGGAAGCTCCTATTACGGTGCCCTCCATACTTTGAAAATCGTGCGACCATCGAACACCTCCTAAAACAAAAAAACCGGTATTATTCGGCATATCCGACCGGTATTTTAATGTTAGTGGAATATCCAAAGAAATGGTTTCAATTTTCAATGTTTGTGTAGGAGTATATTTCCAATCAAAATCGATATTGCGGTTGTGCAACTGCAACATGGTGAGCATTTTTAATTCCCATTGTCGCATAATCCTCATGGCTACACTTCCTCCGAAACCACCGCCCAATTGTCCTTGTGGACGAATGTTAATCAAGGAATCATTTCTTTCCCAAAAAACCGGATCCAATTGCATTTTCATTTTGGCTTGAGTACCCGAAAACGCAATTCCCCAAAAGAAACGCTTGCGATAGATGCGGTTCGGGTCGCGAGGAGTTTGAGCTTCTGTAAACTTTAAAATTGAGGCCTGAACTTCGGGTGACTGTAAATATTCATTGCTGCGGATTGACTTAATTTGGGCTAAATCAGCAAATGAAAAAGTTTGAATGGGTTGCAATGGTGTTACCTGGTTCAAATCGGTTAGAACATCCAAATGCGTTGCAGATAAAGAATCAGGTAGAATTTCATTGAGAGTGACTGAATTTGTACTCAATGACTCATTAAAATGCAACTCCTGCTGTAATTCAGTTTGGGGTTCGTTATTTGTACTTATAGGTCCTTGTAATATTGAAACAGAGTTGAATTCTTGCTTAAAATTGGATTGAGCGAATCCAGAAGACGGAGCGAAAATCCATCCCCCAAAAACGGCTATCAACGCTATGAATCGCAAGAATGTCAATGAATCGAATTATTTACTAAGGTTTTAACTAATTAATGGGGTGCAATATGTAATAATTAAAAGGCATTTTGTTCAAGTCCAAATTTGAGTAAAATCCATCATTACTTCTTACAATGGTACAAAGTACAAACTCCAAAGGTAAGACTTTTGAATGAAACTTGACTAAATCCAGACGCTTTTGCAACCTTCACAAAGGCTTCTCCTTCCGGAAATGCAGCTACACTCTGAGGCAAATAGGTATAAGCAGTTGCGTCTTTAGAAATCAATTTCCCTAATGGCGGCAGTATGTATTTGAAATAGAACCAATACAATCCGCTAAAAATGGGGTTGGTTGGTTTGGAGAATTCCAATACGGCTAAACTTCCTCCGGGTTTCAAAACCCGACACATTTCTGTCATTCCTTTTTGAAGATTTTCAAAATTTCTCACGCCAAAACTTACGGTTGCAGCATCGAATTCACCATCTTGAAATGGCAAATTTTCAGAATCCGCCTGAATCAATGTAATTCGGTCGGTCAAATTCTTTTGAGCCAACTTAACATCACCTTTGTCAAGCATTCCTCGCGAAATATCCACACCAATTACTTTTAGTCCGGGGATTTTAATCAATTCAATGGCTAAATCCGCTGTGCCTGTTGCAACGTCCAATACTTTTTGAGCACCTGTTTTGGCAATGGTTCTACGCACCTTTTTTCGCCAAGAATAATCAATTCCCAACGACAAAAAATGATTTAAAAAATCATAATTCCCAGAAATGTTATCGAACATTTCCTCGACTTGTTGTTTCTTTGAACTGTCGGACTGGGGATTGGGTTTAACTATTGTGCTCAAGGTTGCTAAAATTTTCTGCAAATATAGGGTTAATATTTGGGCAACATACATAGAAACCGACGAGTTACGTTGAAAAAACGTCACTAAAATTTGCAATAATTACAAAAATGAACGTCAAGGAAGCCACATACTTAGGAAGCTGGGAGAAATCCGCTGAAATGCCTCACACCCATTTACCCGAATTTGCATTTATCGGAAGAAGTAACGTGGGAAAATCATCGTTAATCAACATGGTTGTTCAACGAAGGGAATTGGCTCGAACCAGTTCCAAACCCGGCAAAACTCAAACCTTGAATCTATTCAAAATCAACGACGTATTACAAATCTGCGATTTGCCCGGATACGGTTACGCAAAAGTTTCTCAAACCGATCGTTTTAAATTTTCTAAAATGATCAAATACTACCTGAAAAACCGTCCCAATTTATTCTGCCTTTTCGTATTGGTGGACTTAAGAATCCCTCCTCAAAAAATAGATATAGAATTTATTAACGATTGCGGCGCCGATGGAATTCCCATGGTAATTGTAGGTACAAAAGCCGATAAATTAAAAGATGAAGTTATCGCAAAAAGCGTTAACGACATCAAGGCAGAATTGCTAAAAGACTGGGAAGAATGCCCCCAGTTTATCATCAGCTCCTCCGAAACGTTGTTGGGTCGCGATGAAATTTGGAACGTGATTCAAACCAGCATGAAGGTTTAGTTTAATCTTTAATTGATTAGTTTAACCCTTGTTGGGTTCGTCAAATCTAGGAAAATTGAATTAGACCCCTGGCTCCGCTGGATTAAAATTAATTAAAACAAGAATCGATAACTCTCTTCAATCAATTCCTGCATCGGTGTAACGTGGTGGTTCAGTTTATCGCCCAATTGGTTTCGGAAATTGTCGGCTAATGCTTCTATTTCGGGGGATGTTTTTTTGCCCGTCAATTCTGCACGTTGCGACAATGCTTCAACAGCACATAACCACTCAATTGCCATCACATTACGTGTATTTTCAATTACACGCAACAATTTGGTTGCTGCATTAGCCCCCATAGATACATGATCTTCTTGTCCGTTACTACTTACAATACTATCTACACTTGCGGGTGTGCACAATTGTTTGTTTTGACTCACCAAAGCCGCCGCAGCATATTGCGCAATCATATAACCGGAATCTATACCTGCATTATCGGCCAAATACGGACTCAAACCGCGTTGTCCACTTACCAACAAGTAAATTCTGCGTTCTGCAATATTCGCCAATTCAGCCACTGCCATTGCAGCGTAATCCAATGTGAGGGCCAAGGGCTGTCCGTGGAAATTTCCCCCGGAAACAACTAAATTTTCGTCTTCGAAAACGTTGGGATTATCGGTCACTGAATTCAACTCGGTTTCCCAAACGGAAAAGCAATGTTCCAAGGCCGTATAACTTGCTCCATGAACCTGAGGAATACAACGGAAACTATATGGATCCTGAACTTGAGTTTTGGGTAATTTTGCAATTTCAGAATTTCGTAAATGCTGTAAAATTTCATAGGCAGCTTTGATTTGTCCTGCATGAGGACGAATACGATGTATCGGCGCGAAAAACGGCTCGGTACGACAATCGTAGGCATCCAAAGAAGCCACAGAAACTTTGGGAACCCATGTTAATATTTCCTGAATTTTACGAAACGCTTCAACCGCATGCGCGAGCATAAATTGAGTTCCATTGATCAATCCCAAGGCTTCTTTTGGACCCAAAGCAATGGGTTCCAACTGTGCTGTTTTTAACCATTCTGAAGATGCGATTTTCTCTCCATTTACTCGAACAAACCCTTTACCAATTAAGGGCAGAACCATTTGCGACAACGGGGCTAAATCCCCCGAAGCCCCCAAAGAACCCTGTTCTGTTACACAAGGAATTACGTTTTGGTTGAACATCAAGGCCAATCGTTCAAAAATTATGGGACGAATCGCAGAATATCCTTTACTCATATTTACCAACTTCAACCACATCATGGCTTTAACCAATTCGGGTTGCAACTCCGCACCTACTCCAGAAGCGTGAGTAATGAGCAGATTTTCCTGAAGTTGTTCCAGTTTATCGGGGGAAATCACCACATTTTGCAATGAACCAAAGCCAGTGTTGACACCATAAACGGGTGAAGATGCATTTTCTAAATAACTTTTCAAAAATGCTACGCTTTTTTCCATGTCGCTTCGAACGGAATCCGGAAGTTCAACAGATTGATTCAATGCCGACAATGCTTGGTGTAATGTATAATGTGAATTCATGAATGGTTAAATTTTAAAATGCTGAGTTCAAAAGTAGGAAGGTTTGGTTATAAAAATTGGGGAATTAATTGTTGTAGGGAATTTATAATTTGAAGAAAGCTAAACTACTGATTTTTAGTTAATAATGCTTGAACATCCGAATTACCCACCGTGGATTGTTCACCCGTAATCAGGTTTTTCAGTGTCACTTGGCCGTTTTGAATTTCATTTTCACCCAGAATAATTGCCCAGCCAAAATGCTTAGCATTGGCATAATCCAGCTGTTTCTTCAATTTCACCGCCCCGGGATAGATTTCCACGGAATCCAATTCTGAATTTCGCAGATTTCGAGCCAAATTAGCGGCAATTGGAAACGCTGATTCATCCATGCAACAAATCAAAACTCCATTTAATTGATGATTTTCTGGAAACAAATTACCGGCTTCAAGCGTATCATAAATGCGATCCAATCCAAAGGAAACACCCACGCCTGATACGTCTTTTAAACCAAAAACACCCGTTAGGTTATCGTAACGACCGCCTCCGCCAATACTTCCTATTTTAAAATCTTGGGGGATGCGCTCATCGATGGTTACCACTTCAAATACACAACCTGTGTAGTAACTCAATCCTCGTGCTAGTCTCAAATCAAATTGCAAGATCGACTTGGATTCCTTCAATGCACCATCCACTAAAGAATAAACTGATTTAAGGTCTGCTATTCCTTTTTGTAACGAATCATTTTGAATGGGTTCATATTTTTCCAAAGCAGAAACCAATTCATTAAAATCGTTGATTTGAGCTGTTTCACAAATCCAATTCCACGCATACAAACTGTGCGACAACCCTCGTTCCGTTAACTCTTTTGCAACACCATCTTGCCCAATTTTGTCAAATTTATCGATAGAAACCATGAAAGAATTCCAGTTTTCCTGGCTTCCGAGAATGGGTAAAAATGCATCCAAGATTCCTCGATGGTTGATACGAACTGCCACATTTAAATTCAGTTTATCGAAAACCTCTAAATACATTTCAACCAGTTCGGCTTCAGAAACGGTTGAATTCGAACCCACAACATCAATATCGCATTGCCAGAATTCACGGTATCTTCCTTTTTGAGGACGATCGGCACGCCAAACGGGCTGCATTTGAAAACGCTTAAAAGGAAAGGTAATTTTATCGCGATTCATGACCACGTGACGCGCCAAAGGTACGGTTAAATCATAGCGCAAACCGCGGTCTGAAATACTGGAAACCACCAATTTGGAGTCCTTTGCTGCCAATGCATCATCTGGGGCTTTCGATAAAAAATCCCCCGAATTCAATACCTTAAATAAAAGTTGATCCCCTTCGTCACCGTACTTCCCCTGCAAAGTGCGCAGATTTTCTAAAGCGGGTGTTTCAATCTGACCGAAACCATGCGATCTAAACACTTGTTCCATAATATTGAGGATGAAACGGCGTTTAGACATTATGTCTACACCATAGTCGCGTGTACCGGATGGCAAGGAGGGTTTTTCCATGCCGCAAAGGTAATAAAGTTTGGTTTGGGGTAGAAAAATTACTTCCCTGAAAGTTGTTTCAAATGCTCTTCGAGCTCATCTTCTGCTCCTGGAGTATACCCTTGATGAGTGTAAACCACTTTGCCATTTCCATCTACGATGAAGGTCATTGGAGGGTTATTTACATTCATAGCACGGGCTAAATCTTGATTTTCGTCGAGGATAATTTCATACGACCATCCTTCGCCCAAAACTTTAGGTTTTACTTTTTTCACATTTCGAGCATCATCGATACTTACCGCAATGAGCTTCATGTTATAATTTTCCTGCCAATCTGCATAATGACCATCGATGGCTTGCAATTCTTTGATACAGGGACCACACCAAGTTGCCCAAAATGAAATCACATTGATTTTACCTGAATCGATTACACTTTTGAAATCAATTTTTTCTCCATTGATATTTTTCACTGAAACAGAGGGAACAGATTGAGCGAATATTGAGCTACTTGCTAAAGCGACTAGGGCAACGATTAATGATTTCATATACGATGTGCAATTATACTATTTTAAGTTTCAACTTTCAAAATGTGTGCCAAAAAGTAGCGATTAAAAAAATGTTCCCAAACCCCTGAACTTCACGAAGGCGAATACCCTTGAAGAAATTCTCCTACACTGAGTATTTCACCGTTGGTTGGAATTTGGATTCCGCGCACGCCCGCGCCTTGGGCGCATTGTACGTCGCGTTCACGATCTCCAAACATTACACTCAATTCCGGATCAATTGCATATTTGTGAACGGCTTTTTCGATCAACAAACTGCCTGGTTTTCTACAAAAGCACTTCCCGCTGTATTCGGGGTGGTGAGGACAGTAATAAAAATCCGTAATTTCAAATCCCTCCGCGATACATCTTCCCTGCAAATATTGATGAATCGCATCGACTTCCGTGGCAGGGTATAATCCCTTTGCGATACCGCCTTGATTGGTAATTATGATGATTTTATACCCTTCATCGTACCAGGTTTTCATTTTATCCATAATGGTAGGCAGGATGTGAAATTCCTCCAACGACTTGGTATAATCACCCGGATCGTGATTAATTACACCGTCGCGATCTAGAAATAGGGCCTTATTTTTTCGGGGGATATTTGTATTTTGTTGAGGGATATTTATACTGCTTGAATTCATTTCCAATTTCAGAAGTAAAGGTAGATACGTTTAATTTGATTTGATTTAAATGGTGCGATTCTCTAGGTTATCTTACTGACAAACATCATCTTAATATCATAGAATTAAGAAGGGGTTGTCGTTCAGCGTTAATAATTCAAAGTTAATGGAATCCGTCCCCATAATTTGTAAAGATTCTGTACTTTTGTAAAATTATTCTACCTCCATGAGTCCGTATCTGGTTATCATTCCTACTTACAACGAAATTGAAAACATTCAACGCATGATCGACACGGTTATGGCATTACCCAAAGCCATTGACTTATTGATTGTTGACGATAACTCACCAGACGGCACTGCGGGAGTAGTTAAATCCAATCAATCGAAATATTCAGATCGTTTACACATATTAGAACGTCAGGGTAAAAATGGTTTAGGAACCGCTTACATAGCTGGATTTCATTGGGCTTTAGAGCGTAAATATGATTATATCTGTGAAATGGATTGCGATTTTTCACATCCCGTTGATCAACTCCCTAAACTCATTGAAAACTGCGAAAACAATGCGAACATCGATGTTTGCGTTGGGTCCAGATATGTGGGAGGAGTTGTAAATGTGGTGAATTGGCCAATGGGCCGAGTGCTTATGAGCTACTACGCAAGCAAGTATGTTCAATTTATTACCGGATTGAAAATAGCGGATACTACGGCTGGGTTTGTATGTTACAAGCGCAAAGTGCTTTCCGAAATGGGAATTGACCAAATTAAATTCCGCGGTTATGCGTTTCAAATTGAAATGAAATTCCGTGCCGTTCGCAAAGGATTTAAAATTGCAGAACATCCTATAATATTCACGGATAGAACTGCCGGCACTTCTAAAATGAGTACCAAAATTTTCAGAGAAGCACTTTTTGGTGTGCTTGAATTAAAAATAAAGAGTATCTTTAACAAGATTTAATAATTTTCTTGTTTTGAGTTCTAAAATAAATACCATCAAAAATCGACTTTCCCAATATTTCTTTGGAATATTTTTGATGTTGTATTCTTTTACTCAAACCCCTCTTTACCACCTTACAGGTTTACCCGTGTTGGTGCAACATTATTATGAACACATTCATAATAATGACCCTGCCCTTTTAAATCATACCGATTCAATATCTTTCTTGGAATTTTTGGAATTGCATTATTTCGGAAAAGAAGCCAATATGCACCCAGAGCATCAACCACTGCCATTTAAAGTCGTTAACTTAAACGCACATTCCATTTTCTGTGGTGAATTGGAGTACGCTCAAATTCCACAACATATTGAATTAATTACTTGTCCGTCCAAACCCGTTTTAAAACACGATTTCCCCATTGGTTTGGCGCACGGAGTTTGGCATCCCCCAAAACAAGCCTAATTTTTATAATGCCGTTCTTGGGCATTATATTGGTTTATATTTTCCAGTAAATTCGATTAATCCAAACAGAGGAAACTAAACCAGTTTGCATGTTACTATCTATCTGCAACATGCATAGATGTGTTAAATCATCAGGAGTTATTTGCAATCCAGAACGTACTTTTTACTACAAACGTACTTTTTGCAATAACTTGTTCCTGACCCTACTGACAACACTGTCAACAATAACTCATTGAGTCGATTAAAAGTAATTAACCGAATCCAAAATCGGATTCAAATTTTAACAATACAAAAATGCTACAAAAAATCATATCCATTTCCCTAAAGAATAAAATCATGGTTCTAATTGGAACCTTAGTTCTAATTGGTATTGGAATAAAAAGTACTTTGGAATTGCCCATTGACGCAGTTCCAGATATTACGAACAATCAAGTTCAAGTAATAACCACCTCTTCTTCTTTGGGAGCAGGCGATGTAGAAAAATTGGTAACCTTCCCGGTAGAGCAAAATCTTAGCAACATTCCAGGGTTGCAAGAAATGCGTAGTTTCTCGAGATTTGGGTTGAGTTTGGTTACCCTGGTATTTACCGATAATACGGATATTTATTGGGCGCGTCAACAGGTCAGTGAGCGACTTTCAGGTGTCGCTAATCAGTTGCCTCAAGGGGCTGATATTCCGTATTTAGCGCCGGTGTCTTCGGGACTTGGTGAAATTTACCAGTATACATTGAAACCGAAAAAAGGTTATGAAAATCGTTTCAATTTAATGGAATTGCGAACGATACAAGATTGGTTGGTCCGCAAACAACTATTGGGAGTGAAAGGAGTTGCCGATGTTTCTAGTTTTGGAGGAGAGGTTAAACAATTTCATATCAATATATTGCCAGAAAAACTAAATGCCTATAATGTAGAAATTGAAGAAATCATTTCGGCTGTTGAAAAAAGCAATCAAAATACAGGTGGATCATACATCGAAAAAAATGCACAAGCACTGGTCATAACCACAGAAGGGTTACTTAAAAATAAAGAGGACATTGGTTCTGTACCCATCAAATACACAGCTTCTGGGAATCCAATAAGCATATCCGATGTTGCTACCGTTTCACTGGGAGCCGCTAAACGTTATGGCGCTATGGCATTCAATGATGAAGGTGAAGTTAGCGGTGGAATAGTAATGATGCTAAAAGGGGAAAACAGTCGGGTGGTCATTGAAAACATCAAGCAAAGAATCCAACGGATTCAAGAAAATTTACCCCAAGGACTGGAAATTGTACCTTTTTTAGATCGCACCAAAATGGTGGATAGCGCCATTCATACCGTTGTTAAGAATTTATCGGAAGGTGCACTAATCGTTATTGGTATTCTGGTTTTAATTCTGGGGAATATTAGAGCTGGATTTATCGTGGCTAGTATTATTCCCTTAGCCATGTTATTTGCCATTACCCTGATGAATATTTTTGGTGTAAGTGGAAATCTTATGAGTTTGGGCGCATTGGACTTTGGGTTAATCGTTGATGGAGCAGTAATTATCGTTGAAGCCATCATACACCAATTTGTTGTTTCAAATAAATTATCCATCAACCCATCTAGATTGCAATTAGAAACCACAAAATCAGCAGAAACAGTAATAGAAAAGACTTCCTCCAAAATGATGAACAGTGCTGCCTTTGGACAATTAATTATCCTGGTAGTTTACCTTCCTATTTTTACCTTAAATGGCATTGAAGGAAAAATGTTTATTCCCATGGCACAAACGGTCATTTTCGCACTAATTGGGGCTTTCATATTGACCTTAACTTACGTTCCTGTTTTATCTGCTTTGTTTTTTAAAAATGGAAATCCCCAGGAATTAAAAATAACTTCTACCCTATTTGAAGCAATACAACAGAGGTATTCTAAAATACTAAAATCGGTTTTTCGAAGACCCAAATGGTTGCTTTTACCTTTAGGCAGTCTGTTCATTTTAGGCATGTGGATGCTCACACAATTAGGAGGTGAGTTTATTCCCAGTATTGAAGAAGGAGATTTTGCTGTAGAAAGTCGATTAATCACAGGAAGTAACATCCCCAAAACTTTAGAACTTACGCAAAAAGCAGCCGGAATCATTAAGAAGAATTTCCCCGAGGTTAAAATGGTTGTAACGAAGGTGGGAAGTGGTGAAATTCCTACCGACCCCATGCCTATGGAAGCAGCAGATATGATGATTATACTCAAGGATCAATCTGAGTGGACCAGTGCCAAATCTTTCGATGAACTTGCTGAAAAAATGAGTGCTTCCATATCCTCAGTAACCGGGTTATCTACTGGATTTCAATACCCGGTTCAAATGCGGTTCAATGAACTAATGACCGGAGCAAAACAAGATGTAACTATTAAAATATTCGGTGAAAATTTGGATTCTTTGACCCAATACGCACATAAAATGTCGGATTTGGTTCAACAACTTCCAGATGCCATCGATGTTTACACCGAAAGCATGGTGGGAATGCCTCAAATTGCCATTGAATTTGATCGTTATGCCATGAGTCGCTGGGGAATCAATATTCAAACCGCAAACCATTACATCAACTCCCATTTGGCAGGTACGAAAATCGGACAACTCTTTGAAGACGAAAAACGATTCGACTTAGTGGTTAAAATGAATAAATCATCTTTGGAACCGATAACTCTCGATGATATAAGAAATGTACTCATCCCCACATCTGCGGGTGAAAGGATCCCTTTGGATCAAATTGCAAAAATCCAAATTGTTAACGGAATCAATCAAATACAACGTGAGGAAGCGAAGCGTAGAATTATCGTTGGATTTAATGTTAAAGGCTCGGATGTTGAAGGTTTAATAACGAAGCTACAGAAAAAAGCAGACCAAGAATTAATTCTACCTCCGGGTTACTACATTACATACGGAGGAGCATTTGAGAATCTGCAAAAAGCTAAAAAAACCTTATCGATTGCAGTGCCCATTTCATTGATACTCATCTTTGTTATTTTGTATTTTTCATTTCATTCCATGATTCAAGGGGTGTTGATTTTCACCGCCATTCCGTTGTCGGCAGTGGGTGGAATTTTAGCATTGTATTTACGAAACATGCCTTTTTCTATCTCCGCAGGTATTGGTTTTATTGCATTATTTGGGGTGGCCGTTCTCAATGGAATTGTACTAATTACTGAATTCAACCACAATATGAATCACAGTCGACATGTTTTGAAAAATGTACTTTTGGGTGCATCCCATCGAGTGCGTCCGGTATTGGTAACTGCACTTGTAGCTTCGCTGGGTTTTCTACCTATGGCAATGAGCACAACCCCGGGATCTGAAGTACAAAAACCTTTGGCCACAGTAGTTATCGGTGGCTTGATGTTTTCGACGCTTATTACGTTATTCCTGCTGCCCTTGATGTACCATTTTGTAGAGCTACGAAGGCAAAATAAAGCTGGAATCAACGATTCCAAGAAGTCTGAAAATTCAGCAACTAAATTTGCCTATAATTCGAAGCAAACACTTGTACTTCTTTTGGTTATTTTCGGGGGATGGCAGTACGGCTCATCTAAAGCGACACCGAATCAGAACTCTGGAGCCACTCAAGTTAAAACGCCACAAGCTATATTAAACAACGATTCGAACAATCATCCCCCAAGAAAATCAATCACACTGAAAGAATGCATTGAATTAGCCAAACAAAATCACCCTGATATTCAAATCATCCAAAACGAAATTGAACAGCTTAAAGAGTTGGAAAAAATGCGTTCGTGGGGAGGAAATACTTCTATTAACGCGCAATTGGGACAAGTAAACAGCTGGTATTCCGACAATCAATTTTCGGCACAACAACAAATCAACAATCCGTTGTTGGTAAAATCGCAATCTCGAGAATCCAAAACGTTACGGGAACTGCATCAAAATCACGGAGAACAATTAACACTGCAAATTGAATTCCAAGTTGCAGCATTATTTCAAGAACTCTTGTACCTAAAAAACGAGCAATTGTGGTTAAATCAAATGGACAGTTTGGCTCAACTAGCTTGGAAGATAGCTCAAAATCGAATTACCGAAGGCGCGAGTAGCACGTTGTCGGAATTGCCCATTCAAGTACAATTGAATCAAGTTGTTCTCATGAAATTGCGAAACAATATTTCCATTTCGGAAAAGGAAATTCAACTTTCAAATTGGCTAAAAACATATCCATTACCACCATTATCGGGAGATTTCAATGATTTGCAGCCCATTAAGTCGCTTTCTCAAGTATACAATTATGAAAATACGGCTAAAGAACAATCACGATTAACCATTCAACTGGAGCAACAGCGTTATGATCAAATAAAAATGTCGATGCTTCCCTCTTTGCAAATTGGATACATGAATCAATCGTTCAACGGTTATCAAAATATATTAGGTACAGAACAGTTCTTCCGATCCAATCAGCGTTTCCAAAGTGTTCAGTTGGGTATTTCTGCTCCTGTATTTTTCAGTGGAAATTTACACAGATTAAAAGCCCAAAGTAAAGCGATTGATCGATCAAAGATGCAAATGCAAAATAAAACATGGGAATGGCAACTATTAAAATTGCAACAACGAGCACGATTGAATGCACTCGAAGAACGCATTCAAAACGATATCAAACCCATGGAAAATTTACTTGGTCAATCCAAACATATAGCACGACAACAGATGGAATTTCAACAGATGAATATTGCGGAATTCAGTCGTTTGCTTCAACAGATGCTTGAATTGAATCAATCCATCAATCAAACCAAATTAGAATATCAATTGGAGCTAATTAAGAGTCAATTGTATTTTTCAAATTCCAATTAAACATTTCAGAAAACTCCAATCATTGTGTTTTATAAAATTCATCATGAATGGACTAATGCCGAATTGTCAAAACAAAAAACGGCTAAATAAAATTTAAAATTAACTACATTAAAAAAACATACAATTATGAAATTCATACAACCAAAAACATACAACCCTGATTTTATTCATTCCATTTATTTAAAAATTGGAGTATTACTTCTTGTATTCGGCTTGATCTCTTGTCAATCTAATTCACCAAAACAAACTGATGAAATTGAAGGAAAGGAAAGTTCTGCAAACTCAGAATTATTTACTCTTTCCCAAGAGCAGCAAAATTCATTAAAACTCGAATTCACATCCCCAAAAGCTGAACAAATCAGTGCTGAAAAAAAAGTTAATGGCACAGTTGAGGTGGATCCAAACGCCTCGTTAGAAATTCATGTTCCTTATGCGGGTTATCTAAAAAAGTCGAATTTATTAGATGGAAAATCCGTTGCTGCGGGAGAAATTATTGGTGTGGTAGAAAATCCTTACTTCCTGGAAGTTCAACGTGATTTTATACAAAGTCGAATTGAATTAAATAAGATTAAATCTGAATTTGAGCGTTATCAAAAACTGTGGAATGCGAAATCCCTCAGTGAAAAAGAATGGATTGATGCGAAATCCATCTTCGAATCAGCACAATTAAAATACCAAGGTTTGCGACAACTCCTGTTGTCATTTCACCTTCAACCGGATAAATTAAATGCAGAGAATTTAAGCGCTCAAGTTCCAATTATATCGCCAATTGCTGGAATTATTACGGAATCCAATGTAAATAATGGGAAGTTTTATCAACCCGATGAACGGATTGCCAAGGTAATCAATTTTTCATCTGCCTATTTGGAACTTACTGCTTTTGAGCGGGATAAGAATCAAATTCGAATAGGAGATTGGATCGAAGCCCGGGAAATTGAAAATTCCCAAGATCAATTAAAAGCAATAATTACTTCGATTGACCCCAGTATTGCGAATGATGGCTCGTTTAAAGTTATAGCCAGAATTAAATCTTCCTCCATGAATTTAAAAAAAGGGATGCATGTTCAAGCAATCATTTCCGGTGCCAGGGAATCTGTATTTCAATTACCTAAAACCTGCTTGGTAGGTAATCCCGATGATCCGAAATTGTTGCAACGTGTTTCCACGAATCAATTCAAATTGGTTGCTATTTCCTTGATAAAAGAAGATAATCAGTTCATCTATTTCCAATTTAAAGGCATAGAAAAAACTGAAAATAAATACGTTAGTCAAGGGGCCTATGATATTTACATGGAAATGTTGAAAGAATAACTAGGAAAAATCCATAATTCGTTGTTAAATTTACCTTATGAAAGGCACACAATTTTTTTGGGGAACCCTTATAGCGGGAGTATTGGGATTTTCATCTTGTGGAACGATGCATCAACGCGAACGCGGTGAGCAACGCGAATTTAAATGTGGCACTACCACAGCTTCGAACACAAGTCGATCAAATTCAAAAATTGTAATATCTGATGTTTCGCCATCATCAAACCAAGCAAATCAGGAAGATCGAATGCAAACTTCCAATTGGGTAGAGGAAAATCAAAAGGTAGCTGAATCGCTTCAGTATAATAATGTAAGTCCAATTGCCATTCAAAGTTATCCCAATGTTACTCAACTTCCATTAAGAATTTGCACGCCATTACCTAAGTTTTACCATCCAATTTCTTCTGAAATTCCCGCTGGAGCAAAGTCCATAATTCCAACCCGAAAAATCATTTCATTTTTGCCAAATCGATCAGAAAGAAAAGAAATCAAAGAATTCGTTGTTTCAAAATTATCAGGCGAAACATCTTCAACTAAAAGTCGCGGTATCGATGCTGGAGATTTTTTACCAGTTGAAGGAATTATTTCTTTGCTGGCTGGATTGTTAGGAGTTGTAGCTGGACTTCAAATTTTTAGATTGATTTTTGGAATTACCGCTGTTGTTTTTGGCATGTGGGGCTGGCACAAACGCTTTAATGTTCTTGCGAAAATTGGATTTTGGTTGGGCGTTGTTGTATTGGTTTGGTGGGGACTTAAATTAATTTCCGCTGCGATCCTTTAAATTGTGTAACTGATTTCAAAGGAACTCATGTTGGGTTTTGAAACACGAATCATATCGCTGAAAACATTTCGTATTTCCATCTAATTACCAGCCTTCCGTTTTTCACTGTACGAGTACATTCAAAACTCAAATTTTCGAGTATCTCTCTTTCATTGAATCTTGATGCAATGATCAGCAAAGCTCAATTATTTTACCTACCTTTGCACTTCCGTTAATAATGGATCTAGAACCTCGAAGTTGCAAAAATCATGATGCGCGTTTATTTCAAACGTCAAAATCGCGTGCACAAAGTGCAAACATTGTCTCAGTTAGAGTCAATGGAGGATTTGGTATGGATTGACCTTCAAAATCCAACACCCTCAGAAATTGCCGACGTTGAGGCAAATTTTGAGTTCAAATTCCAATCGCGTCAACAACAAACTGAAATTGAAAGTTCATCGCGTTATTTTGAAACCGATGATGAAATTATAGCCAATAGCAATTTCTTGCAATTAGGAACTTCCGGACATGGCTTCATCTCCAATGCTGTTTCTTTCATTTTGCAGGATGAGATTCTGTTTACCTATCGCGATAATGATTTAACAGCCTTTTCCGATTGTGTAAAAAAAATAAAAGGTTCCGGTCGATTTTTCCACTCCGGTAAACAAATCATGGCCACTCTTTTGGAAGTGGGAGTTGATAACGACGCAGATCTATTGGAGAATTTATCGCGCCAAGTTTCTGAACTTTCTAAAGAAGTTTCATTCGGAGGAAATCCCGATGAAGAACTTATTTTACGCATTTCTCGGGTTCAAGAACAAACCATGGAAATTCGTCAAAATGCAGTAGATAAACAACGAGTACTTTCTGCCATTATCAAAAGTCGTGAATTTGAAGGCGACGATTACGAACGATTAAGAATTGTAATTAAAGACATCAATTCACTGATTGATCATGCGAATTTCACCTTTCAACGATTGGAATACTTGCAAAACACCTTTATGGGTTTGGTTAATATTGAACAGAATAAAATCATCAAAATTTTTACCGTTGCCAGTGTGATTTTCATGCCACCCACTTTAATTGCAAGCGTTTACGGTATGAACTTCGAACATATTTCAGCGTTCAAATGGGAATACGGTTTCACCTTCTCTATCCTATTGATGATTATTTCTTCCCTAGGCACCTTGTATTTCTTCCGAAAACGAAAATGGCTTTGATTTGTTATAAGCTATAGTGAGACCTGTAATTTTTATTGTTGCATTTGTTTTTTTATCCTTTTTGGGGATGTTAAACGCGTCTTCCGTGGGCAAATTACTCAATGAGCCCAATTTTACCACAATAAGAGAATCGTATAAAAAAGCATTAACAAACAATAAAAGTATCTCCCAGCTCAAAAAACAAACCGATGCTTTTCCTAAATCGGGTTTAGCTTTGGCATACAATGCCACAGCTTGGGCATTAATGGCTCGAGAAAGCAGTTGGATCCCCGATAAACTAGATTATGCGTCTAAAGCCAACGAATTCTTAAATAAAAGTGTGCAGTTGGATCCCAATAATATAGAAATACGTTTTTTACGGTTCAGTTTTCAATGCAATTCCCCGGATATGCTGGGTTACAAAACACATCTCAAACAAGACAAAGAATATTTAATAAAAAATACGCCCCCAAACCATCCGCTAAAGGATATTATGAAGGCGTATTATCAAAAGTGTGCTTGTATTTCGGCTGCCGAAAAGAAAACACTACTTAATTTATTGGATGCGAGTTAATTACGCACTGAGCTCTTCATTTTCAATAGCTGCAATACCGGGTAATACTTTTCCTTCGAAGAATTCAAGTAACGCTCCACCACCGGTGCTCACATAACTAACTTGGTTTTCAAATCCAAATTTATAAACCGCCGCGGCGCTATCTCCACCACCGATTAAACTGAACGCTCCTCCAGTAGTTGCTTTTGCCACAGCTACAGCCACTGATTTCGTTCCATTCTCAAATTTCTCCATTTCAAAAACCCCCATTGGGCCATTCCACAAAATAGTTTGACTATCTAAAATTACCTGTGCGAACTCTTCGCTGGCTTTAGATCCAATATCCAATCCCATCCAACCGGATTCAATCTGATTGCTTTCAGAATTTTTGGCATTTGCATCTGCTGCGAACTTATCAGCAACAATAGAATCTGAAGGCAAGTAAATATACACTCCCTTTTCTTTGGCTTTCTTCAAAATATCTACACAGGTATCCAAACGATCCATTTCGCACAATGAATTTCCGATTTCTCCGCCTTGTGCTTTGAAAAATGTGTATGCCATTCCACCTCCAATAATGATGTTATTGGCCACATTCAATAGATTTTCAACAATCAAAATCTTATCGGAAACTTTTGCCCCACCAACAATGGCAGTGAATGGACGCTCAGGACTTTTCACCACTTTTTCAGCATTGGCTACTTCTTTACCCATAACAAATCCAAACGATTTTTTACCTGCAAAAAATTGAGCTATTACGGCTGTAGAAGCGTGTGCTCTGTGGGCTGTTCCAAATGCATCATTCACGTAAAAAGTACCCAATCCAGCTAATTTAGAAGCAAACTCAACATCGCCTTTTTCCTCTTCTTTATAAAAACGCAAGTTTTCTAATAAAAGAACATCACCTGCTTGCAATCCAGCAGCCAATTCAATTGCTTCACTTCCAATGCAATCGGAGGCAAACTTCACCTCAGTGTTCAACAATGATGACAAATGAGATACAATATGTTTCAACGAATATTTTTCAGTTGGACCTTCTTTGGGTCTACCTAAGTGGCTCATAATAATCACACTACCACCATCTTGAATGATCTTTTCTATGGTTGGAACGGCAGCTCTCATGCGAGAGTCATCGGTAATTTCAAATTGGTCGTTAAGGGGCACGTTGAAATCAACGCGGACCAATACTTTTTCACCTTGAAAGTTCTGTTGTTCGATACTGTTTTTCATATTTTTGGGGGCTATTTTTTCGGGGGATATTTTTAGTCTTTGTTATTTAAATAGAGTAATGCGTGTCAAATTGTTGCGAGCTTAATCCTGTATGTTTAGTATTCAATCAATTGAACCCTGTCTCGGATGAACTTCATCTCTGATTTTTACCATTTTATTCAATCAATTGAATCTAGCATGAATCCTTACAGTTGTTTCAATAATGCACTCATATCGGTTTCTTTGTGAAGAATTTCACTTAATCGATCGATGCTAACGCGCTCTTGTTGCATGGAATCTCTATAGCGTATGGTTACATCATTACCCGTAACACTATCGTGGTCTACCGTTATACAAAAAGGAGTTCCGATTGCATCCATTCTGCGATAGCGCTTTCCGATGCTGTCTTTATCTTCAATAAACACATTAAAGTCAAATCGCAAATCGTTGTATATTTTTTCAGCTAATTCCGGTAAACCGTCTTTTTTAACCAGGGGAAGAATTGCGCATTTTACAGGCGCGATAGCTGGATGAAGTTTAAGTACGGTACGAGTATCACCATCAACTTGTTCTTCGGTAAAGGCTTGAGCCAAGGTTAGCAAGAACAATCGATCCAATCCGATACTGGTTTCTACTACGTAAGGTATAAAACTTTCGTTCGTTTCAGGATCGAAATAGCGCAATTTTTTTCCTGAGAATTCTTCATGACGACCTAAATCAAAATCAGTTCGGGAGTGAATACCTTCAACTTCTTTAAAACCAAAAGGGAAATCGAATTCAATATCAACAGCAGCATTTGCGTAATGAGCTAATTTTACGTGATCATGAAATCGGTACTTATTTTGGGGTGTTCCCAATGCCAAATGCCATTTCATACGCGCTTGTTTCCAATAATTGTACCATTCCAATTCGGTGCCGGGTTTACAGAAAAACTGCATTTCCATTTGTTCAAATTCTTTCATTCGCATTATGAACTGGCGGGCAACAATTTCATTTCTGAACGCTTTACCCGTTTGTGCAATGCCAAAAGGAAGTTTCATACGACCTGTTTTTTGCACATTCAGGTAATTCACAAAAATCCCTTGGGCGGTTTCTGGGCGCAAATACAGCGCTTCTTCACCTCCTTCTAAGGCATTCATTTGCGTACTGTACATTAAATTAAACTGACGAACATCGGTCCAATTTTTAGAACCTGAAATCGGGCAAACGATGCCTTCATTTTCGATTAATTCCTTGATTAAATTTAAATTACCTGATTCCAATCCTTCCTTCA
>JACCDQ011296426.1_pt1 | contig 21564 bp, 15 predicted proteins | sample 7446031 | NCBI WGS metagenome assembly JACCDQ01 (sample SAMN15323442, study PRJNA562643) | freshwater metagenome | isolation source: river surface water | place: USA:Blue River Watershed | collected 2017-08-17
ATCAGGGCTGCCAAAACGTGCCGCCGAGGAAGTAGCGGCCGAAGAGATTGTAGTAATAAACAGTAAGCACGCGTCCGTCGGGGAACTGGTGCGACTCGGGATAGCCGATGTCCCAGTTGATGAAATCCCGGCGCAGCTGGACCTCGGTCTCGATTTCCCAAGTCTCGCCGTTGTCGCGGCTGAACGCGGCGCGGATGCCGCCGGGGCGATCATGAATCGGCGGCCGGACGCCGTAGGAGGCGAGGAGGCGACCGTCGGCCAACTGGATCAGGTCGACCGGATGGCCTCGGAGGGCGGTCTTGCGCGGAGCGGCCCAGGTTTTGCCGTCGTCGTCCGAATGGGTGACCCAGATGTGGTGCTCGGGCTGGTGATTCCGGAGTGCGACGACGAGGCGACCTGTCCGGGTGCGGACGATGCCGGGTTCGAGAAAGCCGCCCTGGGTGCCACCCGGATCGTTGGCGATTGTGGAGACGTAGGACCAGGTGCTGCCTTGGTCGGTCGAGCGCAAGAAAACGGAGCCGCTGTTCTTGGGGTCGCCGTGGAGCCGGTAGCCGATCAAGGCCATGCCGATGGAGCCGTCGGGAAACTCGACGGGGGCGTCCGTCGGGCCTTCGGTCGACGTGAACGGCATGCCCGCATAGCGCAGGTGCTTCGGCTCTGACCAGGTGCGCCCGTCGTCGCGCGACGTGATGATGTAGGTGCCGAGCACCGGCTTGGCGTTGTCCTCCTGCGGCCGTGTGCCGTAGGCGCCGTCCGCGCCGTAGTTCCCGTTGTAGTATACCCCGACGACGAGAGTGCCGTCGCGCAGCTGGAGGCCGCAGCCCTCTCGCTCGTCGAGGTCCTTGATGCCGCCGATGACTTGGCGCTCGCTCCAGGTTTGTCCACCGTCGCGCGAACGGAGCATGATGACGTCGCCGTCGCGGGCGTAGTGTTCGGACGCCTCGCGCGCCATGATGAGCAGGTCGCCGTTTTTCAGCGCGATCAAGTCGGCGGGATGCAGATGACGGTAACCGTTTTGGTAGATGACCTGATGCTTGAGGTCCGGAGTGGAAAAATGGTCGGCGTAGGCCCGCGTCGCGAGAATCTGGGTGTGCTGGACGAGGACGGAGACGTCCTGCCGCAACGCGTCGACCTCGCCTTGGAGGGTCTCGACCGTCGTCTGCAGGCAATCGCGGCGCTCCTTGACGGCGAACCAGCCGTTGCTCCAGCGCGGGAAAGGCAGAATCTCCACCTGAAGCAGCGCCGCCTTGCCCGCTTCGACGGCCGATGCGGGGACCGTGAGGTGAAAGAGGCCACTGTGGCCGTGCGGATCGCCCTGGCGGCTCAGGCCGAAGTAGGGGGACTCCGTGCGTTTCGAGACGTATTTGAGCTCAAATTCGCCGGCCCGCCACGTGAAGTCGCGACTGACGCCCAGCGTGAAGGTCACCGCGGGGCGACCGTTGACGCTCAGACGCGCGGTGGGGCCGAGGGAGATTTCGGGCGGCAGCACGCTCGTTGCACCGACAAATGCGAAGGTGGTTTTTTCGGCCGACGGGACGATGGCGGTGCGCCAGGCGACGCGGTTGTCGGCGACTTGGCCCGGGGCCCACCAGCCGGCCGTCATGTAGGCCCTGGCGGTGCCGCGGAAATCGCGGGTCGATGAGCCACGGTTGGCGTTGTGGTGAAACTCAACGGAGGCGAACCCCTCGACCCACTGGACCGCGCGGAGCGGCGCGACGGAGGCGAGCACGAGCAGGATAATGCCGCGCAAACAGGAAAGCGACCGGGTGGTGAACCAAGTTGGGCGCGGTGTGGGCATGAAGGGGGGAAATTGACACGGCCGGCAGCGGCTGGGCGCGGCGCTCCCCGAGAACGGCCGCGGGAGCTTCGGCGCTACTTGGCGGTGTAACCGCCGTCGACGGGAAGGTTGACGCCGGTGACGTAGGTCGAGGCGTCGCTCAGGAGGAAGACGACCGCGCCGCCGACCTCGGGCGCGTTGGCCATGCGGCCCAGAATGGTCATGGGCGCGTAGCGGCGGAGAAATTCCTCTTTCTGCGGGCGCTCGGGATTGTAGATGCCGCCGGGGGAGACGACATTCACGCGGACGTTGCGGCTGCCGTAGTGGGAAGCCAGATACCGGGTGGCGTTGATCATGCCGGCCTTGTGGAAAAAGTAATCCGGGGCGGGTTGCGCGGCCGGGCCGTCGTAGAGGGCCGGGTGCATGCCGACCATGCCCATGTGGGAGGCGATGTTCACGATGCTGCCGCGGTTGGCCGCGGCCATGGCGTCGCCGCAGGCGCGGACGGCGGCGAAAAAGCCGGTCGCGTTGAGGCGCATCGACTCCTCCCAGCGGGCGAGGTCGTCGTTGAAGCCGCCGGCCATCGGGCGGGAGACGGCGTTGTAGACCATGCCGTCGAGCCGACCGAAGCGGGAGACGATGCGGGAAACGAGGTCGCGGATGGATTTCTCGTCGAGGAGATCGACGCGCTCGAAGTGCACGCGATCGCGGGCCGCACCAAGTGCGTCGCTTTGAGGGGCCAACGCGGCGGCGTCGCGCGAGGCGACGACGAGCGTGGCGCCGGCGGCGGCCAGCGAGGAAACGAGGGCGCGTCCGAGCAGGCCGGAGCCGCCGAACTGGAGGACGACCTTGCCCGCGAGGGAGAACGAAGTGGGATCAGGCATAGGGCGAGCGGACGGCGGCGGGAGCCGGGGCGGCGCCGGGAGGAAGCGCGGCGATCTCCTTCTGCACGAGTTCGAGGCGCTGTTTCACGTAGTTGGCCAGGCCGACCACGTCGGCGCCGATACCGAAGAGCCGGTAGCCCTCCGCGACCAAGTCGGGGAACGGCGCGATGAGGCCGGCGGTCATGGCGTATTTGCCGTGGGCGCGGGCCGCGGCGGCGACGCGCTTGCGGGCGGCGACGACCTGCGGGTCGTTGAGCTGGCCGGGTTTGCCGATGCGGTGGCTGAAATCGCCGGGCCCGAAAAGGAGAAGATCGAACCCCGGCACGGCGGCGATGGCTTCCACGTGTTCGAGCGCCTCGGGCGATTCGATCTGGAGCACGACGATGCGCTCGGAATTCGAGTGGCGCAGGTACTCCTCGAGGGGGAGCAGGCAGAACTGGCCGTCGATGTTGCCGCCGTCGAGGGCGCGCTTGCCGACAGGATGAAAGCGGACCCATTCGACGATCTGGCGGGCTTCGTCAGCGTTGGCGACGTGCGGGACGATGATGCCGGTGGCGTCGGCTTCGAGCGGACGGATATAATCGCTGTAGCTGCCGCGACCGACGCGGACGAGGGTGTCGACGTTATGGATACGGGCTGCGCGGATCTGGTGCTCGAGGCCGACCCAGTCGTTGGGCACGTGCTCGGTGCAGAGCCAGACGGCATCGACCCCGCAGAGGCCGGCGATCTCGGCGACCCGGGGGTCGCTGAGATTGATCTTGAGCACGGAAGGCATCTCGCCGGCCCGGAGGCGGCGGAGAACGCGGCTGGAACGAGGAGTCATGAGAGTTGCGATTGGATTTCGGCGACGGCCACGCGGCGGCCGTTTTCGGTTTTGCTGCGAATACCGGCAGCGAGGACGCACATCAACTCGACGGTTTCGGCAAACGGATACGTTTCCGTGCCGGTCCGCACATAATCGATGAAATTGACGAGTTGCCGGCGGAATCCGGTGTAGGTGTCGCCGAACTTGAACGTGGTCTGGCCGGCGGTGCCGCACAGGTGCATCGTGCCGAAGGTGGCGCCGCCGTCTTTGATGACGGGCAATGTGACTTCGACGCCGCTGGCGTGAATCAGGTGGGCGATTTCGCAGCCAGGGCTGGATTCCAGACGAACGGAGACGAAGCCCGGACCAAGGAGCCGGAACACCGGCTCGAGCAGGTGAATGCCGTAGCGTTCCCAGGTCTTGCAGCTCACGGCGGAGATCCAGCGCAGGGCGCCGATCGTCGCGGGGATGGGAAGGAGATTATCCAACTCGGGTGCGAAGCGCAGCCCGCTGGACGAGAGGATGCGGGCACCGCGCGCACGCCAGTCGCAGAACGTCCGGAGGTCGGCGACGGTCAGCGCGAGGGGCTTGTCGACGAAGACGGGCAGGCCGGCCTCGACAAACGGACGCACGCGCTCGACGTGGTCGAACCCGTCGTCCGTCGCGATCAGCACGGCGTCGACCTGTCCGATGACATCCTGCGGTCGTGCGACGATATTGGGAATGAGGGCGGCTGCGGCGACCGGCGGGGCCTCGTCGGCGCGGTCGGTCCAGAGGTGCGTGACGCGGGCGCCGGAGATGCCCACCGACCCGGCGGGCTGGGCGCCCATGTAAACCGGGATCACCGGGTACGGGCAGGCGGCGAGCTTTTCGGGGTTGAAGCCGTTGACGATGGAGGACCAGGACCATGGGTGGCCGTTGCCATCGATCATGCCGAGCATGGCGAGCCGCACCGGGGATTGGGTCGGAAGGGGAAGGACGGGGAGCGGGCGGAGAGCGGTCATGAAAGGGAGGCGCAGGTGACGCGGGCGCCGCGTTCGGCGGAGGCGAGGGCGGCGAGATTGAAGCGCAGGGTCTGGATACCCGCTTCCAAGGAGCACAGCGGGGCGGAGCGACCTTCGACCTGATCCAGAAACGCGTTGGCCTGCGTGGTGAAATGCCCGTCGCGTTCCACGGGGATCGTCGGCCGCCAATCCCAGTCGGTCGATTCCGGGGTGAAGGTGCCCCAGCGTTGGCGGTGAAGCTCAATGCGGACGCTGCCGCCCAGGGCATTGAACTGGAAAACGGTTTCGTTGGGGGCCTGGAACTGGTTCAAGGCATAGGTGACGTGGGCGCCGGCGTGCCGGGCGCCGATGTGAACCGTGTCCTCGACGGTGACATCCGGCAGGGCGAGGTGGGCGCAGTCGCACAGCACGCTTTCCGTCGGTCCGAGAACGCTCTCGAACCAGTTGGCCGAGTGGGTGAGGGCGTCCTGGATGGCACCGCCGCCCATCGCACGGTCGCGATAGTAGGTGGACGCGTATGCCGGACGAAGCCGATGAAAGGGTTGTCCAGCGGTCATCACGGCCTGAACGATCGGACCGAAGGGGCGATTGCGCAGGAACGCGCCCGCTTCGCGCAGCACCGGGAAGGCATGCATCACATAGGCTACGGCGGCCTGCCGGCCGCTCCGATCGCGCGCGGCGACCAGGCCGTCGACCCCGGCGAGCGACTGCGAGAGTGGCTTCTCGATCAGCACATGCAGGCCGGCATCGAGCGCCCGGATGGCCATGTCGACGTGCAGCGACGCGGGGGTGCAGATCACGGCGACGTCGTGCCGGCCGCTGCGCAGTTCCTCGCTCCAATCGGCAGCGGTAGCGACGCCGTAGGTCTCCTTGATGTGGGCGAGGATGCCTGGGCGGGTGTCGCAGCCGGTGACGGTGGCGCGGCCGGTGTTGAGGAAGCAGCGTAGGTGGCGCTCGCCGATACTGCCGCAGCCGACGATCAGGACTGAATGTGAGGGCATTCCGTTGTGGGAAGAAAGGGGAGCGATGCTGGGATTTTCATGGTCGTGTATACACAAGTATCGGGATTTGAAAAGTGAATTAACCGGGATGACGCGAGGTAAAGGGCGATGACCGGACGGCGAAGCGGGTCCGCGGGTCGAACGAGAGGGGGCATCTTATCTACGATCGAACCCATTTCCTCGCTGTGCCGGTTCGAGACGCGGCTCGAGGATTTTGGGTGGTGGCGGGGAATGCACCGTGCTGGCGGGGAGGCTTAGGAAACGAGCGTCTGTGCGAGGGAAGCGTGGACCCGCGGTGAGCCCTGCAAGGGACGTACGACCCCGACGATGGGGCAGCTGAATAATTGGATTTCGCCGGATCGTCGTCCGGAAATCAGTTCGATAAAGCCCGGCGCTCATGGCGTGCGACGGGGCGGGTGGGGCGAGGATCGACGCAGTTCCGCACGCTGGCGTGGAAGGCAGTGTGGGGAAAAGCGGTTGACATCCGTTTATTAGTATACACGCAACACAAACCCGGGTGATCGACGAGTCGTTCCGATTCGCGCCGGCGGACTCCCCATGAAGAATGTAAATTCCGACATCGCCTACGATTACCTGAGAAAACGCATCCTGGGCGGCGAGTATGCCCCGGGGCAGGCGCTCATGACGAATCTGTTGGCCCCGGAGATTGGCGTGAGTCGGACGCCGATCCGTGATGCGTTGCGCCAATTGGAGGCCGATGGGCTGGTGACGATCCAGCCGCGGTTGGGCGCGAGCGTGAAGAAGATGGACCTGAAAACGTTTCGGGAGAGCTGCGAGTTGCGCTTGGCCCTGGAGACGCATGCCGCGGGTTTGGCGGCGCGGAATCGCACCGACGTCGATCTGCATGAAATTGGCCTGGCGCTCGACGAGATGCGCCGGATTACCGGGGAGCTGGTGGACGGGGGCTCCGTCGCCAAGTTGATCCCGGGTTTGGTGCGCGAGGATGTGCGTTTCCATTTGGCGATCATTTCCGCGGCGAAGAATGACCTCATGAAGAAGGAGATTTTGCGCCTGCACTTGGTGAACCGCGTGGTGACGGGGCCGTCGGCGTTGGCCAAGGCCAATGTCCAGCCGGAGCCGCCGGAGGATATGGATCACCGGCGTGAAGTGCTGGCCTCGCACGAGGCGATTTTCCGGGCAATCGAGGGCGGCGAGGCCGATGCGGCCAAGCGGGCGATGGAGGATCACATCCAGGACATCATCGACCGCAGCGTGCATCGCCTTGCGCGGGCGAGCGCGGATGTGGCGACCCGCGAATTGAGCGCGGAGGAAGCGATCTACAGCGCGTAGGCGAGCGAGGGACGGGCGCGGCGCTTCGAATCCTGCCGGCAGGTGCGTGCGAGCCTTCGGTGCCGGCTCCGGAAGATTTTACATGAAAACCTATTTATCGGCGGCCCGTGTGGCACTCTGGATTCTGTCGGCAACGGCCTTGGCGGCGGCGGAGGTCGAGATCTTCAAGAACCGGCGCGAGTTGTTTGTCGATGATTTCATCGTGCAGGAGGCGGCGTGCGTCGACTATCGCCTCGGCGTGCCCCAGCCGGCGGGCACGGCGCTGCGCCTCGACCAACCGTGGGAGGGGCGCTGGGGGGCGTATGTCTCGGTGATTTCCGACGGGCAGAAGTTCATGATGTATTACCGGGGCGGCTTCGGTGCGCCGAAGAACGAGGACCTCACGTGTTACGCGGAGAGCACCGACGGGATTCATTGGGTGCGGCCGGTGCTCGGTGTGCACGACGTGAAAGGCAGCAAAGCGAACAATGTCGTGCTGCCGATGGGGGAGCCGACCTGGGCAACGCACAATCTCAGCGTGTTCTACGATGCGCGACCGGGTGTGCCGGCCGATGAGCGCTTCAAGGCGGTGGGTGGCGGCGCGGGCAACAACCCGACCTTGAAATTCAGCGGCCTGACGCGCGGGCTGTATCGGTTTGTCTCGGCCGATGGGAAGACGTGGCGTCGGTTGCCGGGGGAGCCGCTGTTCACGGAATTTGCCCTCGATTCGCAGAATATCCTCACCTGGGTACCGACGGAGAATTGCTTCGCGATCTACCTGCGCACGTGGACCGGGGACAAGAAGGGCGTGAAGTTCGCCTACAATTCGATCCGCACCATCGCGCGTTCGGTGTCGAAGGACTTCGTGAACTGGTCCGCGCCGGAGCGAATGACCTTCGACCAAGGACCGGTGGAGGACTTGTACACGAATACGACCCAGGCCTACTTCCGGGCGCCGCAGATCATGATCTCGATGCCGTTTCGGTTTGTGCGGGATCGGCAGGTGCTGGACGAAGCCACGCTGAAAAAATACGACATCGAAAAATCGATGTGGAAGGGCGCGTCCGACGCGGTGCTGATGACTTCCCGCGGCGGTACGCGCTACCAGCGGAAGTTCATGGAATCGTTTGTCCGGCCGGGAATCGACCCGACGAGTTGGGCGGCGCGGAGCAACATGCCGGCCTACGGCCTGATCCAGACCGGGCCGAATGAATTGTCGTTTTTCATCGTGCGCGGGTATTCGTCGAATCAGACACGCATCGAGCGGATGGCGCTGCGGCTGGACGGTTTCGCCTCGCTGCACGCGGGCTATGTCGAGGGATTCGCACGCACGAAGCTGATGCAAATCGACGGGGCACGGTTGGCGCTGAATCTGTCCACCTCCGCGAGCGGCTATGCGAAAGTCGTCGTCCTCGATGAAAAGGGGGCCGAAGTGGCGGGTTTCGGGACCGCCGACGCGAAGGAGTTGGTGGGTGATGCGGTGGATCTGACCGCGGCGTGGTCGTCCGGGCGGCGCTTGGCGGAGCTCAAAGGGCAGCGGGTGCAGCTGAAATTCCTGCTGCGCGACGCGGATCTCTACTCGTTCGCCGTGCTGGACGAATGAGCCGGCCGTGCGCACGCCGGCGAGCGGTGCCGCCGGTTGCCGAATAGCCCGAAGGAGCAAGCACCTGATCAAGGTCCTGGATAGATAAGTGGGCGCCTTTGCGTGATTAAGTGCGTCGGCGGGAGCCCGTAGGCGCGCCCTGTGGCTGCGAAGCGACGCGCGCAAAACCCGGCGTGGAAAGAGTTGTATACAGAGATTCGAGCCCCTCCGAGTAGAGGGAAAAGCCATGCCGAGCAGGATGTGAGTTGACATGTATGCACGACGAAATACGCGTGTATGCAGCCCCTCCCACCATTATGATGACTTCGCTCATGGCTGTCCGGGCACTCCGGCGGTCTGCGTTCGCGATTGCTGCAGCAGCGATCTGTTCCTCCCTCGCTCAAGGTCAGACGGCCCCCGCGCCCACCAAGCCGGCTTCGGCGACAAGTGATTCGGGTTCCCCCGATTCGGCCGTTCAGTTGAAGGAATTCGTCGTCTCGGACAGCGCGGATCTCGGCTATTCGACGCCGAACGCGATCGGTCTCACGCGCAGCAATGAGGCACTGATCGACATGCCGCAGACGATCAACGTGCTGAACCAGCAGTTTCTGCAGGATTTCAACCCGATGGAGCTGGCGGACGTGCTCCAGTATGTCGCGGGCGTGACCATCGAGTCGAACGTCGGCGACAGCACCATGATCCGCGGCTACACGGTGCGCGACCAGTTTACGGACGGTATGGTCGACAATCAGAATCAAAGCCAGATGGGCGCCGAACCCTACCAGTTCGAGCGCATCGAGGTGCTGAAGGGACCGGCGGGCCTGGTCTACGGTTCGACCGCGATCGGTGGACTTACCAATCGCGTGCGCAAGGCGCCGAGTTGGAAGCGACGGGGCGAAATCGCGTTTACGTTCGGCAGCCACAACCAGACCAAGACCGAGCTGGATTACAATACGCCGCTCGGGAAACGCATCGCGGTGCGGTTGATCGCGACTTACCGGCACGAGGACCTCGTCAACGGCGTGCCGACGCGCTTCGCGTTCCAGCATCGCTACAACGTGAATCCGAGCATGCTCATCAAGCTGACCCCGAAGAGTCAGCTGCGGCTCTATTCCGAGTTCATGATGGAGCGGGCGCACAAGCACTGGGGCGAAAACGGGATGTTTGCCGCGGTGACTGTTCCGACGCAGCGCACGGTCGCGGCGGCGGCCAATTTTCCGCGATATGGCGACCGTGTCGCGGAGTTCGGCGTGCCGCAGGCTAAGGGCGGTCTGACCACGTGGGGACTGCTACCGCGCAATTTCTCGTTTTCCGAAGCGCAGGCGGTGGGCAAGAACATCAAGCAGGCCGGCGGTGCCTTCTACGAAGGTAAATGGGGCGACGATTGGCTCGTGCGCATCGGCGGCACGGTGAGTTTCTGGGATCACTTCGTGGAGGACGTGATTCCGGTCGGCATGGCGGGCAACAACCGGGAGATGACCCGCACGTGGCGCACGATCGAGAACCTCGACCGCTACACGATCGGCGCGATCGATTCGACGTACTCGTTCAACCTGCTCGGCAGCCAGCACAAGCTGTTCGTCGTAAACCAATATCAGTACCGGAATCAGTTTCAGCGCATCAACTCGCAGAACCCGGCGCGGCCGATCCAGAACCTGGATCTCTTCAACCCGGTCTACAGCGGCTACGTGCCCTTCGACAAGGTGCGCACCAACCAGCAGCGGGGCCACGCGCCGAACTACGCGTTCGGCTTCAAGGATCACATCAAGTTTTTCGGCGACAAGCTCCAGGTGGCGGGCGGCCCTCGCTACGACTGGTATCAGAGCCGCACGGACAACGAGATCACCGGCGTGCGGGGCGTGCAGAACAAGGGCAAGACCTGGACCTACAACTACGGTGCGGTCGTGAAGCCGACGAAGTCCTACTCCGTCTTCTTTGGCCACTCCGAGACCTATTCTCCCAACTTCACCGTGAACCCGGACCGCTCGACGTTTCCGGCCCAGGTGGGATCGGTCAACGAAGTCGGCCTGAAGCTGGCCTTCTTCGACGGGCGCATCGCGGGCACCGTTTCCGGCTACAATCTGAAGCTCGAACACATCATTCTGAATGACCCGGATCCGGTTCGTGCGGCGCAGGGTTGGCGTGTCGACAGCGGCAAGCAGGAGACGGACGGACTCGAAGCCGACGTGTATTTCCAGATCACGCGAGCCTGGCAGCTGAACCTCGGCGGCTCCAAGATCGACGTCACGACGCCCAATGGCGTTTTCCCCCGCGGCTCGGCGAAGAAGACCGCGAATTTCGCGACGAGCTACCGTTTTACGGATGGTCCGCTCAAGGGTTTGGCCTTCGGTGCGGGCGGGGCCTACAAGGGCAAGTTCAATGTCGAGACGGCTGCCCTGACCGACCGGCTGGCGCGATATTATTTGCCCAGCTATGCGTCGGCCAACGGCTGGGTAAACTACCGGTGGCAGAAGTATCTCTTCCAGCTCAACGTCACCAATCTCACCGACGAATGGTATCTGCTGCGCAGCGTCTCCAAGGAGCAGATCCTTCAGGGGCCCGTGCGTTCGTGGCGGGTGCGCGTCTCGCGCACGTTCTAAGCGCATGCACCTCGCGTCACCGCTCGGCGGTCCGGCGGCCCTTTTCGCGGCGAGTTTCCCGCGCGGCAGTGGGCCGCGGCTCGCCTCGGACGTCGGAACGGGCGCCGATGTTGGGAACCGTGACCTGCTCGCGAAACGTCCGTCGGCGCGTCCTCCCTTGAGGACGCGTCTGCGAACGAGCGACGAAAGGGGCGGCCACGGCGACTACGGGCGCACGCGAACCCTGGGTGATCGAGCCACGCGTCGTCTCCGTCGTTCAACCGGCGGTTGGGCCCGGCCCTGTCGTGCGGCGCAGTGGTCGATGTCCGTAGGCTGTCGAATTTCTGTCCTTTCTTCATGATCAAGATCCTTACCCCCTGTCTGCTTGGCCTCGGTTGGGCCGCGCAGGTGCTGGCCGCCACCGGTCAGGCCGAGTCGCGCGTGCGCAAAGACGGCGACGTCGTGATTTACGCGGATGCCCGGTTTCACAACGCATTCCCCTCGATCGTGGAGCGGCCGGACGGGGAATTGGTGACCGTGTTTCGGCGCGCGCCGGACCGTCGGCTGCTCGGCGACGAGCGCTACACCCACGCGGACCCCAACAGCTACCTGGTCTCGGTCCGTTCGAAGGACGGGGGCCGGACGTGGTCGAAGGAGCCGCAGATCTTTTTCGCGCACCCGTTCGGCGGCTCGCAGGATCCGTGCATGATCCAGCTCAGCGACCATTCGCTGCTATGTGCGAGTTACGGATGGGCCTGGATGCCGCCGGAGGCGCTGCCGAAACTGCCGAAGCCGAACACGGTGCATCAGGGCAAGTTCGTGTTTTTCGGCGGGTGGCTGGTGCGGTCGACCGACGGTGGTGCGTCGTGGTCCGCTCCGATCGTGCCGCCGCGCAGCACCGGCGAAACGCGCGTCGACATTCATGGGCAACCGCTCCCGGCGTACAATCGTGGCGCGATGTACGAGGGTTCGGATGGCCGCGTGTACTGGGCGGTCGCGCAGAATTCCGCGGACCACAAGCGTACCGAGGTCCACCTGATGATCTCGGCCGACAAGGGCACGACGTGGACGTATTCGGCACCGATCGCGACCGACGCCAAAGCGACCTTCAACGAGACCTCCATGTATGAAACCCCGAAGGGCGACTTGATCGCTTTCCTGCGCACCGCGGGGCTCGGCGATCGTCTGGCGGTCGCGCGCTCCAAAGACCGCGGAAAAACCTTCCAGGCGTGGCAGGAGGTCGGATTCCAAGGGCATCCCTTCCATGCACTGCGGTTGCCCGACGGGCGGGCGCTCCTCGTCTACGGGTATCGACACAAGCCCTACGGGATCCGGGCGCGTATCCTTGACCCGGAATGCACGGACATCGCCGGCGCGACCGAGATCGTGCTGCGCGACGACGGCGGCGGGGTCGACCTCGGTTACCCGTGGTCCACGCGCGTCGGCAAAGACCGCGTGCTTGTGACCTATTATTTCAACAAAGCCGACGGCCCGCGCACCATCGAGGGCACGTTTCTCAAATTCGACTAAGCCGCGTCGCAGGAGTTCTGCCGCCCCGATCCTTTCCCCATGCCATCTTCCAAATCGTCTGCCCTGAATCTGTCCGACGGTCTTGTTGGTTTCGTTCGCGCCGGTGCCGGTGCCCTGGCCTTGGCGGCCGCGCTGCTGGTGCCGTCGCGTGCCGCTGCGGCGACGCAGCCGGCGATCCTGGAGGTCAAGAAGGTGTGGGACGCGGGAAACCACAATGCGTTCACCGATCTTTGCCTTTGGCGCGACCGCTGGTGGTGCACGTTTCGGGAAGGAGAGGCTCACGTCGGCGGCGACGGGGCGATCCGGATTCTGGCGTCGAGCGGTGACGGCAAGTGGGAGTCGGTCGCGCTGCTGACCGAGAAGGGCATCGACCTGCGCGATCCCAAGCTGACCGTGATGCCCGACGGCCGCCTGATGCTCAACTGCGGTGGCTCGATTTACGAAGGAAAGACCCTGAAAGGGAAACGCTCGCGGGTAATGTTTTCCGACGATGGCCGCACGTGGACGGCGCCGCAGAAGATTCTGAGTGAAGGCGAGTGGTGCTGGCGGGTGGCGTGGCACGGGACCGTGGCGTACGCGGCGGTCTATCATGCCACCACGGCCAGTTCGACGCCGGGACCCGAATGGGGGTTGACGATTTATCGCGGAAAGGACGGGGTGACGTGGGAGACGGTGAAGAAGATGGACGTCGTCGGCCGTCCGAACGAAACGACGCTGCGCTTCACGCCCGAAGGGGAAATGATCGCGCTCGTGCGACGGGAGGCGGGTGACACGATGGGGCACATCGGTCGCGCCCGACCACCCTACACGGAGTGGACCTGGCAACCGAGCAACCATCGGTTCGGCGGCCAAAACCTGATCCGGCTGCCGGACGGACGGTGGATCGCGGGGACGCGCGACTACACGGCAATCAAGAAGGGAACGTCGTCCGGCGCGCGCACCATGCTCGCGGAGCTGGGCGCCGATGCCAAACTCACGCCGCTGGTGACGTTGCCCAGCGACGGGGACACGAGCTATCCCGGTATGGTGTGGCATGACGGTGTGCTCTGGGTGAGCTATTACTCGAGTCATGAAGGGAAGTCGGCGATCTACGTGGCGCGGGTGAAACTGTGATACCCGCCCGATGACGACGCATCCGCCAGACGTGATCGTTAGCTGGACTCCGCGTCCGGCGGCCCCGTGCGGTGCGAAGGTGGCCAAACCGACGCGGTGCCATTGGGCCGGGGCGGATGTTTCCAAGCGGCGGCAATGATCACGCCGGCGCCCGATCAACCTTCGCCGGTGGACCACGCGCAGTGGTTTGCCCATGAGGTGCGACCCCATGAGCCCGCGTTGCGTTCGTATTTGCGAGGCGCATTTCCCGGGGTGCGCGATGTCGACGATGTGGTGCAGGAGTCCTATGCGCGGCTGTGGCGGCGCCAGGTGCGGGAGCCGATCAAGTCGGGCCGAGCATTCCTTTTCACGATCGCGCGCCGACTGGTGTTCGACCTGCTGCGACACCAGCGCAGTTCGCCGATCGATGCGGTCGAGGACGTCGAAGGGCTGGGTGTGCAGGATGCGCGGCCGGCGGTGGCGGACCGACTCGCGGAGAGCGAGAAACTGGCCCTGTTGATCGAGGCGATCGATGCGTTGCCGGCGCGCTGTCGCGATGTGGTGATGCTCCGAAAGCTGCAGCTTTTGCCCCAGCGGGAGGTCGCGGCGCGTCTCGGAATCTCGGAAAAAGGCGTCGAGATCCAGCTGGCGCGCGGCTTGGCCCGGTGCCGGAGCTATTTGCAGGAACGCGGCCTGCACAGTCTCTTCGGCGATGAACCCCGGTAAGCCCCAGGAGGAGGCGTCCGCCTTGGGTGCACCGAGGCGGGTCGAGGCGGCGGCCGTGGCTTGGGTTCAGCGTCGCAAGGCCGGTCTCTCGAGCGAAGAGCGCCGGGAGCTGCTGGCGTGGCTGGCGGCCGATGCCGCGCATGCCCGGGCGTTCCGTGCGGCCGACGTCGGCCGCGATGAGTTGGATTGGCCGCTGCACGCCGGCTTGGCGGACATGGCGGTGGTGGAGCTGAACCGGAGGCGTCGACGGCGGCGTTCGCGCCGGTGGGCCGTGGCGGGATTCGCAGTCGCGTTATCCGCCGTCGCGCTCGCGTGGCGGCCGTTGCGAGAGCGCGCCGATTCGTCGAACTTCGCCGTGATCGAGCCGCGCCGCCAGACCTTGGCGGATGGCTCCGTGGTGGAGTTGGCGCCCGGGGCCCAGATCTCGGTGGAGTTCGGCGAACGTGTCCGGTCCGTCACGCTGCAACGCGGGAGTGCGCACTTCGCCGTGGCTCCCAATCCGCAACGTCCGTTCGTGGTGAACTCGGGGCGCGTCGCGGTGCGAGCGGTTGGCACGGCTTTCGTCGTCGACCGCGGGGACGCGGAGGTGCGTGTCTATGTGACCCATGGACTTGTCGCGGTCGACAACCCCAATGATGCGCCGACCGCCGCAGCTGAGGAACCACGTGGGGCCAGCAACCCCTTGGCTGAGCTGAGCGCGGGAGACTTTGTGGCGGTGACGCCCGGCTGGACGACGGGAGCCGACGTCCGGGTGGCGATTCGGACGCCGTCGGAGACCGAGTTTGACGCGATGGCAGGCTGGCGGTGGCCCAAATTGGAATTCTCGGGTACGCCCCTGCGGGCGGTCGCCGAAGCGATGAACCGGCACAATCGGATCCAGTTCGAAATTGCCGACGATGGGATCGCCGACCTGCGCATCAGCGGCACGCTGCGGGCGGACAAGGTCGATGCCCTGATCGCGATATTGGAATCCGACTTTCCGGTGCGGGCGGAGCGCAGCGGAGATCGGCGCATACTTCGGCATAGCCGCTGAGACGGGCGCCGGGAATTTTCCGCCCGAGCCAACGTAGGGATTGGCGCGGCTCGGACGTCTGATACGGTAGCCAAGCACACACGAGTATTCGTGTGAACTTCGGTGCCCACCTGAAACGTGCCATTCCCGAACATGTCGTTGCGCCCGCTCTGGAGGTGCGTGTGCTTCGTCGGCGCATGTTTGCTGGCGTGGGGCGGATTGTCGTCGGCGGTGGCTGCGACCTCGACCGGTGCTGTGCGGCGCTTCGACCTGCCGGCCGGACCGGCGGAGCAGATGCTGCGGGCCTTTGGGACCCAGGCCGGGCTGGAACTGCTTTTCCCGACGGCACTCGCAATCGGGGTGCGGACCAACGCCGTGCACGGCGAACATGCGGTGCGCGAAGCGGCGGAGCAGCTGCTCGCCGGCACCGGCCTCGTGATGACCGAGGACGGCGGACTGGGGGTCGCGCGGATCGCAAGGCGGACGTCTGTCGCGGCGGTTGCTCCCGTCGAGGGGACCGGCGGCAGGTCGAGCACTCCGCTCGCCACGCGTCCGGAAATTTCTGATGCTTCCATGACTACTTCCTCCTTCACCTCCTCATTGCGACGGGCGTTCGGTGCAGCGACGGCGCTTTTGGCGGGCACCGGTGCCCTCGATGCGCAAACGGCGCCGGCGCGCAGCAGCTCCGCCGCGAACGATCCGAAATCCGACCAGCCGGTCCAGCTCGAGGCCTTCGAGGTCGTGATGACCCAGGACAAAGGCTACCACAGCCCTTACTCGGGCAATGCGCTCCGCACGAACGAGGAGATCATGAAGGTGCCGCAGTCGATCACCGTGCTCACGCGCGACCTCATCGACGACATCGCGAGCATCGATCTTTCCGACATGCTGAACTACATCGGCGTCGGCAATTTTCAGCAGGGCGATTCCGCCTATGTGCGCGGCAACAATGCCAACATCAACACCGACGGCGCGGGCGACGGTTCGCCCTCGATGGCGCCCGATTCCGCGACCATCGATTCCGTGACGGTCGTGCGCGGGCCGATCGGTGTGCTCTACGGCGGCAACTCCAGTATCACCGGCGCGGTGGTCCGGCAGACGCGCACGCCGCTCGACCGCCGCCAGACGACGCTCAAGGGGACGGTCGACGAGTGGGGCTACCATCGCTTCGAGGTCGATCACACCGGTCCGCTCGGACAGATCGGCGCGGCGAAATTCAGCTACCGCGTCGACCTCGCGTATCAGAACGGCGGAACCTTCCTGCGCAACGTCGTCAACGAGCGGAAGGTTTACTTCGGGGTCGTGCAGATGAAGTACAAAAACACGACGCTCCGGTTGAATGCGCAGACGCAGCAGCTCCGCCAGCCGCCGCACAAGAACACGGTCGCTACTCCCGACGGATTACCGTGGCTCGGCGCCGGTCGGGACGAGAGCTTTCTCGACAAGAAGTCGATGATTCGGACGAGCACGAGCCAGGTGCGCGGCGCCGCGATCCAGCGGTTGGCGCCGGGTTGGTCGCTCAATGCCTACGGCACGGTGAGCCATCTGCGCTACGGTCCGCAGTCCGTGTTGATCGTCGACCAGGTAAACTACCAACGGCAGGTGGTGCGGATGTTCGCGCGTCGGAACAACGGCGGTGTCGATTCCTATAACGGCGGTCTCGACGTCAACGGTGAGTACAAGCTGCTGCGGCGTTCGCTGCGGACCAGCTTCGGCGGCACCGCGTGGACAAGCGCCCGTTCGCCCTACGATCACTTCGGCAATCTCGATTTCGGCTCACAGAATGCCCATCTCGGCACGCCGGTGCGCTCGGCCACGACCGCGCTGGGATTTGATCGGCTGGAGATCCCGTTCGCCCGGGTGCGCGAGGTGATGGACAATATCGTGAACACGCCCGCCGAGCTGTATCGCATCCCGGCTACGTCGAACATCGGAACGCTGGTGACGACCAACGAGACCAATGTCTACGGCCAGCAGAACGTGGAGATCATCCCGAACCGCCTGATCGTGACCGGCGCGCTCTCGAAGATAAACAACCGCTCGAAGTCGACCAACTACACGTCGTCGACGAAGGCGTTGCCGACCTTTACGCACAACACGCGCGATCTGCATCGCTACGGGTTTGTGCTCAATGTGACCAAGGACATCGCGATCTACGGCGTCGAAAGCACCATGGTGGTGTTCATCAACTCGACGAGCCGGCTCGAAAACGGCGACTTCATTCCGCCGCGCGACGGCCAGATGCGGGAGATCGGGATCAAGGGGAGTCTGCTGGATAACCGGGTCACCGTCACCACCGGGCTTTACTCGACGTATTACAAGAATTGGGCCGTGAGCCGCACCGGCGGGATCACGCCGGGGTTCACCTACAACGTCTTCGATCTGATCCGTGACAGCTACATCAAGGGGTGGGACGTGAGCGTCGCCGCGCGCCCGACGCCGTCGTGGCAGGTGATGCTCAACTATGCGAAACAGGACCCGCGTATCCAGGTGACCAACACCCGCCTGCCGTCGAGTTTCCGCGGATCGTGGGGGGTGTTCTCGAGCTACCAGTTCACCGGCGAACCGCTGAAGAAATTCCGCATCGGCGGCGGGGCGAACCGGATCATGGATCGACTGACCGGCGGCGGGCAGATGATCTTGCCCACGGGGCAGACGGCCAGCGCGGTGCCGGGCTCTTCGTCCAGCATCCGGCTGAAGGACGGCACGATGACCACCGGCTTCGTGGAGTATCAGCTGAACCGCCGGTGGCATTTCAAACTCAACGTCAACAACGTGCTCGACGAGACCTTTGTCGTCGGCGCGCAGCACGCGGCGGCGATCGATCCGAGTCAGCCGCGGACGTTCTCGTTGATCACGACGCTGCGGTTCTGAGGTCGATCGGCTGCGTTGGCCGCCGGAGCCGCACCGGCTTTGATTCCGGCCGGCGCTGGCCTCACGTTGCCGCGCAGCGCCGGTCGATCTCCCGGAGGAGGTCGGTGTCGGTCATCGCGCGCGCGGCGAAGGCTTGGTCGAGGTGGGCCACGGTGCGTCCACCGATGAGAACGGTGTCGATGTGCGGTTGGCGCTGCGCCCACGCGAGGGCCAACGTCGTCATCGGCACGCCCGACTCCGTCGCCACGGCGCGCAGCCCCTGCAGGTTTCGCCGCGCGGACGCGTTGAAATAGACGGTCTGATGGCCGGGGATGAGATCGAACCGGCTCCCGGCCTGAACGCCCGTCTCGTGCTTGCCGGTGAGAAACCCGGCGCCGAGGGGACTGTAGGTAATGATCGCGATCCGATGCCGGTCGCAGATTTCGAGGAGCGCCGCGTCGACGCCGCGCACGGCGACGTTGTGGATGTTCTGGACCGCGCCGATGCGATGGAGTCCGAGGTCCTGTTGACGCGCCAGGATCCGGCTCAGCTCGACGGCGGTGCAGTTGCTTAATCCCAGGGTTCGAACGCGTCCGCTTCGGACCGCGGCGTCCAGAGTGCGCAAGGTGGCGGGGTCGACGGCGGTTTCATCCCAGCGATGGAGGTAAAGGGTTTCGACTGCCGGGAGGCGGAGGCGGGACAAACTGGTGTCGAGCGACGCAGTGATCCGTTCCGACGAGTAGGGCGGCAAGAGCTTGGTCTCGATGCGGAGGCCGGCGGGACGGTCAGGAGCGGCGAGCCAGTCGCCCAGGATGGTCTCGGAGGAACCCCCGCCGTAGGCCGCCGCGGTGTCGAAGCGGATAATTCCACGGGCGACCGCGTGTTGCAGCAGGGTATGGGATGTCGCGGGGTCGATCTCCCGGCCAAACGTCACACATCCAAGTCCAAGTTGGCACAGCGGGGGTAGGGGAGATGACACGGGAATGTCGCGGATCGGTGAGATTCAGACTGGAGGTTTTCAGAGATTCGTATTTCCATGTATACACAACTCAAAACCCATCGCAGCCCTCCCGTTTTGCCGCCGCGCAGAAAGGCCGGCCCCTCGGTCGTCATTTCGACCGCAAACCGGGGCGGGCGGACGGGATTCGCTCCCTTTCCCCATGAAAGTCATCAAAGAAGGCGGTCATCGCCTGTTCGAAACCGATCCGGAAACGGCCCGCTACGTGGCGGAGATGCTCGCCGATTTGCGGCGCCGCGGCTTGGACGCCGTGCGCGACCTGAGCCGCAAGTTCGACGACTGGGCGCCGACGAGCTTCGAATTGACGGCAAAGCAGATCGACGAGGCGATCGCGCAGTGTCCGGAGCAACTGATCCGCGACACGGAGTTCTGTCAGGGTAACGTGCGCCGGTTTGCCGAAGCGCAGCTGAAGACGTTGGCCCCGTTGGAGGTCGAATCTCGGCCCGGGGTATGGCTCGGGCATCGGCACATCCCGGTGCGCAATGTCGGCAGTTATGTGCCCGGCGGGCGCTACCCGATGTTTGGGTCCGCCCAGATGAGCATCATTCCCGCGAAGGTGGCCGGCGTGAAAACGGTCGTGGCCTGCACGCCGCCGGTGAAGGGATCGGGCTACTACCCGGCGACGATCAACGCGATGAAGCGCGCCGGGGCGGACCGGATCTTTGTGCTCGGGGGCGTGCCCGCGATGGCGTTGATGGCCTTTGGCATGGGCGAGGTCGAACCGGCCGACATCCTGTGCGGCGCCGGCAACAAGTTCGTGGCCGAAGCGAAGCGGCAGTTGTTCGGCCAGTGCGGAATCGATCTCTTGGCCGGACCGACGGAAATCGCGGTCATCGCGGATGACACCGCGGATCCGGCGCTCGTTGCCTGCGACCTGCTCGGACAGGCGGAGCATGATCCCAACAGCGGGCAACTCTGCGTTTGTTTGAGCGAGGCGTTTGCGCGCGAAACGTTGCGGGAGGTTGAAAAGCAGCTCGCGGTGCTGCCGACGCGGGACATCGCCGCGCTGTCGTGGCGCGACTACGGCAAGCTCTATGTCGCCGAGAGCCGCGACGAGGCGATCGCGATCTCGGACGACTATGCCCCCGAGCACCTGGAGCTGCATGTCGGCGACGTGGACTACTATTTCGACCGATTGAAGAACTACGGGTCGCTGTTCATCGGCGAAGAGACGACCGTGGCCTACGGCGACAAGAGCATCGGCACGAACCACATTCTGCCGACGAGCCGCTCGGCCCGCTACACCGGCGGAGTCTGGGTCGGAAAGTTCCTGAAGACGGTTACGTATCAACGCATGACGCGGGCTGCGAGCATCGAGGTCGGCGCGGTGACGGCGCGGCAGTGCGACGTGGAACGCATGCAGGCGCACGCGATCACCGCGCGGGTGCGCGTGGAGCGCTACGGCGGCAAAGATGCGTGAGCCGCCGTGGCGGCGGTTTCGTTGACGCAAAAGGCGGGGCATTCGCCCCGCCTTTTTTCTGCCCGCGTTTCTGTCCGCTTCGTGCGGCGCCCGATCAGGTTCCTTCCGGCCGCGCCGGTTTGATGCGGGAAAGGAGGAAGGCGCAGATCAGGAGGATTCCCACCATCACGGCGAAGACCACGCCGAGGCTGATCTTGGCGTCGCGCAACGCACCGCCGATGTAGATGTAGATCCCGCCGATCACGCAGGCGACGAGGTTGAGCAAGCCGTAGCCGGTTGCCCGATACCGCGGATCCGCAATGAGGCAGAGGATCGGCATCATGTTGGCGTCGGTGAAATTTCGGGTGAGGCCGTAAACCGCGAGGCCGGCGATCGCGAGGGACAGGGACGGGGCGGCGGCGAGCAAAGCGATGCCGGCCGCGGCGACGCACAGGCCGATGGCGGGGGTGAGAATGCGGGCCCGCGGTTGGGTGCGACTCCAGCGGTCGGCGAGGGCGCCGCCGGCCAGCACGCCGATGAAGCCGGCGCCGCTCAACCAGGCGGTCGCGGAGAGACCACCGGTGCCTTGCGTGAGCTGGAAGCGTTCCTGGAAGTAGGTGGGCAGCCAGCCGACGAGGCCCCAGCCGGCGATGCCGAGCAGACCGAAGAAGGCGAGGGCGAGGAGGAAGGCGCGTTGCGCAAACAGGCTCCGCAAGGCGGCCGAGAAGGCGACCGGCTCAGGTTTCGGCGCCGAATCGGAGGCGGCAGCCGCCGGCGGGGCATCGCGCAGGAAAAACGGAAGCGCGACCGCGTAAATGATCCCGGCGATGCCGAAGAAGGTGAAGGCGTAGGTCCAGTCGTGGCGGTCGGCGAACCAGCCGCCCAAGCCGCCGAGACCCGAGCCAATGGTGATGCCGGTCATGTGGACGCCGGTGGCAAACGAGCGGGTGCTGCCGCGGTGGTAATCGGAGATCAGCGCCAGGGCGGCGGGAATGTAGGCGGCTTCGCTGAC
>JACCDQ012183661.1_pt1 | contig 21548 bp, 21 predicted proteins | sample 7446031 | NCBI WGS metagenome assembly JACCDQ01 (sample SAMN15323442, study PRJNA562643) | freshwater metagenome | isolation source: river surface water | place: USA:Blue River Watershed | collected 2017-08-17
GGTACGATGCTATAGGAGTTGTAATGAATATTATTGAATCAATTGAGCAAGAAGAGATTGCTCGTCTAACAGCCAATAAAACGCTTCCTGCGTTTGCACCTGGCGATACAGTTGTTGTGAACGTTAACGTGGTTGAAGGTAACCGCAAACGTGTACAGGCTTACGAAGGTGTTGTGATTGCTAAACGCAATCGTGGTTTGAACTCAAGCTTCATCGTTCGCAAGATTTCATCTGGCGAAGGTATTGAGCGTACATTCCAAACATACTCACCATTGATCGCTAGCGTTGAAGTGAAGCGTCGCGGTGATGTACGTCGTGCTAAGTTGTACTACTTGCGTGATCGTTCTGGTAAATCAGCACGTATCAAAGAGAAGCTACAAGCTCGCACAAAAGAAGTTGCTGCTGAGTAATCAGTACCAATTTTTTATCCAAAGGCAGCTTAGGCTGCCTTTGTGCTTTTTGGAGCAATGAATTAGCTGGCTTCAGATAAACTAGAACTCATGTCACGTTCAGCAGATTCCTCACCTAAAACTTCTGGTACTTCTCCATCTATTTTTGATCCAAGAGAAGTCCCGATTGTTTCTAGAGACAGTCATATGCCTGCGATTGAGCAGAGTCTATTGACCCCTGATAGCTTGCGCCTCAGATTCACTCAGGAGAAGGAGTGGCAGGCTGAGGTGACCGATGAAAATCGAGCAGCACTGGCCAGAGAAGGATCGGTCAAGGCTGGCCGTGGAGATGAGCTGACGCCAGCCGCAGTTCTAATTCCCTTGGTTGTTTATGGCCATGAATTAAAAATTCTGCTGACACAAAGAACAGCCCATTTGCATGATCATCCAGGTCAGATCAGTTTTCCTGGCGGACGCTGCGACCCGCAAGATAAATCAGTCATTGATACGGCTTTGCGTGAAGCAGAGGAGGAGATTGGGCTGCCTGCTAGTAAGGTCGAAATCCTTGGATCATTGCCTCACTACTTGACCATCACTGGCTATCAGGTGACTCCCGTGGTGAGTTTGGTGGACGCAGGACTTGAGTATCAGTCAGATGAATTTGAGGTTGCAGATATCTTTGAAGTACCGATGGGTTATTTGATGAACCCGCATCATCATGAGCAAAGAATGTGGCAAAGCCCGCAGGGTCAGCGTCGTTTTTATGCCATGCCCTATGAAAATAAGTTCATTTGGGGAGCAACTGCAGGTATGCTACGGAATCTTTACCACTTTTTAAAAGCATGACATTTTTCTCACTTCTCTTCGCTCTGATTGCTGAGCAATACAAGCCAGTTGAAAAAAATCATTGGGTCCATCGCATCACCCATGGCTGGTTAGATTTCATTGTTAAGAATATCGATACTGGCGCAGAACGCAGCGGTCGTCTGGCTTGTCTGGCGGCGTTGATTCCTCCGGTTGTTCTTGTTTTGGCCATCCATATTGTTTTACTGGCCACTCAACCGATGTTGGCTTTTATTTGGAATGTGTTGATTGTTTATTTGTTTTTAGGATTCAGACAATTCAGCCATCCATTCACAGCCATCCATGAAGCTTTACTCGACCGTGATTTAGACACTGCACGTCAATTGCTTGCTGAATGGCAGGGTGCAGGTGTTAATACTGAGACCATGAGCGAGTCAGAGGTGATTCGCTTAACCCTTGAGCAAGCCATCATCGGCGCTCACCGCCATGTATTTGGCCCCATCTTTTGGTTCATGTTGCCTTTTGGTCCTGCTGGGGTGGTGTTGTATCGCTTAAGTGAAACAGCTGCGCAACGTTGGCCTTCTCAGGCAAGCAGTTCTTTGGGTAGTGCGGCCAGAAGTTTGTTTCAGATCATCGATTGGATTCCGGTGCGCTTAACAGCAATCGGCTTTGCCATTGTTGGTAATTTTGAAGATGCTATTTACGGGTGGCGCTTTCATTTACGCAAATGGAGCAATGAGCTTGAGGCCATCATTTTGGCAGCAGGTGCAGGTGCATTGGGTGTTCGTTTAGGTGCGCCATTGCCTGAGCCGGACAGTGATGAGGCCTTGCGCATGGCTGAATCAGGAGAGCCACCTGTTTACGATATAGGCATTGAAGCATCTTTGCGTAGTCTGCGCTCTGCAGTTGGCCTTGTTTGGCGCGCAGTGATTCTTTGGTTGACGTTGATTGCTTTAATGACTATTTCAGTTTGGCTTGGATAGTATCTGCGTTATGGGATTCATGTCGTAACTGACGAAATAATTCCACGCGCTGAGCTGAAATAGTTCCTGAATCTACAGCAGATCTGACAACGCAGCCTGGTTCATCACCATGGCTGCAGTTATGAAACTTGCACTTCCCGAGCAAGGGTCTGAATTCAACAAAAGCATGTTGTAGCTCGCTCTCTGAGAGGTGAGCTAAACCAAATTCCTGAAACCCCGGTGAGTCTATCAATGCGCCAGCAAAAGACTTGATAGAAGAGTTGCTAGCAGGTAAGTCGTAATAACGACAAGCGGTGGTGGTGTGCTTGCCACTGTCTAACTTCTTAGAATGTTCTTGAGTTTGAGCCGCTGCATCAGGAATCAAAGCATTCAGTAGGGTCGACTTGCCCATGCCTGATTGACCAACCAATACTGATACGCGGCCCTGAACATGCGGCAGCAAAGCCTCTACTGAGGCAGGATCATGTTTGACTGACATTTCATGAACGGGGTAACCCATCGCAATATAGGGCTCGAGCATTTTGCGCGCAGCAGGCAACTTATTGGGTAGATCACATTTATTCAAAATGATTCTGGGGATGATGCCGGCGGTTTCGGCAGCAATCACTGCGCGACCCAAGAGGTCTGGGGAAAAGCCCGGTTCAGTTGCAAGCACGATCAAGATTTGATCAACATTGCTGGCAATCGATTTACTTTTATATGCATCTGAGCGATACAACAGATTTTTGCGCTCAACTATTTTTTCAATCACTGCCTGTTCAGGACCAGTCTCTTGAACTTCTAAAACATCGCCAACAGCACCCAAATGTTGCTTGCCACGCGAAGTCACTTGATACAAAGCTTGGGCACTGTTGCCTACCTCATCTTCTATTGCCCTGGCCAAATAATGTCGACCATATGAAGCAACGAGAAGGGCTTTGAATGATTTCATCAAATTATCTTACTGCCATGCTTTGTAAATGAGCAATGCGCAAAGGGGCTGGCGGATGAGAGTCATAAAACTTCGAGTAAAGCGGGTCCGGTGTAAGGGTCGCCGCATTGTCTTGATACAACTTGACCAACGCACTGATCAGATCATTGGCTGAAGATTTTTCAGCAGCAAAAGCATCAGCTTCGTATTCATGTTTGCGCGAACCCATGCTGTTGATTGGTGTCAAAAAGAAACCAAACACTGGTAAGACCAAGCTGAACAATGCCAATGCCAAGCCAGCGTTATATCCGTTTAAATCTGGTGTGATGCCCAAGCTTAAATAGAACCAAGCCTTGGTTGAAATCCAACCCAATAAGGCGAGTACTAAAAAGCTCAAAGCAAATGACTGGATCAAGCGCTTGCGAATGTGTTGGCGTTTGAAGTGTCCTAATTCATGGGCCAAAACCGCTTCGATCTCTTCGGGATTTAAACGCTCAATCAAGGTGTCAAAAAACACAATGCGTTTGGCTTTGCCCATGCCCGTGAAATAAGCATTTCCATGAGCGCTGCGCTTGCTGCCATCCATGATGAAAAGCCCTTGGCTGGTGAAGTCGCAGCGCTTGAGTAAACCTTCGATGCGGTCTTTCAAGGGACCATCTTCCAGCGGTTTAAATTTATTAAATAGAGGGGCGATGAAGGTCGGAAATAGCCAAAGTAGCAATGCATTAAAGCCTACCCACACAAACCAAGTCCAGACCCACCAATACTGACCAGCCTCAGTCATCAATGTCAGTACAACCCACAACAGTGGTAAACCTATGGCAAGACCGAGCAAAATACCTTTGAACATGTCTGCGAAAAATAGGGCTGGTGTCATTCTGTTAAAGCCAAATTTCTCTTCGATGCCAAATTGACGATGCCAAGAAAATGGTAAATCGATGATGCCAGTGATCAAGCTAATAGACACCAACAAAGCCATTTGTTGCGGAACGCCTGGACCTAATAAATCCAAAGTGTAGTTATGTAGGAGTTGTAAGCCTCCCAATAAGGTGAAGCCGATCAAGATAACCACTGATAAAGCAATCTCGAATAAGCCAAGACGTAATTTGGTCATGGTGTAGTCGGCTGCTTTGCGATGATCAGTGAGTGTTACTTTGCTGGCGAATTCTGCTGGAACCTGATCGCGATGCAATGCAATGTGACGCATGTGGCGAGAGGCCAAATAGTAACGAGTTGCAACACTGAGGGCCAAGCCCAAAAGAAAGATCAAAGTAAATGTCATGAGTTCGCTAAAAATGTTGAGAACCTATCGGAGGATTCTGATTAATGGGGCTATTTTTACACAAAACGATGTTGACGAATAAAGGACCTACTGGGATCGCAGACTTAGGAAAAAGCCCTTTACAAGGATTGAAGTACTTTTGAAATTTTTAAAGTAGGACAATCATCCCGCAGGTGTAATAATCACCAAAATGCTGTTTTATTGAAGAAGATGGTCGTTTTGCATCAAGTCTCACGAAACCAAATAAAATCATCCAATTAACTGTGCAGATGCGCAGTAAAAATAACAGGAATTGCTAAATACAAATGAGTACAACCAGAAAAAACGATCGTTTGGTATGGGTAGACATGGAGATGTCCGGTCTTCAGCCAGAAACTGATCGTATTTTAGAAATTGCCATGATCGTGACAGATGGAGATTTGAACATCGTTGCTGAAGGACCTGTTTTGGTGGTTCATCAAGAGGATGCTGTTTTAGATCGCATGGATGCTTGGAACAAAGGTACCCACGGCAAATCTGGTTTGATTGATAAAGTAAAGGCATCTACTTTGACTGAAGCAGATGTTGAAGCAGAGTGTTTGGCTTTTTTAAAGCAACATGTGAAATCCAGTATTTCTCCGATGTGCGGTAACACCATTCATCAGGATCGTCGCTTCATGAATCGTTACATGCCTAAACTGGAGGCATATTTCCATTATCGAAACATCGATGTTTCAACCATCAAAGAATTATGTAAACGTTGGCAGCCTGAAATTGCCAAAGGCTTCTCAAAGCAGCAAGCACACACCGCCTTGGCTGACATCATTGAGTCAGTCGAAGAGCTTCGCTATTACAGAGAAAAACTATTTATTCCAACCATTGGTGATGAGCCAATCGTTGAGGGTAATTAAGCTCACGAATAAGTCATCAAATTAAATAACTAAAAACAAGTAATTTAAAAATACTCAATAAAAGAAAACCATGCTTTCTCAAGACGCCAATATGTTTTTAAGAATTGCCGCCATCATCACGCCGGTGGTGCTGATCATTTTGGTGGGTTGGTTGTATGGTCGCAAAGCTCATCCTGATATGTCAGGCATCAATCGCGCAACCTTGGATGTGATTGCGCCACTCTTGGTGGTTTCCGCCTTCGTGAGTAAAGACTTTGAATTACTGGATCAGTGGAGCTTATTGCTGTGCGGTGTTGCTGTGGTTTTGGGCTCAGGTATTTTGGCTTGGCCGATCGCCAAGATATCGGGCATGGACCCTAAAACATTTGTGCCTCCGATGATGTTCAATAACTGCGGCAATATGGGTTTGCCTTTGGCGGTATTTGCTTTTGGTACAGCAGGTCTTGCTCCAGCCGTGGCCTTGTTTGCAATCTCAAATTTGATGCACTTCACCCTCGGGGTCAAGCTGGTCAATCCAAGAGCCTCAGTCAAAGGTGTCTTTGCCAATCCAATGGTGATTGCCACCATCTTGGGAGTCTTCCTTTCGGGCACCAAGCACCTTTACACCTTGCCAGAGCCTTTGTATCAATCAATCAAGCTATTAGGTGATGCCACTGTGCCACTGATGTTGTTCTCACTAGGCGTGCGCATGAAGGATGCCAATTTGAAGCATTGGCGTGAAGGATTTTTAGGTGCTGCAATCTGCCCGATTGTGGGATTGACGATTGCCTTGATCATTGCGCCGTTTGTTGAGATGACCGATCTTCAAAAAGGACTATTGTTTGTATTTGCGAGTTTGCCGCCAGCCGTATTGAACTTCTTGGTGGCTGATCGCAATAAACAAGATCCTGAACTCGTTGCCTCGATTGTTCTGCTTGGCAATTTATCTGCGATGATTTTCGTGCCGATTGGCTTGTACCTCGGCTTGAGGTAATAAGCTCAAGCGACTTACTTTGCTCTGATCGCAGATTTAGGGCGGAATGCTTTGATCACGGTTTCATTGGTCTCTACATAAGGACCGCCGATCAAATCGATACAGTAAGGTACCGCCGCAAAGATTCCTGGAACAATTGATTTACCATCGGCATCCTTTAAGCCTTCCAAGGTCTCTTGAATCGCTTTTGGTTGTCCTGGCAGGTTGATGATCAAGGCCGCATGGTTCTCGATTTCTCGCAGGGCGGCAACTTGTCTAGAAAGAATGGCTGTAGGAACGAATTTAAGGCTGATTTGGCGCATTTGTTCAGCAAAACCCGGCATTTCTCTACTGGCAACTGCCAAGGTTGCCTCGGGCGTCACATCTCTTCTGGAGGGCCCTGTGCCACCAGTGGTTAAAACCAAATCACAACCTACGTCATCCACCAATTCCTGTATGGTTTTTGAAATCAATTCTTTTTCATCGGGAATTAAACGAGACTCCATGTGCCAAGGAGATGTAAGGGCTTTAGAAAACCAAGATTCAAGGGCTGGGATGCCTTCATCTTGATAAACACCGCTACTGGCTCGGTCTGAAATTGAAATCAGGCCAATCCAAATTTCATCTGGATGTTGGCGTTTTGTATTTTTAGTATTGGTATTTTTTGCACTCATACGTCAATTCTAGCTATGATTGCGGAATGTTTTCACATTCACCCACACAATTACAAGAATTAGTCTCTTTTTTATTGGCCGAAGCCAAGGCTTTGGGCGCTACGGATGCTGCCGCAGAGCTTTCTGAGGGCAGTGGCTTATCGGTCTCAGTTCGCAAAGGCAATATCGAAACCATTGAGCAAAATCTTGATAAACAGGCGGGCGTCACAGTATTCATTGGCCAAAGACGTGGCAATGCTGGCACCAGCGATTTTTCAAAAGAATCTCTCAAGGCGAGCGTTAAAGCAGCTTTTCACATTGCACAACACACCGCTGAAGATGATTGTGCGGGATTGGCTGAAGCAGATTTATTGGAAAAAAATCCCAAAGATTTGGACTTGTACCATCCTTGGAATATCAATACTGCCGAAGCTGTAGAAATTGCCAGAGATGCTGAGCGCGGCGCTTTTGCTGTGAGTAAAAACATCACCAACAGTGATGGTGCAACTGTTTCTGCACAGCAGTCACATTTCATGTTGGGCACCAGCAATGGTTTCATGGGTGGCTATGCCATCTCTCGTCACTACATCGCCTGCACCCCTATCGCCAGTGCGTCAAATAAAAAAGGCGCTGCCATGCAGCGTGATGATTGGCACACAACAGCTCGTGCGCCAGAGGACTTGGCCAGACCTCAAGACGTTGGCGCTTATGCTGCCAAAAGAGCTTTGGCAAGATTAGGTGCGCGATCAATTTCGACCAGACATTGCCCAGTTTTATTTGAAGCCCCATTGGCTGTTGGCTTGGTGGGAGCATATGTGCAAGCCACCTCTGGTGGAGCCTTGTACAGAAAGTCTAGTTTCTTGCAAGACAGTTTAGGTAAAACAATTTTTCCTAAACACATTAATCTATTGGAAGAGCCACACATTCCTCGTTTAACAGGCAGTGCGCCATTTGACGAAGAGGGTGTCAGAACTCGTTCGCGCAAAGTGATTGATGCGGGTGTTGTGCAGGGATACTTCTTATCCACTTACTCAGCCAGAAAGTTGGGCATGCAAACCACTGGTAATGCGGGTGGTTCTCATCAATTGCAATTCAAAAGCCGCTTAACAAAACCATCTGATGATTTGCCTGCCATGTTGAAAAAAATGGGTACTGGCTTATTGGTCACAGATCTGATGGGGCAGGGCGTTAACTATGTGAATGGTGATTATTCACGAGGTGCTTTTGGATATTGGGTCGAGAATGGTGTGATTGTTCATCCGGTTGAAGAAATCACCATTGCAGGCAATCTAAATGATATGTTCAAGCAAATCGTGGCCATCGGCGCAGACACTCTGGTGCGTGGCACCAAAGAGACAGGTTCAATACTGATTGAAAATATGACCGTGGGCGGTCGCTAAATTCATTGACCGCTTGGGTGAACTCTTAAAGCTTGCTGGTGTAGGTCACAAAAGCATACGCCAGCGTGCCATTGTGATGCTCTTCTCTTGAAACTTCTTCCCAGAGCATGTCATCGACATCAGGGAAAAAAGCGTCGCCATCAATTTCGATATCCACTTCAGTGATGATGAGCTTATCGACATACATCAAAGCTTCATCATAAATTTGTGCGCCGCCAATGATGAAGGCTTTTTCAACACCAGAGCAGGCATCAATCGCATCCTCTAGAGATGTGAATGTTTCCGCTCCCTCGGCTTTAAATTCTGGATTGCGACTCACAACGATGTTGCGTCTGCCAGGCAGTGGTCTACCTAAAGATACCCAAGTGTTGCGGCCCATGATGATGGGGCAACCCAAGGTGGTATTTTTAAAGTGTTTGAGATCTTCAGGTAGGTGCCAAGGCAGGGTGTTGTTCACACCGATCACGCCATTTTTAGCGCGCGCAACAATGATGGCTAATTCCACAAGAATCCTTTGATTAAATTGCTACTGGAGCTTTGATGGCGTCATGGTGCTGATAGCCAATCAGTTCAAAGTCTTCGTATTCGTAGTCAAAAATAGAAGCAGGTTTGCGTCGAATATTCAACTTTGGCAAAGGCAAAGGTTGACGCGATAACTGAAGTTTCACTTGCTCCATGTGATTGGAGTACAAGTGGCAATCACCGCCTGTCCAAATAAACTCACCTGGGGTTAAGCCAGTTTGCTGAGCAATCATGTGAGTCAATAAAGCGTAGCTGGCAATGTTAAATGGCACGCCCAAGAAAATATCGGCACTGCGTTGATAGAGTTGGCAAGACAATTTGCCATCAGCAACATAAAACTGAAAGAAAGCGTGGCATGGTGGTAAAGCCATGCGAGGAATCTCAGCAACGTTCCATGCTGAAACAATTAAACGACGTGAATCAGGATTGTTTTTAATCTGGTCCATCAGTTGACTGATTTGATCAACGTGTTCGCCATTGGGTGCGGGCCATGAGCGCCACTGATAACCATAAATCGGACCGAGCTCACCGTCTTCTTTGGCCCACTCATCCCAAATGCTCACACCACGTTCTTTTAACCAATTGTTATTGGTGCTGCCTTGCAAAAACCAAAGCAATTCAATGATGATTGATTTGAGGTGTAACTTTTTAGTAGTTACAACAGGAAATCCCTCTTGTAAATCAAAGCGCATTTGATGGCCAAACACTGAAACAGTGCCCGTGCCAGTGCGGTCTGATTTGTGGGTTCCTTTGGCCAAAACATGGCTCATGAGATCTAGATATTGCTGCATATCAGAATTCTACTACTTGCTAAAAGTAACCACGTGATCGGCCACTAATTTGATGCCAATTTTTTCACCAATGGCATGGTTATGGTGACTTGGCACCATGGTCAGTAAGCGTTGACCAGAGTCGAGTTGAACCGTGTACAAAAAATCACCGCCACGAAAAGCCTTGGTGATCACTTCCGCTTGAAGAGGGCTGTCATCATCATGAACAATGTCGTCGGCTCGCAAAAGAACATCGACTTCTTCGTTGGGTAGACCATAGCTTGCTTGTGGCAGAGGTAGTAAGCCTAATTCAATTTCTACAGAAGGACCTGGTTTGGTGACTCCTGGAACAAACACACCATAACCTACAAAGTCGGCAACAAAGCGCGTGGCAGGACGGTGATAGAGGTTGTAGGCGCTGTCCCACTGAACCAAGCGACCATCCACCATCACCCCAACATCATCGGCAATCGCAAATGCTTCAAATTGATCATGCGTGACCAATAAAGCAGTTGTGCCATTGGCCTTCAAAATATCTCGGACTTCTCCGGCTAAGCGCTCACGCAAATCCACATCCAAGTTAGAGAATGGTTCATCCAAAAGCAGTAATTCTGGTTCTGGAGCCATGGCACGAGCCAAGGCCACACGTTGTTGTTGTCCGCCAGATAGTTCATGGGGGTAGCGATGCCCAACATTGTGAAGGCCCACCCGCTCAAGCCATTCCTCTGCCTTGTGCAAAGCTTCTTTTTGGCTCAAATCTCTTAAACCAAAAGCCACGTTCTGGGCATTGGTTAAATGGGGAAACAGGGCATAGTCTTGGAAAACCACGCCAACACGTCTTTTTTCTGGGGCGATTGAAAAATCTTTTGAGCTAACTATTTGCTTATCAAGCGTGATCGTGCCATTTTGGATAGGCTCAAAACCACAAATTGCTCGCAAAACTGTTGATTTGCCGCAGCCTGAGGGGCCCAGCAAACAGCCAATCTTGCCATGGTCTAAATGCATGCTCAAGCCTTGTACGACATGGTTCCAGCTACCAGATTTCTCACCTGGATAACCCACATCAATGGCCTCAATATTTAAATGAATTGGTTGCGTATCGATAATCATTCTTATAATTATCCCATCTTGCGACCACGAATAACACCCATACTCTTATCTTTGGTATTGGCTTTGCCAATATTAGGGATTTTTGCCGCACTTCTGAACCCTCAGTCCAGCAGTGATGGCGTGCTTGGACACCTATTAAGTACGGTCTTGCCAGGCTATGCTTGGACCACCTTGATCTTGGCTTTGGGCGTGACAGTGGGTGTTGCCAGCATGGGCATCATCACAGCATGGTTGGTGGCGACTTGTGAGTTTCCAGGAAAAAGAGTTTTTGAATGGGCTTTGATCTTGCCATTGGCCATGCCAACCTATGTGATGGCATACGCCTACACCGATTTTTTTCAATTCTCAGGACCAATTCAAACTCTCTTACGAGATTTATTGGGCGTCGATCGCTTGCCATGGTTCCCTGAGCCAAGATCTCTATGGGGCGCGATTTGTGTATTGAGCCTGGCCGTGTATCCCTACGTCTATCTTTTGTGCCGCACGGCTTTTTTAGAGCGCAGCCCTCGTTTGATTGAGGCAGCAAGAACTCTTGGAGCCGGCCCTTGGGGTGCTTTTTGGCAAGTCGCTTTGCCAATGGCAAGACCTGCGACCATGGCAGGTGTGGCTTTGGCATTGATGGAGGCGGTCGCTGATTACGGGGCCATGTCTTATTTTGGTGTGCAAACCATGACCACTGGTATTTACAGAGCTTGGTTGAGCATGGGTGATCGCATGGCGGCAGTGCAGTTGTCTGCTGCATTATTGGGCATCATTTTTTTACTGCTACTTCTTGAGCATGCCAGTCGTCGAAAAATGCGTTTTGCCACTTCAGGTCAGCGCTTTAGACAGATCAAACCTTGGCGACTACAAGGAAGAAAAGCTTTTTGGGCCAGCTTGTCTTGCTTATTACCTTTGCTGTTCGGTTTTATCTTGCCGGTCATCATCATGGCCTATTTGGCTATTTCAAGCGGCGAGAGTTTGAACGAACGTTATTGGAATTGGTTAGGCAACACCATCACCTTGTCGACTCTCACAGCGATTTGCGCTGTTGCGATTGCCGTTTGGTTGGCTTATAGCGCAAGACTTGCCAAAGGTGGATTGCAACAACTGGTGAACCGCATGGTCAGCTTAGGGTATGCCGTTCCTGGAGCTGTTCTAGCAGTCGGTATTTTGGTCTTGTTAGGGCAGATGGATATTGCATGGTTGATTTCTGGTTCAGTCGTGGTTCTGGTTTATGCGTATCTGACACGTTTTTTATCTTCTAGTTTGCAAACAGTTGAAGCAGGCTTGAGCAAAATCACGCCAAGTATGGATGCCAGCGCCATGAGTTTGGGATCTGGTCGCTGGGAATTGTTGAGAAAAATTCACTTGCCACTTTTGCGACGTAGTTTGTTAACGGCTGGCTTACTTGTATTTGTTGATGTCATGAAAGAGTTGCCAGCCACTTTGGTTTTGCGACCCTTCAACTTTGATACCTTGGCAGTAGTGACTTATCAGTTGGCATCCGATGAGCGTTTGGCTGAAGCTGCTTGGCCAGCGTTGACGATTGTGTTGGCAGGTCTTCTGCCAGTGATCATCCTATCTAGAGCGATGTCTAAGGACTAAGCTTGTGGCGTGACGCCAAGAATTTCATGAAGTTTGGGCGAGGTGGTTGTGTATTGCAGATGGATGACTTGCCCTGGGTGAATGTGGGCAGCACATCCATAAGCTGCCAAAGTTGCTTCATGAAAACCGCACACGATTAATTTCTTTTTGCCAGGGTAGGTGTTGATATCACCCACAGCAAAAATGCCAGCTGTACTGCTTTGAAATTTTTCCGTGTCCACCAGCACTTGTTTATTTTCTAAATCGATACCCCAATCAGCAATAGGTCCAAGCTTTGGTGAAATACCAAGCAAAGGAAGCAGTGCATCTAAAGGTAGGTGATGTGTCTGCCCATCGAAGTCTGCGACTTCTAGACTGATGATTCTTCCATCATTTGTTTTGAAATTGGTGACTTGTCCAAGCTGAACTTTGATCAAACCTTGAGCACACAAGGCTTGAAAGCGTTGAATCAATGATTCATCTGCTTTAAAAACATCGCGTCTGTGAACCAAGGTGATGCTTTTAGCAATACCAACCAATGCAACGGCAGCTTCTAAGGCAGATGTTTCTCCACCATTGATGACCACATCTTGGCCAGCATATTGATTCGCTTGCCCCAATTTATAAAAGACTTGTTTGCCTTCGAAAGAATCGATTCCAGGTAATGACAATTTGCGGGGTTTGAATGCACCCACCCCAGCAGAAACGATGATGACTTTACTGATGAATGTCTCTTGCGATGTGTGCACATCAAAGCGACCATCATCACGTTTTTCAACCAAGGTAACTTCTTGCTTGAAGTGAGTCGGTGTTTGCAGGACTTTGATTTGTTCTTGCAGGCGATCAATTAAATCTTGACCAGTGCAAAAAGGAATACCAGGAATATCGTAGATTGGTTTGTCAGCGTAGAGCTCGACGCATTGACCACCTGCTTGGGGAAGGGCATCAATCAAATGTGCTTTGATGCCCAACAAGCCTAATTGAAAAACTTGATAAAGACCTACCGGTCCTGCGCCGATAACAATGGCATCTGTCTCAATGGTTAATTGTTTTTCTGCCACAGGATCTTTCTGAAAGATACCTTAGCGAACCAACTCGCCTAGTTTATTTTTCACATCTTTCCAGTCGTCTGCATCAGGCAAGCCTTCTTTTGACTTGGTGATTGACGGCCACTTGGCTGCAAGTTCAAGATTGAGTTTGATATAGGCCTGTTGATCACCGGGCACATCATCCTCAGCATAAATTGCATTGACTGGACATTCTGGAACACAAACCGCACAGTCGATGCACTCGTCCGGATCAATCACTAAGAAGTTAGGACCTTCACGGAAACAATCAACTGGGCAAACGTCCACGCAATCGGTGTACTTACAACGGATACAGGCTTCGGTTACTACATAAGTCATGGCATCAATCTCAAAGAAGACGAAAACCAATATTTTATCTTAGACGGAGCAAATCATTGCAGATAGCCTTATTCTTAGGCGTGTCATCGTCATTTCTAAGTGATTTAAATCAATGACATACAATAAAGAAAAGCAAGAAAACGTATAAAAACAGGAGACAAATATGTCACAAAATGCACAAAAACCGAAGATTTTGGTCGCGCGCTCGATCTTTCCAGACCTATTGGCTGAGTTGGAGAAGGTTGCGATTGTTCAATCTAATCAGAGTGACCACCTTTGGAATGCTGCTGATTTGAAAGCGGCCTTGGCTGATAAAGATGCGGCAATCGTATCGGGCGGTGAGCGCGTTGATGCCGATATTCTGAAAGCCTCGCCAAATTTAAAAATTGTTTCAAATATTGCCGTTGGTTATAACAACCTAGATATGCCAGCTTTTAAAGCGGCCAATGTGATGGCTACCAACACACCTGATGTGTTGACGGATACCACTGCTGATTTTGGTTTTACTTTAATGATGGCAACAGCTCGTCGTGTGACCGAAAGTGAGCGTTGGTTAAGAGACGGTCATTGGGCTAAGTTCTCCATTTGTGATGCACCACTTTCAATGGATATTCATCATTCCACTTTGGGCATCATGGGCATGGGTCGTATTGGTCAAGCGATTGCTAAACGAGCGCGTGGTTTCAATATGAATGTGAAGTACTTTAATCGCTCTCGTTTGTCTGAAGATTTAGAAAAAGAATGTGGTGCTACTTATGTGGATCGTGAAACTTTGCTCAAAGAATCCGATCATATTATTTTGGTCATGCCTTACACCCCAGAGAATCATCATCTCTTTGGTGAAAAAGAGTTGAATTTAATGAAGCCCACTGCAACCCTTGTGAACATTGCGCGCGGCGGCATTGTTGATGAGCACGCTTTAGCCAAGGCGCTCAAAAAAAACAGAATTTTTGGCGCAGGCTTGGATGTGTTTGAGGGTGAGCCAAAAGTGATTCCGGAGTTATTGGCACTGAAGAATGTGGTCTTAGCTCCGCACATGGCAAGCGCCACAGAGAAAACCAGAAGAGCGATGATTCAGTTGGCAATCAAAAATTGTTTGGCAGGTTTGAATGGTCAAACGCCACCTAATTTATTGAAAGCTTGAAGTTAGAAGGATTTGACTCGAAAGATTCGAATCAAAAGACTAGAAATTAGTCTTGAGCAGTAGGAGTTTTGGTGTCATTGATGGTGGTTTCTTTAACAGCCACCTCAATGCCACCAAATCTATCGGCCACCCAGTTATACACTTTGCATGCCAACCACAGCAAACCAAAGCCGATCAATGCATTGAGAATCAATGCTGAAATCACTGTGAAACCAGGTAATTCGCCATCTCTCACAAAAGCAACAAAGAGAGCTAATAAAACAACTGGCACTGAAAAACTCAAATACACCAACACCAATGTCTTGGCCGTATGAAGAGGGTCGACATACACAATTTCTCTTTTGGTGTATTTGGTGCTTGGCATTTTATGTTTCGATGAAAAAGTTAATGTTGCTTGAATTGCCGCAATTCTATACCAAATCTTATATTAATGTTGCGTTGCAATAAGGTTGCCTCATGAACCTTTGCGCTTCAAAGCGCTTGCTAAAGGGCTTCCTTAAACCAAGCCCTCGAATAAAACCACTCCAACGGTATCTCCGGCCTGGATGTTTTCTTGATCGTGGGCCAACACAATGAAGCAATCTGCTTCACTCATGGAGCGCAAAACGCCTGATCCTTGAGCGCCGGTAATCCTGACCGTTCTGCCACCTGTGGCATCTGTCGATAAGATACCTCGTTGAAACTCAGTGCGACCTGGGCGTTTACGGATTGCTTCCACAGTTTTCGCTTGCATCATCGGTGGAGCAACTTGAGTGGCACCACTCATGGCCAAGAGGGCATTTCTGACAAATTGATAAAAAGTCACCATCACAGCCACAGGGTTACCAGGTAAACCAAATAAAACGGCACGATGTTGATCGCCTTGGATTGAGCCAAAGGCCATGGGCCGACCAGGGCGCATCGCAATTTTCCAAAAACTCACATCACCCAGTTCGCGCATGATTTGCTTGGTGTAGTCTGCTTCACCAACTGAGACGCCACCGGAAGTAATCACGGCATCACAAGTCGCTGCAGCCTTGCTAAAGGTGGCTCGCATGGCATCAGGGTTGTCTTTCACAACACCAAAGTCATGAAGTTCAACATTCAAGCGACTCAGCATTCCAAAAAGGGTGTAGCGATTGCTGTCATACACACAGCCTTCATCTAATGGCTGACCAATCGAGCGAAGTTCATCACCGGTTGAGAAGAAGCCAACCTTGAGACGACGTTTGACCGTTACAGAACCAACGCCTAGGGATGCAATCAAACCTAAATCGGATGGTCTGATGATCTTGCCAGCAGATAAGGCTGCTTGACCAATCGAAAGATCCTCGCCTTTTAAGCGACGGTTATCGCCAGCCTTGATCACTGATGATTGAAACTGGATTTGATCGCCATCAACTTTGACTAATTCTTGAGGAATGGTGGTGTCGCAACCAGTAGGCATCACTGCACCTGTCATGATGCGAACGCATTGACCTTGTTGCACCATGCCCTCAAACGCATTCCCAGCAAAACCTTTGCCAATCATTGTTAAGGAGGTCACGCCATCTTTAACAATGGATGTGCCGCTGAAAGCATAGCCATCCATGGCTGAGTTATCGGCAGAGGGAACATTGATGGGGGAGACGATGTCATTGGCTAGCACTCGTCCCAATGAGTCATATATAGAAACGGTTTCTGTTTCAAGCGCCAGTGATGCTGGTCTGACAAATTCGTCAACAATTTTTGTGGCGACTTCGACTCGCAAAGATTCTGGATCGTAGTCAGACATGCAAGTGACAACAGAATGGAGGGTGGGTAGTGAGCTCATCTAAATTATTCTTGATTTAACTGATGAAGATACTTAGCCACCGATGTATGACATTTCAACTTTGCGTTTACCTTCCAGTTCTGGAGAGCCGCGCAATTCTGAATATCGATCGGTGCGATGAGACCAAACTTGCGCAATGGCATTGCTGATTTCTAAATCTGATTTGCCAGCACGCAGTAAAGCCTTTAAATCATGGCCTTCTGTGGCAAATAAACATAAATACATTTTTCCTTCAGTTGACAGACGAGCTCTTGAACAATCTTTGCAGAAAGCCTGAGTCACACTTGAAATCACGCCCACTTCGCCAGACCCGTCAAGATAGCGCCAGCGCTCAGCGACTTCACCAGGGTAGTTCGGGTCGATATTTGTTAAAGGGAATGTTTCATGAATCTTGGCAATCACTTCCGCAGAAGGTAGAACTTCTGTCATATTCCAACCATTGGATGCACCCACGTCCATGAATTCAATGAAACGCAGAATCACATCACTGCCTTTGAAATACTTCGCCATGGGGATGATCTCGTGATCATTTGTTCCCTTTTTAACAACCATGTTGACTTTGATATTTTTAAAGCCAACTTCACGGGCTGCTTCGATACCATCTAAAACATCAGCCACTGGAAAGCCCACATCATTCATCTTCTGGAATGTTGCGTCATCCAAACCATCAAGACTGATGGTCATTCTGGTCAAGCCCGCATCTTTCAAAGATTGAGCTTTTTTACGCAGTAAGCTGCCATTGGTGGTCAGTGTTAGGTCCAATGGTTGACCGCTCAGTGTTTTAAGAGAGGCCAACATTTCAATTAATTTTTCAACGTGTTTGCGAAGCAGAGGTTCGCCACCAGTTAAGCGGATTTTTTCTACGCCGTGCTCGATGTAGATTTTTGCCAGACGAACGATCTCTTCGAAACTTAAAAGATCCCCATGAGATAAATAGGGGTAATCTTTATCGAAGACTTCTTTGGGCATGCAATAAGTGCACCGAAAGTTACAACGATCGGTGACTGAAATCCTTAAATCATGAAGACGTCGCCCACGGGTGTCGGCGAGCAGGCCATTAGGCTTCAACAGTTGTTCCGGAATGACCGGAACATGACTGTCGATTTTTCTTTGGCGCTCATCAATGAGGGGTATGACTCTTTCTGACATAACCCTCATTGTAGAACTAAGTTCACTTTTCGATGGTTTGTTCTTTTCCGCCGGTTTCTACCAGAACCATAGGGCCTGTCGAGACTTCAACAGGTGGCTTTGGCTCACGAGGCGGGTGAGAAATCACTGGCTCAGCAGCAATTTGCACACGAACTTCTTCTAATTTTTGATGATCGGTGTTTACCCAGACCATTCCGGCAGATTCAATCACTGAAGTTAGTTCAGACGTTTTCAAGGGCTGAAACTCAACTTTTGGCAATGGAGCAGGGGTCGGAGCTGGAGTGGCTGCTGGAGTTTCAATGGAAACAGCAGAAGTGACTGGTGTAGCAACTACAGGTGCTGGTGTTTCAATCACTGGTGCGCTTGCAGTCTCAGTGTTCATTGAAGAATGATTCGATGACTCAGTCGAAGCATTAACAGCAGATGAAGTCACTGCTGCGGCTACCGCAGCCACTGCAACTGTTGATGCTGTTGCTGAAATATCTGAACCTTCCACATTAGCATCTTGCGCATTTTCTGGGCGGTCTGCACGATCACGACCACGATTGCGACCACGACGATTACGACCACGACGGCGCTCATCACCTTCGCCAGTTTCAGCATTTTGTGGAACCTCAGCATGCGTCAATAAATCTTTTGCTTGATCTGCTTTTGCATCTTGATTAGCTTCAGGTTTATTTTGACGCTGTTGATTGCGGCCATTGCGTTGATTGCCTTGACGACCTTCTTTGTTGTCAAGCTTCTCTTCACCATCGCGTGGCGTTTGATTGCGATCGCCCGCTTCATTCTTATTACGGTTATTGCGATTGCGGTTATTGCGGTTGCGATTGTTACGATCACCATTGCGATCGCCGGCTTCGCCGCGACCACGACCATTGTTTGGACGCTTATCACTGGCTTTAACTTCTTCTTTCGAGCCAAAAAGTTTCTTGATGAAACCAATCAAGCCACCGGAAGATTGCTTCTCACCAGCCACTTTGCGTTCTGCACGTGGAACACTGGCTGGAGCAGGTTGGCTTGGTCGTACACCTTTGACAGCAGCTTCTTGACGAGGTTTGGCCTCTTCAGCTTTGCGATTCAAGATGGTGTCAGATTCAAGTTCCTTGCTGGCTTCTTCCGCCATCGCATAGCTTGCTTTAGGATCATCTAAACGAGGATCATCATGGCGCAAGCGTTCAAGTTTGTAATGCGGTGTTTCTAAGTGCTTGTTTGGTAATAGCAAGACATTCACTTTGAAACGACTTTCAATCTTGATCACTTCAGCACGTTTCTCATTGAGCAAGAAAGCTGCTACATCGACAGGCACCTGACAATGAATCGCTGCAGTATTTTCTTTCATCGCTTCTTCTTGAATGATGCGAAGAACTTGAAGCGCTGAAGACTCTGTGTCACGGATGTGGCCTGTGCCATTACAACGTGGGCAGGTAACGTTACTGCTCTCTGATAGAGCAGGGCGCAAACGTTGACGCGATAGTTCTAAAAGACCAAAGCGTGAGATCTTGCCCATTTGAACGCGAGCACGATCGTGGCGCAAAGCATCTTTGAGGCGTTGTTCAACATCTTTTTGATTCTTGGAAGACTCCATATCAATGAAGTCGATCACGATCAAGCCACCCAAGTCACGCAAACGCATTTGGCGAGCCAATTCGTCGGCGGCTTCTAAGTTTGTTCTGGCCGCTGTTTCTTCAATGTCTGAACCGCGAGTTGAGCGAGCAGAGTTGACGTCGACAGACACCAAAGCTTCTGTGTGGTCGATCACGATCGCACCACCAGAAGGCAAGGTCACTGTACGAGAGTAGGCGGTTTCAATTTGGTGTTCAATTTGAAAACGTGAGAACAAGGGCACATCGTCTTGATAGCGTTTCACGCGTGACATGTTGTCAGGCATCACCACAGACATGAAAGAGCTGGCTTGCTCGTAAATTTCATCGGTATCGATCAGGATTTCACCGATATCAGGCTGGAAGTAGTCTCTGATGGCTCGGATCACCAAGCTTGACTCTAAGTAAATCAATAATGGTGCTTGGTTGCCGCTGGCAGCTTCATCAATCGCTGTCCAAAGCTGCATCAAGTAACTCAAGTCCCATTGCAATTCTTCGGCACTTCTACCAATTCCAGCAGTTCTGGCAATGATGCTCATGCCATCTGGAACCGTTAATTGGCTCATGGCTTCGCGTAACTCAGCACGATCTTCGCCTTCGATACGACGAGAAACGCCACCGCCTCTTGGATTATTTGGCATTAACACCAAATAACGACCGGCTAAGGAGATGAAGCTCGTGAGGGCAGCACCTTTGTTGCCACGTTCTTCTTTTTCTACTTGAACGATGATTTCTTGGCCTTCGCGCAAGGCATCTTTGATGCCTGCAGTGCGAACGTCAATACCGTCCTTGAAATAAGCTCTTGAAACCTCTTTGAAAGGCAAAAAGCCATGACGCTCTTCACCGTAGTTCACGAAGCAAGCTTCTAATGAGGGTTCAATGCGTGTGATCACGCCTTTGTAGATATTGCCTTTACGTTGTTCACGTCCAGTTGTTTCAATATCAATGTCGATCAGTTTTTGACCATCAACAATGGCTACGCGCAGCTCTTCTTGCTGGGTAGCGTTAAATAACATTCGTTTCATTTAAATCTCCGTCCTGCAGCCAGGCAGCCATCGCGGTGAGCGAAACGGAATTGAAGGGATTGCGTGAGGCAATCTCTGTGATGACAAACTTCACTACACTCGCTGACTTATTCTTCTTTGCGGGTCAGCGTGCGCTTAAATTCTTTTATCAGTTTCGCAGTTCGCGGCACTATGCCAGCCAACTTTGCGTCTCATTACATCAGGGGAGAGGCGAACCCTGGAAATATTTTTGGCTATTTCAGACCCGGCTTGGGGCGCTACCATGCAAACAATAAATTTGATGTTGCGCAGCAAGATAGGTCATTATATGTCATATGAACAGTAATTCGGTAACCCAACACATTGTTTTATTTGAGGAAGCTGGCCAAAGGCTAGATAATTTCCTGTTTCGCATGGCAAAAGGGGTGCCCAAGACCCATATTTACCGAATTATTCGCTCTGGCGAGGTCAGGGTGAACAAAAAAAGGGCTGATGCCAGCCAAAAAATCCAAGAAGGTGATGTTTTACGCCTGCCACCGTTGCGAGTTTCTGAGGCAAAAGCACCAGCGAATGACTTCATTTCGAAGAAGATGAATGAAGAAATAGTAATTTTGCATGAAGATGACAGCATTTTAGTAGTAGATAAACCTTCTGGAATTGCTGTGCATGGTGGTTCGGGGGTGTCCTTGGGCTTGATTGAGGCCATGAGAGCCCAAAGACCAGACGCAAAATTCCTAGAATTGGTCCATAGACTCGATCGTGATACTTCTGGCATTTTGATGTTGGCCAAGAAACGCAGTGCTTTGGTTCATCTTCACGAACAAATTCGTGAGGGAAAGATGGAAAAGCGCTACTTATTAATAGTGCATGGTCAGTTACCAGTCAGTGGTAAGTCGATTCCACTCAAATACCCATTACTCAAATACCTGCTTCCCAATGGTGAGCGTCGAGTCAGAGTTGCCGCGGATGGGGGGCAGCCCAGTCATACCAATATCCGTGTCAAAGCAAATTATCGCGATGGCCTCTGCAGTTTGGTTGAAGCTCAACTTAAAACTGGCCGCACCCATCAAATTCGGGTGCATTTACAAACTTACGGTCATCCTATTTTGGGCGATGACAAGTACGGTGATCAAGAATTAGATAAAGTGTTGAAACCAAAAAGACTTTTACTGCACGCAAGACATTTATCATTCATTCATCCTAAAACAGAAGAAAAAATGA
>JACCDQ010009235.1_pt1 | contig 21538 bp, 20 predicted proteins | sample 7446031 | NCBI WGS metagenome assembly JACCDQ01 (sample SAMN15323442, study PRJNA562643) | freshwater metagenome | isolation source: river surface water | place: USA:Blue River Watershed | collected 2017-08-17
AAGCACAGCGGCTTTTCGCACACCACGTGCAGGCCGGCCTCCAGCGCCGCCTTGCAGATGGCGTAGTGGGTGCCGTTGGGCGTGGCCACCGACACCGCCTGGATGCCGTCCGGGCGCTGTGCCTCCTGGGCGAACATCGTGGCGTAATCGGGGTAGCAGCGCTGCGGCGCCACGCCCAGGTTCACGCCGAAGTCGCGGCCGCGCACGGGGTCGATGTCGAAGGCGCCCGCCACCAGTTGGAACACCTGGTCGCGCAGCGCGGCCGATCGGTGGATGTAGCCGATCTGGCTGCCTTTACCGCCGCCCACCATGGCCCAGCGGATGGGGGCCGGAACGAGTCGTTCGCCGTTGATCATGTCTGTGCCTCCTGAAGCGGTCGGGGTCAATGGAAGCCCACGCCGCGCAGAAAATCGCGGCTGGCTTTCACGTCGTTCATCACCGAACCGGTGTGGCGTGGGTCGCGCTCCTGCTCCACGGTGATGTAGCCCTGGTAGCCCATGTCGGCCAGGGTCTGGCGGATGCCATCGTAGTCCAGCACGCCTTGGCCAATGGGACACATCACGCCTTCACCGCAGGCCTCGAAAAAGCGAATGCGTTGGCCCAGCACGCGGTCAAAGACCCGCTGGTCGATGTCCTTGAAGTGCACGTAGTCGACGCGGTCGGCGTACTGGCGCAGCGTGGCCACCGGGTCCATGCCCGCGTAGTGGGTGTGCCCGGTGTCCAGGCACAGGCCGGCCACTTCGTGCGGAATGTCGCGCAGGATGCGGTCGATCTCGTCGGCAAACTCGATGTAGCCGCCCGCGTGCGGGTGGATCACGGTGCGGATGCCGTAGGTGTGCCAAGACAGTTCGACAATGGCGCGGATGTGGCCGACCATCGTGGTCCACTGTTCGTCGTTCAAACGCGGCGCACGGGCGCTGTGACCGGCGGCGTAGTCGCGCTCGTCGTGGCCCCAGTCCATCACCACCAAATAGGGCGCTGCAAAGCGCTGGCCGGGCTCGGTGGGCAATTGGGGCAACTGGCGGATCAGCCCGCAAATTTCGTGCGTCTGGCGGATCAAGTTCTCACCGTTGGCAGCGGCCACCAAGTCGTCAAAGATGGTGCCCGCCACGATGCGCAGGCCGTGCCGGTCCAGCTCGGCCGACACGGTGGCCACGTCCAGCGGCATGTAGCCGTGAGGGCCCAGCTCCAGGCCCCGGTAGCCGGCCTGGCTGGCCTCTTGCAGCACCGTGGTCCAGTGCGGCAGGTGCGGGTTCTTGACGTCGTCCACGCCCCAGCAGCAGGGCGCGCTCATGATGTGGATGGTCATGTCAGGTTCCTCTCAGTCGTTGAGGGCCCAGTTCGCCGTTCTGAAATGCCTGCATCAGCGCCTGGATGCCCAGTGGATGTGTAAAAAAGCCACCCGAAGGTGGCTGTCAAGACCGTGGAGAAAACAACTCGAAAACTCAAGCGCGGCGCTTTTTGTTGCGGTACTGGTCGGCCACCACCGCTGCCACAATGATCGCGCCCTTGACCATTTCTTGGTAGTAGGCGTCAATCCGAATAAAGGTGAAGCCCGAAGTCATCACACCCAAAATCAGCACCCCAATCACCGTGCCTGTGATGCGCCCCTTGCCACCCACCAAAGACGTGCCGCCAATCACCACCGCGGCAATCGCATCCAATTCGTACATCACGCCCATGCCCGATTGGCCCGAAATGGCGCGTGCAGCGGTCACGGTACCGGCAATGCCCGCCAGCAAACCGGCAATGGTGTAGATGTAGATCAGGTGCCGGTTGACATTGATGCCCGACACAATGGCCGCCTGGCGGTTCGCGCCGATGGCGTATGTGAACTTGCCGAAGCGTGTGTAACGCAACACCACGTGAAAGATCAGGGCAATCACCACAAAAATAATCACCGGGTTGGCGCCAGAGCCGATCCAGGCAAAGTCATCGGTCAGCATGGAAACGGGCATGCCACCGGTGAACCACTTGGCAAAACCACGCGCCGCCACCATGGTGCCCAGCGTTGCAATAAAGGGCGGGATCATGGTGTAAGCAATCAGCGAGCCGTTGAGCAAGCCGATCAGCAAGCCCGTGACAGCCCCGGCCAGAATCGGCCAAAAAATGGGCAAATCGGTCAGGGCCGGGAACACCGCGCGCGGAAAGTCCGACACCTGGGCCAGACTGGCCGACACCACTGCCGCCGCCGCCACCACCGACCCCGACGACAAATCGATACCGCTGGTGATGATGACCAAGTTCACGCCCACAGCGATGATGCCGATCACCGCCATTTGCAACACAATGATTTGCAGGCGATCTGCGTTGAAAAGAAAGCTCTGGTCGTTCAGGATCCAGCCCAAGGCTTCAAAAAACAAGCCAATGCCCACCAGCACCAAAAATATGCTGGCTTCCTGCGGCATTTTGAATTTAGAGGGGTTGTTGAGTGTCATGTTGTTGCTCGCTGCTGAGGTGTTCATCAAAGTCTCCGTTGCGTCACTTGGAGGCCAAATCCATCACGCTCACTTGGTTGGCGTCGGCGCGGTCCAAAATTCCTGTTATGCGGCCTTCGTGCATAACTGCCACGCGGTCGCTCATGCCCAGCACCTCAGGCATTTCCGATGAAATCATCAAAATCGCCACGCCTTGGCCCGCCAGTTCCGACACCAATCGGTGAATTTCGGCTTTCGCGCCCACGTCTATGCCCCGGGTGGGCTCGTCAAGAATCAAAATCTTGGGGTTGGTCAGCAACCAGCGGGCAACCAGCACCTTTTGCTGGTTCCCGCCCGACAGGTTTTGAATGATTTCGTGCATGTCTGGCGTTTTCACGCGCAGGCGGGTCGCCATGTCAATGGCGTCTTTGGTCAGGGCTGCACTGTCCACAAAACCCAGCTTGTTCACGTAGCGCTGGTTCAGCACCGCCATTTCGGCGTTGGTTTGAATGTCCAGGCACAAAAAGCAGCCGGTGTCCTTGCGGTCTTCGGTCAAAAACGCCATGCCGTGGGTCATGGCTTTGGCCGGCGTGTCAATCACCAATTCCTGACCCCGGATGCTGATGCTCCCGCTGCTAGCGGGTGTCACGCCAAACAGGGTTTCCGCCACATTCGACCGCCCGGAGCCCACCAAACCGGCCAAGCCCAGAATCTCGCCCGCCCGAATGTCAAACGACACATCGCGGAACACTCCGTCGAGCGTCAGGTTCTTCACCGACAGCACCACTTCGCCGATCGGAACCTCTTGCTTCGGGAACATTTGCGTGATTTCCCGGCCCACCATCATTTTGATGATGTCGTCACGGGTCACGTCGGTCGACGCGCAAGTGGCGATGTATTTGCCGTCCCGAAACACCGAAAACTCATCGGCGATTTCGAACAGCTCGTTCATTTTGTGTGTGATGTACACAATGCCTTTGCCTTGCTCGCGCAGGCGCCGGATGATCTTGAACAGGTGCTCCACCTCTTTCTCGGTCAACGCCGAGGTGGGCTCGTCCATGATCAGCACATCAGAGTTGTAAGACACCGCTTTGGCAATTTCCACCATCTGGCGGCTGGCCACCGACAGGGTCTGAATTTCCACTGTCGGGTCGATGTCAATGTTGAGTTGCGCGAACAGTTCGGCCGTTTTCTGCCGAAGCGCATGGTGGTCCACAAAACCCAGGCGGTTTTTGGGCTCGCGGGTGATCCAGACGTTCTCAGCCACCGTCATGTGCGGCATGAGGTTGAGTTCTTGGTGGATCATGGCGATGCCCTGGTTCAGGGCGTCAATCGGCGACTTCATCGTGATCGGCTTGCCATTGAGCAATATCTCGCCTTTGTCGGGCGTGTAAATGCCCGAGATGATCTTCATCAGTGTTGACTTGCCAGCGCCGTTCTCGCCCATCAGCGCGTGCACAGTGCCGGCGCGCAAAGCAAAAGAAACGTTGTCCAGCGCCACCACACCGGGAAACGCCTTGCGGATGCCACTAATGGCTAGCAGCGGGGGCTGTGTGGCGGCCTGCGCTTGAGGCGCAGCCCGCTCCAAGGTCATGGCGTCAGACATGCAAAGGGCTCCATACCGAACAAAATAAAAAAAGGGGCCACCCCAAGCAAGGCGCCCCTATCGTTGTGGTCTTAGTTTTTGCCAGCGTACTTGGCCAAGTTGGCGGGGGTCACCAGCTCAAACGGCACGTTCACGAAACGCTCAACCGGCTGCTTCTTGATCAGCTTGATGGCGGCGTCCACAGCGCCAGAACCTTGACCAGCTGCGTTTTGGAACACGGTCACTTTCAAGTCGCCAGCCTTCATGGAAGCCAAAGCGTCAGGGGTGGCGTCAATGCCAGCCACGATGGTGGCGGGGGTCCACTTCTTGGAGGCCTTCAAAGCGTTGATGGCGCCGATGGCCATTTCGTCGTTGTTAGCGATGATCGCATCAAACTTCACGCCCGAAGAAATCCAGTTGGTGGTGATGTCTTGGCCTTGAGTGCGTTCCCACTTGCCTTCGCGCTTGTCCACAATCTTCAAGCCCGAGCATTCTTTGGTTTTCACCACGTCTTCGATGTCTTGGGTGCGGGTGCGAGCGGCTTCGTTGGACAGTTCACCCATCAGCACCAAAATGTCGCCTTTGCCTTTGAGCAAACGGCACACTTCTTGGGTTTGCACGGTGCCAGATACTTTTTCGTCAGACGCCACAAATGCCACGCCAGCGGGCAGGTTTGCGAAGTCCACCGGCTTGCGGTTCACGTACACCAGGGGGATCTTGGCATCGGTCACCATCTTGGTGATCTTGGGGGTCACGTCGGTGTCAACCGGGTTCACAATGATTGCGTCCACTTTCTGGGCAATGAGGTTCTGGATTTGGCTGAGTTGCTTGCCCACGTCGTTTTGTGCGTCTTCCACCTGAACCGTTGCACCTGCTTTTTTGGCAGCGTCAAGCGTGCCGTTTTTCAGGATGGTCAGGAAGGTGTCTTGCAAAGCCATGGCAACACCGATTTTTTGGGCTTGCGCGGCCAAAGGCGACAGCAAGGTGGCAGATACAGCAGCAGCAACGAGAAGTTTTTTCATGAAAAGTCTCCGAGTTTGAGAAGGTTTTGCCGGTACCGGTCGTCCGGTGGTGGATCGCGCCCTGAAGGGTTCAGAGCACGACTTGGCAAGAACGAACTATACGTACATTTGTTTGGCTTTTGGAAATTATTTTCTAAGTGTTTACCATTAGAGTAATTTTTTTCTTTAGACTTTAGACTACTTCGGCTTGCGCTCCTTTTTTCACATTTGCAGCGCAGCCCAACCCTTACACACCGACCACAAGGTCCTTCATGAGACCATGACAACGATGAGCAAACTGCAGTTTCCCAAGGGGCGCACCTTCGACCTGGCTTGCCTGGGCCGCCTGGCCGTGGACTTGTACGCCCAACAGTTCGGCAGCCACCTGGAAGATGCCCGCAGCCTGGGCAAATACCTGGGCGGCAGCTCGGCCAACCTAGCGTTCGGCGTGGCCCGCCTGGGTTGCAAAAGTGCCATGATTTCGCGTGTGGGCAACGAGCAAATGGGCCGTTACCTGACCGAAACCCTGCAGGCCGAGGGCTGCGACACCAGCCAGGTGCAGGTGGACCCCGACCGCCTCACGGGCTTGGTGCTGCTGGGCCTGAAAGACCGCGACACCTTCCCACTGCTGTTCGTGCGCGAAAACTGCGCCGACATGGCGATGGACGCCACCCAGATCAGCGCTGACTTCATTGCCCAGTGCCGGGCCCTGGCCATCACGGGCACCCACCTGTCCACCCCGGGCACACGCGCTGCGTCGCACCGGGCGCTGCAGTTGGCACGCCAGCACGGCACCACCACCGTGCTCGACATCGATTACCGCCCCGTGTTATGGGGCTTGACTGGCCGTGGCGCCGGTGAAAACCGCTATGTGGCCGACGAAGGCGTGACCCGCCAACTGCAGGAATCGCTGCCCCTGTTCGACCTGTTGGTGGGCACAGAAGAAGAGTTCTTCATTGCAGGCGGGTTAGCCAACGACATTATCGGAAGCCTGCGTGCGGTGCGCGCGCTCTGCCCCACAGCCACGCTGGTGGTCAAGCGCGGCGCCCTGGGCTGCTGCGTCATCGAAGGCGACATCCCAGACGACATCGACGCCGCGCCCACCTACCGTGGCGAGCGCGTTGAAGTGCTCAACGTGCTGGGCGCGGGCGATGCGTTCTTGTCGGGCCTGATGGCCAGCCTGTTGCAAGGCAAGGACTGGGCCGAATCCACCCAGGTGGCCAACGCCTGCGGTGCGATTGTGGTTTCGCGCCATGCCTGCTCGGCCGCCATGCCCACCCCGGCTGAACTGGCCCACTGGTTCGGTGGCAGCCGCAACCCCAAAGTGGACGCCGACGAACAACTGGCCCACTTGCACCGGGTCACAGCAGCGCGCCCCAGCTGGAACGACCTGTGCGTGATGGCCTTTGACCACCGCAGCCAATTCTTTGACATTGCACGCCAGGCAGGTGCCAGCGAAAGCCGCATCCCCGCCTTGAAAAAGCTGCTGGTGCAAGCCGCCGAACAGGTGGAGCGCAGCCGCCAGCTGCAAGGCCACACCGGCGTGCTGATCGACGGTGGCGACTACGGCCGCGACGCCCTGGCCAGCGCCACCGGCCGTGGCTGGTGGGTCGGCCGCCCGGTGGAGCTGCCCGGTTCGCGCCCGTTGCGTTTTGACGGCACCCGTTCCGTGGGCAGCGCACTCATTCACTGGCCCACCGAGCAGGTGGTGAAGTGCTTGGTGCATTACCACCCAGACGACGACTACCAACTGCGCCTGGAGCAAGAACAGAAAGTGCTGGAGTTGTGGGAAGCCACGCGCGAATCGGGCAACGAACTGCTGCTCGAAATCATTCCGCCCAAAGCCTTGACCCCCGCTGGCACCGAAGACGCGGCCGTGCTGCGCGCGGTCAAACGCTTCTACAACCTGGGCGTCAAACCCGAATGGTGGAAACTCGCGCCCATGCAAGAACAAGGCTGGCGCGACCTGGAGGCCTTGGTGGCCGAACGCGACCGCCACTGCCGCGGCGCCGTGATTCTGGGCCTGAACCAGCCGCTGGACTATTTGGCCGACAGCTTCTCCAACGCCACCAACCCGATCGTCAAAGGCTTCATGGTGGGCCGCACGCTGTGGGTGGATGCTTCCCACAAATGGCTCAAGGGCGACATTGACGATGCGGCCTTCGTGAACGAAGTGGCTCGCAACTTTGCCGTGTTGGTAGACGCCTGGCGCAACCGCCACAGCCCCATCCGTGCCGCGGCCTGAAGCGCCTGCCAGCTATTTGTGAAAACATACTGTCTATGACAACCCAAAGACTCACCATGGCCCAGGCGCTGGTCAAGCACCTGGCGGCCCTGCGCATCGAAACCCACGACGGCCAAGTTGTGCCCTACTGTGGCGGCGTGTTCACCATCTTCGGTCACGGCAATGTGGCCGGCATGGGCGAAGCGCTGGTGGCCGAGCGCGAGCACCTGCCCACCTTCCGCGCCCACAACGAACAGACCATGGCCCACGCGGCCATTGCCTACGCCAAGGCCAGTTTCCGCGAACGCATCCTGGCGGTCAGCACCAGCATTGGCCCGGGTGCCACCAACATGGTCACCGCAGCTGCCGTGGCGCACGTAAACCGCTTGCCGGTGTTGCTGTTGCCCGGCGACGTGTTTGCCACCCGCCGCCCCGACCCGGTGCTGCAGCAGATTGAAAGCTTTGGCCAGGGCGATGTGAGCGCCAGCGACTGCTTCCGCCCTGTCACCCGCTACTTTGACCGCCTGACGCGGCCCGAGCACATCCTGACCGCGCTGCCACGCGCCATTCAGATGATGACCGACCCGGCCAACTGCGGCCCGGCTTGCCTGTCGCTGCCGCAAGACGTGCAGGCCATGGCTTTCGACTGCCCAGAAAGCTTCCTGAACCCCGAGGTGCTGCGCTTCCGCCGCCCGCCGGCCGACCCGCGCGAACTGGCCCAGGCCGCCGCCCTGCTGCGCAGCGCCAAGAAGCCGCTGATCGTGGCCGGTGGTGGTGTGCTGTACAGCCAGGCGTGGGACGCCCTGCGCGCCTTTGCCGACGCCCACGGCGTGCCGGTGGTGGAATCGCACGGCGGCAAGAGCAGCCTGCCGTGGGACCACCCATTCAACCTGGGTGCCATCGGCGTGGACGGTGTGTCCTGGGCCAACGAGATGGCGCGCGAAGCCGACGTGGTGTTTGCCGTGGGCACCCGCCTGCAGGACTTCACCACCGGCTCGCACGCGCTGTTCCCGCAGGCCCGCCTGCTGAGCCTGAACGTGCAGCCCTACGACGCCGGCAAATGGAGCGGTGCCGCCTTGGTGGCCGACGCCCGCACCGGCTTGGAACAACTGGCGCCCTTGCTGCAAGGCTGGGCTGCCGACGCTGCGTGGACCACCCGCGCTCGGCAGCAAGCGGCGGCGGCCAACGCCCGCATCACCGAACTGACCACCCACGTGCCCCAAGGCGTGCTGCCCTACGACGCCGAGGTGATCGGCGCGGTGCGCGATTCCGCCACCGAACTGGGCCTGGACAGCGGCGTGCAAGACGTGGCCTTGTGTGCCGCCGGTACCCTGCCGGCCGAGCTGCACAAGCTGTGGCGCGCCAGCAAGCCCGGCAACTACCACATGGAGTACGGCTACTCCTGCATGGGCTACGAAGTGGCCGGTGGCCTGGGCGTGAAAATGGCCCGCCCTGAGCAGGAATCCATCGTCATGGTGGGCGACGGCTCCTACATGATGGCCAACAGCGAACTGGCCACCTCGCTGCTGTTGGGCAAAAAGATGATTGTCGTCATCCTGGACAACCGGGGTTACGGCTGCATCGAACGCCTGCAGCTCAAGAGCGGCAGCCCCAGCTTCAACAACATGCTCGACGACTGCGTGCCCGAAGGCGGCGAACGCAGCACCATCGACTTTGCCATGCATGCGCGCGCCATGGGTGCCGACGCGGTGCACGTCAAAGACGTGGCCGAACTGAAAGCCGCCATGGTGCAGGCCCGCGCCGCCAAGCGCACCCAAGTCATCGTCATCGACACCACCCACACCCGCATCACCGACGGCGGCTGCTGGTGGGAAGTGGGCATCCCCGAGGTGTCCACCCGCGCCGAAGTGCGCGACGCCCACACCCGCTACGTCGAGATGCAAAAAGCCCAACGCATCTGACTCCTTTTGTTATTTCACTTTTTTGGACTGCAACATGACCTGGAACGTACGCATCGGCATCAACCCCATATCTTGGTTCAACGACGACATGCCCTCGCTGGGCGGCGAAACACCGCTGGAAACGGCGCTGAAAGAAGGCGCTGAAATCGGCTACGTCGGCTTTGAATTGGGCAACAAATTCCCCAAAGACGGCCCCTCGCTCAAGGCCAAGCTCGACGAGTTCGGCCTGGTCTGTGTGTCTGGCTGGTACTCGGGCTTTTTGGCCGAAGTCAAACCCGGCCAAAGCAATGCCGACGCCGTGGCCGAAGAAATTGAAAACTGCAAAGCCCACATGAGCAAACTGCAGTACAACGGCGCAACCGTGGTGGTTTACGGCGAATGCGCCGGCACCGTGCAAGGTCAGATGGACACCCCCGTGTCCAAGCGCCCCCAGTTCGCCAGCGAAGCGCTTTGGCAAGCCTACGCCGAGCGCCTGAACGCCTTCGGCGAACACCTGATCAAAACCTACGGTATCAAACTGGCTTACCACCACCACATGGGTGCCTACGTCGAAAGCCCAGCCGACGTGGACAAGCTGATGGCCCTGACCGACCCCGCCAAGGTGTTCCTGCTGTTTGACACCGGGCACGCCTACTTTGGCGGCGCCGTCAACCCGACGGAGCTGTTGAACAAGCATGTGAAACGTGTGGTGCATGTGCACTGCAAAGACGTGCGTACCCCCGTGATTGCCCAGGCTCGCAACGACAGCTGGAGCTTCCTGAGTGGTGTGCTCAACGGCACTTTCACCGTGCCGGGCGATGGCAGCATTGACTACGCCACCGTGCTCAAAACCCTCAAGGACAACGGCTACGAAGGCTGGCTGGTGGTGGAAGCCGAACAAGACCCCGCAGTGGCCCCCAGCTACCAGTACGCCAAAAAGGGTTATGACACCCTGCGGGGCTTGGTGGATGCGCTGAACTGACCCCCGGGAGCCGAACATGGTGAGTCCTCTTCTGGCCAAAGCCGCTCCCACGGGGCGCGAGATCGTCAACGTCACGCCCGAACGCGCAGGCTGGACGCACGTGGGTTTCCGCGCTGTGCGCATTGCGCCCGGCGACAGCGAAACCGTCGAAACCGGTTCGCGCGAACTGTGCTTGGTGGTGTTGACAGGCACCGTGGATGTCACCGTGGACGGCGTGACCCACAGCAACCTGGGCCGCCGCGCCAGCGTGTTCGAAGAGGTGTCGCCCGCAGCCGTGTATGTGCCGGCTGGCAAAACGGTGCACATCAGCACCTGGGCCGGGGCAAGCAAGGGCGCCGAAGTGGCCTTGTGCACCGCCCCCGGTGGCGCTGATGCCGCTGGCCGCAGCGTGCGCGTGATTGACCCCGACAGCATGAAGCGCAGCGTGCGCGGCAAAGGCAGCAACACACGCTACGTATGCGACATTCTGCCCCACGACGACCCCACTGCCGCCCACCTGCTGGTGGTGGAGGTGATGACACCGGCCAGCCATTCGAGCAGTTACCCGCCCCACAAGCACGACCAGGAAACGCCGCCCACCGAGACCCTGCTGGAAGAAACCTACTACCACCGCCTGAACCCGCCGCAGGGCTTTGCTTTTCAGCGCGTCTACACCGACGACCGAAGCCTGGACGAGGCCTGCGCCGTGGAAGACCACGACGTGGTGATGGTGCCGCGTGGCTACCACCCGGTGGTTGCCCCCCACGGCTACGACCTGTACTACCTGAATGTGATGGCGGGCCCCAACCGTTTCTGGGTCTTCAAAAACGACCCAGCGCATGAATGGATGTTGAAGTAAAGCGTGTACAGATCCAGCTGAGACAGGTAGCGGGCGGCCATCAAACGCGCAACGGGGCTGGTTGCACACCCGTTTGCCCTTGAGCGCACCGATCACCCAAAGTGGAAAGCGGACAAGGTTGTCTCCATCACCCGGTCCGTGAAGACTTTGCGGCCTGGGTCTGTGCCTGCCGCGCCAGCCACCACCATCAACGGAATCAGGTGCTCCTCAGCGCGGGGTGGGTGGCACAAGCGGGCACCAGGTGCGCGCTCCCACTCGCTCAGTTGCCGATCACGCTCAGGCCCATCCGCCTCCACCGCGCGTGTCAACCAGGCATCAAACTCGTCAGAGATAGGGCCAAATCGAGGGTCGCCATATCCCCGCATGTTGTGAAAGCTCATGCCGCTGCCGACGATCAGCACGCCTTGGTCACGCAATGATTCGAGCGCTTTGCCAACAGCCAAGTGCGCGCCCGGATCCAACGATGCATTCAATGACAACTGCACCACAGGAATGTCGGCTTCGGGAAACATCAACAACAGGGGAATGAACATGCCGTGGTCGAACCCGCGTGAAGCGTGGGCTTGGGCGGCAATGCCTGCTGCTTGAAGCTGAGCGACCAGTTGCTTGGCCAGTGCCGGTTCTCCTGCGGCCGGGTACTTCAGTTCGTAGGTGTGTGGCGGAAAGCCGTAGTAGTCGTAAATCAGTTCGGGCTGTGCGTGGCTGGTCACGTTAATGACAGATTCCATCCAATGTGCCGACACCATCACGATGGCTTTGGGTTGCTGAGGCAAGTGGTTGGCAATGCCGCGCAAGTAGTCCGCCATCTTGTCCCAGGCGTTGCGGGGGCTCCACTCCATAAAAAAGCAGGGGCCGCCGCCGTGCGGGATGAACACGGTGGGCATGCGGGAAGGGGGTTGAGCAGAGGTGGGATTCATCGCCAGTCTCCTGTGTGCTTTGAGGTTGTATGGGAAGCCGATGCTTCGGTCGAGTGCGAAGCATACGCCGCCACCAGGGTGTCTGGCCGCAGCCCTTGCACAAGCCGTGACGCAGTAACCGACCACCCACAAGGGGTTGGTTCAACCTTGGGCCTTTGGCTGGCCCCTGGCTTGCAGGATGTGTGGCAGGTTGAGCTCGATCCAGTCCGCCAAGGCTTCCACGCGAGAGCTGATTTCTTCGCCCATGGGTGTGAGCGTGTACTCCACATGGGGCGGCACCACGGGCTTGGCCTCGCGTTTCACAAAGCCGTCGCTCTCCAACCCCTTGAGGGTTTGAGCCAGCATTTTTTCGCTGATGCCCTTGATCTTGCGGCGCAGATCGCTGAAGCGGTGCATGCCGTCACGCAGCGCCACGAGCACCAACACCCCCCAGCGGCTGGTGGCATGCAGCAGCACGTCGCGCGAAGGGCACGCGTCCGAAAACACGTCGCCGCGACGAAGTTTGCCGGAAAGCGTGGGCGTGATCTGGCTCATGGATACTTACCTTTAAGTGCGTACTTGCAAAAAGTTTGCTTAAGCCTAATCATACAGACCCTCTCAACATTCTTCAATGGAGTCTTTTCAATGATTGCTGTTACCGGCGCTTCTGGCCAACTGGGCCGTTTGGTCATTCAATCCCTGCTCACCCAAGTGAGTGCTTCTGACATCGTGGCGGTGGTGCGCAAGCCAGACAGCGTGTCCGACCTGGCCGCCCAAGGCGTGCAAGTCCGCAAGGCAGACTACACCCAGCCCGATGCCTTGAGCGCGGCATTTGCCGGGGTAGAAAAGCTGCTCCTCATTTCATCGAGCGAAGTGGGGCAACGCGCGCCGCAACACCGCAACGTGGTGGATGCAGCCAAACGCGCGGGGGTGAAGCTTCTGGCGTACACCAGTTTGCTGCATGCCGACACCTCACCCCTGGCCTTGGCGCGGGAGCATCTCGACACCGAGGCATACATCAAAGCCTCGGGCATTCCTTACGCCATGCTGCGCAACGGGTGGTACACCGAAAACTACCTGGCCAGCGTGGCCCCCGCGTTGCAGCACGGTGCTTTCATCGGCAGCGCCGGCGAAGGTCGCATTGCTTCTGCTGCAAGAGCTGATTACGCGGCCGCCGCCGCTGCTGTGCTGACGCTGCCGGGCCAAGAAGGCAAAACCTATGAACTGGCCGGCGATGACGCCTACACGCTGACAGAGTTTGCCGCTGAACTGAGCCGCCAGGCTGGAAAGACCGTGCCGTACGTGAACCTGAGCAAAGCCGATTTCAAGGGCGCATTGCTGGGCGCAGGGCTGCCCGAAGGGTTGGCTGAGCTGCTGGCCGACTCCGACGTGGGGGCCTCGCAAGGTGGTTTGTTCGATGGAGGCCGCCAATTGGGTGGCTTGATTGGCCGCCCGACCACCGCTCTGAGCGACTTGATGAAGGCTGCTGTGCGGTAGTGGCATGACGCCTAACGAGCGGTGGCGGGTGCCCTTGATCCAAAAAGCTTGCTCGACCCTGTAGCATGTAGCACCATGTCTTCGCACCCTTGGCTCGCCGCACTTTCTGATTCTGCTCTGCTGGCACAAGCCGGTCCTTCCGTCTTGGCCCGCGGGCAAACCTACGCCAGCAGTGGCGCCATCCGCGACCCCGCCATTCCACCCCTGGAGCCAGACGAAGCCATTGCACTGGAGGGGGTGGTGGACGGCACCAAGCGCTACCACACGCGGGTTTGGGTCGATGCCCATGACGGTATGCTCTCGGGCGATTGCGACTGCCCTCATGCTGACGATGGGTACTTCTGCAAACACCAGGTGGCCATGGCCTTGACGCTGCGCGGCATCATGGGTGGCGAGGCGCCCAAACCCGACCCGGCTGCCACCAAGAAAGTGGCCGCAGCGGCCAAGCGCGCTGAAACCCAAGCCAAAAACCGCGAGGCACTGCAGCAGTTCCTGCGTCAACAAAGTGCTGCCGCATTGGCCGAACGCCTCTGGCAATGGGCCGAGGACGACCGCAACCGAATGGCGGAGCTGAAGGCCTGGCACACCCAGGCCAACGCCGAACACAACCCCAAGGCACTCAAAAGCGCTATCACCGACATTCTGCGCAGCACCAAGGGCTTTCTTGGCAGGCGTGACTCCAACCTCTACGCACAACAAGCCCGCCAGTTGATCCCCATGCTCGCGCCTTGGCTGCAACAAGACCCGGCGCAATTGCGCGAGCTGTGCGAACACGCGTTGTTGCGCCTATTCAAAGTGGCCGAGCAGAGCGACGATTCCGACGGTGAAATCGGTGGCGTGATGATCGATCTGCACAATCTGCTGCTCGATGCCTTGCGCGCCTCAGCGCCCCCGGCATCCTGGGTGGATCGCTGGTTTGCCCTGCAAGCGGCCGACCCCTGGGGACTCTGGGGCGAGGAGGAGTTGCTGGCCGCCGCCGGCCCCGCCGTGCAGGCTCGGTACGCCGAACGCGCTGCGGCCGACTGGCACCAATGGCTGCAAGCCCACCCGCCGCAGCCCGAAGTGCCGGTGACCGCCAAGGGGCGCAAGTCGGCGTTGTCGGCGTGGTCAGAGTCACAGGATCGCATCGACTGGGAACGCAGAAAGCTTCGGCGCCGCTACCTCAACAGCCTGAAACAGCAAGAGGATGTGCAGGCCGTCATTGATGTGATGCGAGCTGACCTGGCCGACGCCACGGAACACATTGAACTGGTTCAGTTCTGTGAAGCGCACGAACGTTACCGCGAAGCCATGCAGTATGTGCAGGCCGCTCGCCAACTTTACCCGGAAGACGGGCGCGTGGCCGATGCCCTGCTGCGTTGCTACGAACGCGATGGCTGGGATGAAGAGGCCCTGGCCCTGCGGCGTCAGCAATTCGAAGCCTGCCCCGATGTGGCGCATTTCCAGGCCTTGCTCAAGGCCGCCCGCCAAGCAGGGCAAGACGAAGGGCGTTACAAGGCGTCCTTGTTCGACTGGGCACAACTGCAAGAGCAGGCGCTTGCTCCCAGGTTCACCTTCGTGGACCGCTTTTTCTTTTTGCCGGGGCGCGCCGGTGTTCAACCCGATGTGTCTCTGCGGGTGAGCTGGTTGCTTGCCGACCACCAACCCGAAGCGGCGTTGGCGCTGGCCGCCACCCCAGGCCACCACTGCAACCCCCGCCTGCTGCTTCAACTTGCCCGCCAGCTGCCACCAGACCGCAATGCCGACGCTATTCCCTTGTTGCTGCGCGTGTTCAACGACGCCATCCAGTCTGCCAAGTCGCCCTACCACGAGCCCTTGGCTTTGGTGCGGGAAACCTTGTCGCGGATGACGGCAGCGCAAGGCGTTGACTGGTTGCAGGAGTTGCGCACAGTGCACAAGGCCAAGCGGAATTTCTTGGCGGGGTTGCCCGACTGAGGTCAGTCGATTTGATTCAAGCCGCCCATGCGCCCATGCTGGCTAGGCAACTGGCACGCCTGAACGAATCAACATGCCCGGACGACATGAATCTTTCGCTGTCTCCCAAGCGGAGCGCAGAGCCCGCCGTCTTTCTTGGTGCCCTGAGAACCCCCAGTCCACGGACATGTCGAATCAGTAGCCCCGGCATTCCGATCAAATATTTTTTGAATCGTTGATAATCTTTCCATGGAAACCATTCTTGTCTAACTGGAGAGCGTCATGGTGGCCCATGCCATTGCAGTCCCAGACCCATCCTTGGTCCTGGGCAAAGCCACGATCCGGGCAGCCCACGAACTGGCGCTGTCCCATGCGGCCTTGGCCCGTGTGATCGGTTTGAGTGAGCCGACGATCAGCCGCATCGCCAAAGAGGGCAGGGGGATCGATCCCAGCTCCAAGGCCGGCCAACTGGCCATGCTGGTGATTCGCCTGTTCCGCGCTCTCGACCCGATGGTGGGCTCGGACAATCAGAAACGCCACGACTGGCTCTACAGCCACAACCGAGCCCTCAACGGCATGCCGGCCAAGCTGATCGAAAGTCCTCAAGGGCTGGTGTTCACGTTGGCCTACCTGGATGGCATGCGTGCCGCCGCCTGATCAGACGTCCACCAGAGTGCAGCCCATGCCATGGCAACCTGAATGGATCGCAGACCAGACGGTGGCGTATGCCATGTTGGCGGTGCGACTGGTCGAGACACAGCACATCGCCGCAACGATGCGCCTGGTCGACAACGCCGCCGAGCAGGACCTGCTGGAGCAAATGCTGGAGGGCAGCAAACCCCCCATTCCCATGGCGGCCGAGGGGCTGCATTACTTGCTGGCTGCACCGTTTCGCTACATACCGCCCACCGGCTCCCGATTCCGCGCGCCCCATGCGCCGGGCTTGTGGTACGGCGCCGATGATGCGTTCTGTGCTTGCGCCGAAATTGCGTATTGGCGCCAGATGTTCTTACGGGACAGTGCGGGCCTGGTCAATGAGGCCCTGTCCACAGAGCACTCGATGTACCAAGCCCAGGTCTCTGGGCTGGCCATCGATCTGCTGTCACCGCCTTGGGACGCAGCGACCGCGACCTGGACAGATCCAGCCGATTACACCCAGACACAGCGCCTGGGCCATCTGGTGCGTGAAGCTGGACGGATCGCCTGGATACGCTACGCCTCGGTGCGGGCGCCGGGTCATGTTTGTGCTGCGGTGTTTCAGCCTCAGAGTTTGAGCATGGTCACACCAGAGGGGCGTTACGAGCAGTGGCATTGCTACGCGACGCGGGACCGGGTGACGTTTTCCAATGGCAAGGAGCGGTTTGATTTTTGACGGGGCAGGGGGGAAAGGGTAGTCGAATGCAATTAGCATTCCGACCTCAACCACCTTGGCTATCTTCCGTCCTAGGTGGCAGCGTTGCCGCTGAGATCTTGACTGTGGCAATGACCGACAGGGCTGGATCAAGGCAGTCTCGTTAAACATTGAGGCCTGGATTTCTTGCGCGTTCCACCCGGCAACCGCCTGGAGGCACTTTCAGGCGACCGGCAGGGCCAGCACAGCATTCGCTTCAACGACCAATCTCATTGCGGCGTGCATCAAAGCAAACAAGGAGGCTGTGTGCAAGTTGGCAAGAAACACAAAACACCCCGCGGGCACCGACTGGGAACGCGTCTAGCGCGGGCCAAAATCCGCGCAAGGCTGGCACGGGTAGAGATAGGAAACTTTGGCGATTGCAAGCCTTTACGCGAAGGCGTGCAAGAGCTTCGGATTGACCACGGGCCAGGTTACAGGGTGGATGTGAGCCTGCACGGCCTGCGCCGTTCGTTTAAGAGCCTGACCGAGTGGCTGGAAATCCCGGCCGGTGTGGTGGCGCAAATCATGGGGCACAAGCCCAGCGCCACCGCAGAGAAACATTACACAGTGCGCCCGCTGGACTTGCTGCGCGTACACCACGAGCGCATTGAGGCGTGGATTCTGGAACAGGCGAGGGTGCCATTTGTGGCCGATGCCCATCCCGGCAAGCTGGCGCTGGTAGTCGCCTGATGTTGCATCGTGTAACGCAACACATTACAATCAAACCGTGATTAAGTCATTCAAGCACAAAGGGCTGCAAGCCTTTTTCGAACGTGGCACCAAAGCAGGCATTCAAGCCGTCCATGCGCCCAAGCTGGCGCGACAACTGGCACGCTTGAACGAATCAACATGCCCGGACGACATGAACCTGCCGGGCTGGCGCTTGCATCCCCTGAGTGGGCGCGACCTTGGCGGGCACTATTCGGTGTGGGTGAAGGGCAATTGGCGCATGACGTTCACCTTTGAGGGCGTTCATGCTGTGCTGGTGGACTATCAAGACTACCACTGACCGAACGGAGCAAATACCATGACCGAAATGTTCAACCCCCCCCACCCCGGCCTGACGCTGCGTGAGGACGTGTTGCCCGCGCTGGGCCTGACCGTGACCACCGCCGCCGAGCAATTGGGCGTTGCCCGTGTCACCCTGTCCCGCGTGTTGAACGGACACGCCGCAATATCGCCCGAAATGGCCCTGCGCTTGGAGGCGTGGCTAGGTAAAGACCGTGGCGGGGATGCCCGCTTGTGGCTGGGCCAGCAAACCGCCTATGACATGTGGCAGGCGGGGCTAAAGTTCAAGAAAACGCCGCTGCGTGTGAAGCCTGCGCCAGCAATGGCAGCCTGAAACCGGCAAGCCCTGCGCCACCGCTCTTCAGCCCAGGTTGCCTACAGATTGCCTACAAGTGTCCCAGAAACAACAGAGCCCGCGGACAGAGGGCTTGCTGAAAACATCGGTCACTGTTCCGGGTTTTTTCCTGCCTGATGTGCTGGCACTGGGTGCCTACACGGTGCAAAAAACTTGTGCCGACGGCTACACAGTGGCTACACGCATCAAGGCCCAGAAAGCAAAAAGCCCGGATACCCGGGCTAAGTGCTTGATTTACTTGGTGGCTCTTCCCTGATTCGAACAGGGGACCTGCGGATTATGATTCCGTCGCTCTAACCGGCTGAGCTAAAGAGCCTAAGCTCTGCATTATAGGGCAAATTCATGCGTCGTTTCAAGCGTGTTTGAACTGCGCGGGTCGTTTTTCCACGAAGGCGGCCATGCCTTCTTTTTGGTCGGCGGTGGCAAACAGCGCGTGAAACAAGCGGCGTTCAAACATCACGCCGTCGGCCAAGGTGCCTTCAAACGCCTTGTTCACCGATTCTTTGGCGGCCATCACGGCCAACTGGCTGAAGCCGGCAATCGTCAACGCGGCACCCAGCGTCTCGTCCATCAATTTGTCCAAAGGCACCACACGGCTCACCAGGCCAGCGCGCTCCGCCTCGGTGGCGTCCATCATGCGCCCGGTCAAGGCCAAGTCCATGGCTTTGGACTTGCCCACCGCACGCGGCAGGCGTTGTGTGCCCCCCGCGCCAGGGATGATGCCCAGCTTGATTTCGGGTTGGCCGAACTTGGCGTTGTCGGCGGCGATGATGAAGTCACACATCATGGCCAGTTCGCACCCGCCACCCAAAGCAAAACCGCTTACCGCAGCAATGATGGGTTTGCGCACGCTGCGTATGGTTTCCCAGTTGCGTGTGATGTAGTCGCCTTTGTAAACATCGGCGAAGGTGTAGGTGGCCATGGCGCCAATGTCGGCCCCGGCGGCAAACGCCTTTTCGCTGCCAGTGATGACCATGCAGCCTATGTCGTCGTCCGCGTCAAATGCAGTAAGCGTCGCACCCAGTTCGTTCATCAACTGGTCGTTCAGTGCATTGAGCTGTTTGGGGCGGTTGAGCGTGATGATGCCCACGCGGCCTTCGGTGCGTATCTGGATCAGTTCGGGTGCGTTCATGCCTTGCCTTGTTGGTGGATTTGCTTGCTAATTTACACCACTCGGGCCTAGGGTAAACATTAACCGACCAATCGGTTGGTTAATGGTAGATTCCGTAGGTTCAAAAAAATTGGAGACTTGCCCATGTCAGAGCCCCACGTGGCCGAACCGGTGCTTTACAGCGAACAAGGAGCTGTGGCGGTTATCACGCTCAACCGCCCCCAGGCGCTCAACAGTTTCACGCGGCAAATGCACAGCGACTTTTGGGCGGCTTTGGCCCGTGCGGAGTCTGCGCCCGCTGTTCGCGCCGTGGTGATCACCGGGGCTGGCCGTGGCTTTTGCGCCGGGCTCGATTTGTCTGAGCTGGACTTTGCGCCTGGTGACGATTTGCTGGAACGTGCCGACCCTGGGCCGCTGGTCAATGACTATTTCAATGTGACGGCCCGCAAATTGCAGCAACTGACCCTGCCCACGGTGGCCGCCGTGAATGGTGTGGCTGCGGGGGCGGGGGCGTCGCTGGCCTTGTGTTGCGACATGGCATTTGCCGCGCCTGGGGCCAGTTTTGTGCAGGCCTTTAGCAAAATAGGGCTGGTGCCCGACACCGGCGGCAGCTGGCTGTTGGTGGAGCGCCTGGGCTTGGCCCGAGCCATGGCCCTGGCCATGACGGGCAACAAGCTGCCCGCGCAGCAAGCCCAAGAATGGGGCTTGATTTGGGCGGTGGCCGACGACCCGCTGGCCGCCGCCGTGGCGCAGGCCGCCCAGCTGGCCGCCATGCCCACCCGGGCGCTGGTGGCCACACGCCATCTGTTGCAAGGGGCCGCCCAGCGCGGGCTCGACGCCCAACTGGACGAAGAATGCCGGGTTCAGTCGGCCTTGGGCAAAACCCACGATTACATCGAAGGGGTGACTGCATTTTTGCAAAAGCGCGCGCCCCAGTTCAAGGGTGAATGACGTGAACGCTGCATCTTCACTGGACCCCGCATTTGCCTTGGCCGCACAGGTGGGCCAAGCCATGTACGCGGTGGACACGGCCACCCACAGCACCATGGGCATCGAATTGTTGACCTGTGAGCCGGGCCGAGCGGTGATGCGCATGCCGGTGCGAGGGCTGCACCTCAACGGTCACCAAATCTGCCACGGCGGCTTCATATTCACCTTGGCCGATTCCACCTTTGCCTTCGCCTGCAACAGCTACAACAAGAACGCGGTGGCCGCCGGTTGCAGCATTGAATTTTTACGCCCGGCGCACGAAGGCGATGTGCTGACTTGCGAAGGGCTTGAACAAACCTTGAGCGGCCGCCACGGTATTTACGACATGAAGGTCACCAACCAACGCGGCGAAGTGGTGGCCCTGTTTCGCGGCAAAAGCGCCCAAATTGCTGGCACGGTCGTGCCCCACTCCACCGAGATTCAGCCATGAGCAACGCCACCCACGCCTTCCCACTTGAACCCATAGAAAAAGCCAGCATCGATGAATTGCGTGCCTTGCAGCTGAAAAGGCTCAAGGCCACGCTGCAACACGCCTACGACCATTCGCCGGTGTACCGGGCGCGGTTCGACGCAGCGGGCGTGCACCCCGATGATTGCCAGCACTTGGCGGATTTGAGCAAGTTTCCCTTCACCACCAAATCCGATCTGCGCGACAACTACCCGTTTGGACTGTTTGCGGTGCCGCGCAACCGGATCGTGCGCATTCACGCCTCCAGCGGTACCACGGGCAAACCCACCGTGGTGGGCTACACCCAAAACGACATCGACACCTGGGCGGCCTTGGTGGCGCGCAGCCTGCGGGCAGCCGGCGCCCGGCCGGGCGACATGGTGCATGTGAGTTACGGTTACGGCTTGTTCACCGGCGGCTTGGGTGCGCACTACGGCGCTGAAAAATTGGGCTTGACCGTGGTGCCCTTTGGTGGGGGCCAAACCGAACGCCAGGTGCAGCTGATCCAGGACTTTCAGCCCGACATCATCATGGTCACGCCCAGCTACATGCTGGCGATTGCCGATGAATTCGAACGCCAGGCTCGCAACCCGGCCGAGTCGAGCTTGCGCATTGGCGTGTTTGGTGCGGAACCCTGGACCAACGACATGCGCCTGGCCATTGAAAAACGCATGGGGCTGGATGCGGTGGATATTTACGGCCTGAGCGAAGTGATGGGCCCGGGCGTTGCCAACGAGTGCGTGGAAACCAAAGACGGCCCCACCGTGTGGGAGGACCATTTTTACCCCGAAATCATCGACCCCGACACCGGCGACGTGCTGCCCGACGGCGAACTGGGCGAACTGGTGTTTACCAGCCTGACCAAAGAGGCCTTGCCCATCATCCGTTACCGCACGCGGGACTTGACCCGCTTGCTGCCGGGCACGGCGCGCACCATGCGCCGCATGGAAAAAATCACCGGCCGCAGCGACGACATGA